>Ga0116227_10008382_pt1 | contig 19546 bp, 11 predicted proteins | sample S1TSphgellanicum_FD_89693 | JGI IMG/M metagenome (GOLD analysis project Ga0116227, IMG submission 89693) | Host-associated microbial communities from peat moss isolated from Minnesota, USA - S1T2_Fb - Sphagnum magellanicum MG | ecosystem: Host-associated > Plants > Peat moss > Unclassified... | reverse complement strand
ACGACGGGCTACGCCTACGCTTGAAGGTAACTAGGAGCATCGTCTGAAATGCTCAATAAAACGTTGTTTTGTGAGTTTTGTGATATCCCTGGCTTTAGCTGAAATGTCCACATGGTAAGAGTTCTAAAAAACTTTTTGGTTTACTGATTCATATTCGGTGTGGAAGACGGGGAACCTAAGGGACCCAGGGTAAACGCATCTAAAGTATAAAAACCCCATAACCACAATGGTTTCAGCGCCTGATCAAAAATCCTATTTTTTGATCAAGATCCTTACACAGTGAGTATCTCAGAAATAAGATGCGTTCGCCCTGGCGATGGAACCATCCTTGCCGATAACATCACCACTTTGATCTACCGTGTAAAGGCCACCAAAGTTGTTATAAGCTGCCTCTCTGTTGAGGGTAAAGGAGGCTGTTACCTGTTGACCTGGGTTAACATTCGTCAAGTCAATCACGTCTAAATCTTTGGATATTTGCAGATCTGCACCTAGGGGTACTGGTCCACTTGCGGGTTGAACATTGACCACCAGATTTTGGGGACTACCCGTTGAACTGTCGTTCCAATTCAGGTTGTAGGAGTTAGTTCCAGAAGCTTGGATCTGTTGGTTTGCTGAGTTCAAGAATAGTACATCATTGGTGGGGGTATTGCCAGCTAGTACGTTGTTAGTTGTACTATTTTGAACTAGATAAAATCTCAGGTTAGAACCAGAGGGGAGTTGTAAGTAACTGTTGATATCACTGTTACTGTAACCGTTGGGAGAGTTGGCGATCGCTGACAGAACTACCTGTCCGTCTTGCAGAGCAGCTTGTTCAACTCAGGTTGACTCAGTTAGAAAAATAATTGAGGTAATTTTTGGTGCCTACTTTTTCAGTTCATGCTAACTATTTGCGTTTGTCCAAAGTCCAAATCTGGTAGCACAACCCTGTAATATCCTCCCCAATGATAACTGCCGCACAAGTACCAACGACAAACATCTCCTTAGCGTCAAAGGATTGATCCGTCTCCTTAGTCATCCCTCGGAGTTTCTCCGTCGCCCCCATGACACAATGAGGAATTGCAAAATTATTTTTTACAACTTTATCTAAGAACCCTGTTACAATCAGTGTAGCCTAAAATAATAAGGGAGTATGTACAGGGCAAACGCATCTAAAGTATAAAAACCTTATAACCATAATGGTTTCAGCGACTGATCCAAAATCCTATTTTTTGATCAAGATCCTTACGCAGTAAGCATCTTATAAATAAGAAGCGTTCGCCCTGGGAGTATGTAACCTTTGCAAGAAAATATTTATACTCATGGCTTAAAAGGCTTTACTTACGGGCTTTCGACTACCTCATTGCCCAAGTACTCAAACTATGCATCTTCAAAAGTGATATGCTCCCGATAATAAAATAATAACAGCATACTCAGTATGATTCCACCAACTATTGAAGAAGTCGTCTCAAATATACTCAATCAATCTTTTCATAACCAAGGTATAGGTGCTACTGCTACTTCTATGAACACGTTACTCAAAGTTATTTTAGAGTCTGCTGAAGTTCCAGAGCCAGAAAGTACAACAGCATTCATCTTTGAAGAAATCTCTAAGTTAAAAACAACATCATTAAAAAGAGTTAAAATACTTGCCAAGCAGAAAAGTACTTTTGATGTTGCTTGGTGTCGAGAATTTGAGGTGGAGTCTCAGGTTGAACTAGCTATAATAACGGAGCCGGAATTAGAATCAGACAATCATAGTTCAAAAAGGATATCGGCTGAGGAATTTCAGCAAGCTCTGGAAGAATCTACAAGAATTGCTAAGAATGCTTATCAAAAAACTTATAATTACTACAAAGGAATTGCATCAATTTTACAAAATCTTAAGTTTGATTTAGACAAAAGAGCATCTTATTTATTAAAACAAAAAGATTCTAGTAATTTTAATTTCGCTAAAGATTTGAGAAATATAGTAGATGAAATCGAAAACCATGCTAGTGAAGGACTTCAAGAACTCAAAAAATGCTTAGAAGTGAAAAGCCAACATTTAGAAGATTTTACGGTTGTTTTATTTGGTAGAACTAAAGCTGGAAAAAGTACTATCCGTGAAGCTTTAATCTGTGGTGATGGCAGTACAATTGGTAAAGGTTCACAGCGAACAACTAGAGATGTGAGAGAATACAAGTGGAAAGGCTTACGATTAATAGATACACCTGGTATTGAAGCTTATCAAGGGGAAGAAGATAAACAAAAAGCCGTAGAAATAGTAAATGAATCTGATATTGTTATTTTTCTCACTAGCGATGACTCCGTTCAGCCCGGTGAATTTGATGCTATGGTTTGGCTGCAAGAAATCAAAAAATACTTTTTTGTGATTCTTAACATTAAGTATGATATTGATAATCCGAAACGCCTAGAGAGATTTATTAAAAATCCAGACAAAATTTTTGATTCACAAAGGTTAGATGAACATAAGCGCCATATTCATACTTGTATTTGTCACAACTTAGGCATAGAAGAAGTAGCGATTATTTGTATTCATGCATATGCAGGATTTTTAAGCAATCAGCCTCAATATAGTGATGTTGCTAAGAAACTTTGGGAATTAAGCCAAATAGAAGAAATTTATAGTCTAATTACTTCAGAAATCTACGCAAGAGGAAAACAAAGACGCTGGAATACATTTTTTGATACAATCATATATTCTCTCGATTTAATTCTAAAGATGTTAGAAAGGCATCAAAAATCTCTGGAGTCCCAGGTAGATTTTATGGAAGACAAACAAGCAGAGATTGAATGTATTTTTCAAGAAAGTGTTAAAAATGGAGAAATTAAAATTCAAAGATCATGTATAGATTCATTTAGCAAAATTAAACAATGGATTCCTAGCTTTGTTGACGAATATCTAGGGAAAGACATTGCTCAGTCTGAATACCAGAAGCACATGGATGAAGAGAGAAGAAAAATTGAAACTACTATGGAGAACTTATTTGAAGAGATAGTTCAGGAATTAGTAGCTTCTTTACATGAATTTCAAAGGCAATATCAATATGATATGGGAACTATTAAGTTAGACTTTATCGACTTCAGAAACTATCAACAATCGCAAGTTGGAAAAATTCTGACGTGGACAGGTGTGGGTTTAGGTGCAGTCTCTGCTGTCGCTTTTGGTATCAGTGTTTTTGCTGCAGCTAATTTTTGGAATCCTGTAGGCTGGATAGCCAGTGTTGCATCTATCGCCGTTGGATTTTTCGCTTGGTTCGTTGATGATCAAGAGAAAAAAGCATGGCAAAAAGCTAAACAGGAAGCTAAAGAAGCTCTTTGGAAGAGCTTGGAGCAGTCTAAGCAGGACACTTGTAAGAATTACCAAAAATTACTACATAAAAATATTGCTGTTAGAGCTAAAACTGAAGTGCTGAAACAGGTAGATATTTACATTAAAGGACTTCGAGAAATTGTCAATGATCTTAAAAAAGCGATTTCAAAACTTGAAGGAATCAAAAAAGAAATGAAGATGGAGTTAGACTCTACAGAACCAAGTAATAGAGTAGCAAATCCAAACAATTTCAAGGGTTATTCATCAGTTATTGCTGATGAATCGCTGTAGTTATTATCTGTCCATCTGTCTCTTTATGGGCAAGACAAGATATTTAAATCATACATACTTTTTATGTTTTTTCATTACGTACAAAATCCAATTCTAAAGTAATAGGGGTAGTGGTAAATGTCTGAGATAAAATTCAAGCAAGTTGCTAAACAGGTGGAAGATTTATGTTCTGAAACTTTGAGAATACTATCTGTATCCACCGATAATGAGATAGATATATTTGCTAGAAATTTTGAAATTTTTATTCATGAATACCGGCAAAAATTCCAATTAACTATTGCTTTCATCGGTCAATATAATGCTGGTAAGTCTACTTTGATTAAAGCTCTTACTGGTGATCCATCTGTCCAAATCAGTGCTGAAATTTGTACAGATAGGATTACTGAATATCCCTGGAAAGAAGTTCTTTTAGTTGATACACCAGGCATTTATGCAGGTAGAACAGATCACGATCAAATCACTCTAGAACAAATTTCAAAAAGTGATTTACTCATATTTGTTGTTCCCAACGAGTTATTTAACCCTCAAGGCGGAGCTTTTTTTAAAAGAGTTGCCAATGAAATGCAACGAGTTGGTCAAATGCTCTTAGTAATTAATAAAATGAGTCGTGAACGCGGTAAAGCAGAAGACTTGTCTAAAAGCATCTTGGAAGTTATCGAGCCTCATCATCCTGATGATTTTTATACTTGTTTCATTGATGCTGATTCTTATTTGAAAGCTCAATCTGAAAAAGATGAAGATGAAAAAGAATTTTTACTGGAAGAATCTAGTCTTGATGCTTTCCTGGTATCGTTACATAAATTAATCGATAGGAATAAATTATATGCAAGACTCTTAACACCTCTCAATCGTGCCTTAGATATATTAGAACGGTCTTACAATATTTTGAGTACAGATGATAAATCTGCTAAAGATTTCTTAGAACTACTTCATCGCAAGATGTTACTTATTAAGACCTCTCAAACAAGATTTAGGAATTGTTATATAGCTGAATTTAACAACCTTGAGCATGAAGTGTTAATGATTGGCGAAGGTGTCGCTAGTAAAGTTGACGGGAGACACAGCGAAGAAGACATTAAACGAACAATTGAAAAAGCTGAGAAAGAAATAGAGTCAACTACAAATAAAACAATGGAGAAAATACAGTTAGGCTTAGAAGATGAATTAAAGAATATTCAAATTCAACTCGAACAATTATTACAATCAAGGTTGGGTCGTTCTTTAGCAGAACAAGTACAAGTTTCATCAACAGGTAGAAAACAAGTTGATTATAAAGAAGTTGAGGGAACCCCAGAAATACCATCCTTTTTAAGGAAAAGTCCTGAAGCTGTGCGGACTATAGGAAAGTTTGCGTCGGGAGTTTCTAGAGACCTGGTGTATAACGTCGGTAAATTTTTTGGTGTTAAATTTCGTCCTTGGGGAGCAGTGAATGCGGCTAAATTCATCGAAGGTTTAGTACCTATTATTGGAGGTGTTGGTGTAATTCTAGAAATTTTCCTTGCTACTAAACAGGAAAAGGATGAAGCAGAAAATGAGCAAAAGCTCCGTGAAGCGAGAGCAGATTTACGTCAAAGCTTTAGGCAAGTAGCCTCAGAAATCAGAAGCGAGTATGAAAGGAATATTAAAAGTGAGATTATTTCTGGTTTCTATGAGTCTGAGCTTAAAGATGTTGAACGTCAGCAAGATGAATTGCGAAATAATGAAGGCTCAAAAATTGAGATGGTTAATCAAATCAAAAACATAATTCAAAAAATTAAGAAGCAGATAGTCGCAATAGAAAATAATGTATAATTAATATTTCTTTACTGAATTGCTGAATGAGGTTACGTCGTGGTAGGGGATGCTGACGAGCATTACCCTGAACACACCCCCATTCGCAGTGAACAGTATCTGAATGTACTACACGGGACCGGAGATATTGTTCGGGCTAGTGTAGAGCGTTAATTTTGAACCCTTTACTCCACAAGACTTCATGCACAAAATGTGTCGCCTACTTTTATGGAAAAGCCCCTATTCCAGAGGCTTTTCCATAAACAACGGTAACATCAATAATTTTTCAGGGAATTGCCCCAAAAACGCACAAAATTAACAGCCTAGAGCATCGGTCGAGTAAAAGTAGTTGACAAAAGATACAAAAGATATAATTTATGACTCCCAGTTCGCGTAAATTTTTTTCGAGTATTACGAATTATCTGTCAGTCTTGTAAAGAGTGCTGATGGTAGTTGGGGCTATCTTAGCAGAGTTGTCAAGAAAACAGAAGCGCCCGAAAATCTGCTATACCTAGCTGATGGGAGAAATCAGTAACCTAGAACACGAACGAATTGACGATATACCAATGATAGTGGGCATATGCCAGCAACTCCAACTGGCGGAAGTGGTGCATCGGCATCTCGGTACCCACGGACTACAAAGCGGGTTAAACAATGGACAATTGTGCGTCGGTTGGTTGATCTATGTACTATCGCAAGGGAGCCACACAAAGGTCGGGGTGGAGGAATGGTCCCAATGTCGATGTCACAGCTTGGGACATCTGTTACATCTGTTACATCAGTCATTGCGTCCGGGAGAGTTCGGAGATGACCGCTTGGGGAGATTGCTCCATCGTCTGAGTCAAGACAAGCGATGGAAAGACTTGGAAGCTGACCTGTGGTCAGCCACAGTGGTTGTCCATGAGATGGTCCTAGAGGGGATTCGGTTGGATGGTACAACCAGTTATGGACATCATCAAGTCAGGGAGGACGGGTTGATGCAGTTTGGCATGAGCAAAGACCATCGCCCGGATTTACCCCAGTTGAAACTCATGGTGGCGGCAGCAGAACCTTCAGGACATCTGATTGCTAGCGACCTTCACAGTGGACAAAGAGCGGATGACCCACTTTACACCCCCTTAATCCACCGCGTGAGAGCCATGCTGGGACGCAAGGGATTGTTGTATACCGGAGATTGTAAAATGTCAGCACTAGAAACCCGGGCCGACCTAGTGCGGCAGGGGGACTTCTACTTAATGCCCCTGGCTTTAACGGGTAAGCAGGCAGAGGCATTCAGGCAGCAATGCCATCACTGCCGCTTCTTACCGTCAGGGTTGGCGGGCGAGCCAATTTTAGATTTTGGATTTTGGATTTTGGATTAGAAGAGGGATTTAGATTTATCGGTTCTCTCCCACCACTGGGTCCCCTTCTACCTTATTTCCTCTTCCTCCCCTGAATCTAAAATCCAAAATCTAAAATCCAAAATTGCTCGCCAAGCCATGAAATTGGATACCGTTGAACTTGCTGGACTCTATGAAGGACAGCCCAACCGCATGAGTAAACGCCCCTCTGCTCAACGCATTTTGAAGGCTTTTGCTCGCGCCGAAATCACACTGACGCGGGTGCAAATTGACCAAAATACTTATTGGCACATCACACCCCTATCACCTTTATTGAAAACTCTGCTAGGATATCTGCAACTGCCAGAGACACTCTTCTCCACACTGACAGATAATTCGTAATACTCCAAAAATTTTTACGCGAACCGAGAGTTCTATATTTAAATTATGGATCTATAATGCTCTTCCTTGGTGAGATCTGTGCTCTTGTAGTAGGAAGGGAGTAATAACTGCGGGTTGGAGAATTAGCGTTCTTTACATTTAGTAATCAAGCAACCTAAAATAATAAATCCCAGGGTAGCAATAAAGCTGAAAAATAGAGCCGAAATGAAGGGACATTTATGTACTACGGGTAAATTAATTTTATCGATCTCTGCGGTGACAACCCCGGAAACGATCGCTCCCCCACCAAAGCCTATACCTAATACTTGAATTGTCTGTTCTAGGGATCGCTCACGCTGTGCTTGTTCTGTTTCTACTAACCCACGAATTGCATTAATCATCTGCTCAAAGAGATTTTGTGCTGGAATCAGATAACCTAAATCTACATCTATTTGTTCAATGAAAGTATTTGACGCTAGTTCTAGAAAGCTAGATAAAAATCCTAAATCGTCTTCAGCAAGAGATGCATTTTTAAATTTATTCAAATATAAAGCCAAATTCCTACTATTAGTTTGAAGTGTATTTTTGTGGATTTGTAAATCTCGTAAATACAGACTGTAGCTAAAAGATATCTCTGGTAGTTCATTTAACCATTGTTGGAACTTATCTAACTTAGTCTTCGTTGGTAGATATTTTACCTGGTTAAACTCCATCAACTTCTTTTCTAACTTACTAAAATCCTCCCTCCCTTTTTGATTGCACCAAATAGCCTGCCACCGAGTATAAATAATTTTACTGCGACAATTAAGAAGATCAATCAATGGGTAGTAATAATCTCCCTGCTCCTCTAATTCATTGGTTTGGGGATGAGTATTTAACCAAATTAAAATTTGGCACTGTTCCTGGGGAGAGTTAGCATCATTATTATATTCAAAAATTGGACTCCCTAATAACTTACCTTGAGACTGACGATAAATTTGCAGTTCCTGAATTGTGGCATCGGAAAGTAAACCTCTGAGACATTCATCAGCCAAAGCTTGGTAATTTTCAATATCTCCCAGTGGTTTAGCAAAAAGGACTAAAGTTTGTCCCAGGGAGACATTGATATTTTTAGGGAGTAAATATTGATGAGGGTTGAGTCCCCGTAAATCAGAAATACTTACCTCTGGTTCGGGGTAGCGGAAAGTTAAATCTAGAACGTAGGTGTCATGAATTTGGAGAGCATTAACTTCTCCCCTGAGGTGGAGATGGGGTTGATGGGCAATAGCAGTAAAGGGTATAATTCCTGTAAGATTAGGGGGTTGATGTTTGATAAAGTCAGTGAAGGTTTCTAATTTGGGAATATTGAGTTTTCCACCCAAGTCTTGACACTTTAACCATAGGTGATCAGCACCTTCAACAGGTGTTTTCATGCCTTGAGCTAAGTTATAGCACCGATGGAAAGCGCAGAGTGTAAGTTTGGGATATGCTACCTTATTTTCCCCTAACTGCTGTTGCATAATCTATCCTATTTCTTGGGATTACCGGACACCTTACTCCCTGGGTTATTATCATTGTTTCCACCTGATGAACTCTCGTGAATTGCATTCAGCAAGGCTTGTTTATCAGTCTGGCATGGAAGAATATTCAGATTAGGTTTTTCACTCCCGGGAACCCTAGTTAATGTTATATTTCCTGATTCTATTTTAAGCTTTTTCAAAGCGTTATTTATGTCAGGATATTTTATCAACCAATTGGAAATAGCATTAGAAAGCTCTTTGACTTCATCATGTTTATTTGTGATTAATCGACTCAATTCTTCTCTGTATTCTTGAGAAAATAATTGAGGCTGCGTATTTAACAAATAAATGAAAAAGCTTAAATTTGTTTCATATATCGACATGAAAACACTCCTACTTACCCACAGCAATAAAAGTAGCCCAATGGAAAGGGGACTCAAATGGTCTGTTTCCCGTGTCTATTGTATCAAACCAATCAAGTATTTCTAAATTCCAAGTACTATCTAATGTTAGCGTACTGACAAAATCTTGCAAATCCTCTTTCGTCGCATTCCGGAGCCAGCGTTGGGTTTCATTCAGGATAACTGCGACTGAGATATCTTCCCCCGAAGTCCAAGCAGTATGGAGACGCTGATAGAAATGAATCATTAACAATGCGGTGGATAAATCGTCAACTGTCCACAAACTACTAACAACATTGACACTACCAGCATACAAAAATCCACTGGGTAGTCCGATGTATTCGTCGCTGGCATTGGTATACTCGATTAAACCTGTTTCGCAGGCAGAAAGGGTGACAAGCCGACATTGGCTAAGGTCGAAATCTCGTTCAAAGAGATTACCTAAAGTGAGGCATTTACTTAAATCTAACTCTGGGTTATCTGCACCATGAAGTAACAGAAAAGAATCTTGAGGGGAGTTTGGGTCGAAGGAACCGTGACAGGAGAAGTGAAGAGAATTTATATTTTTTAATGTTGGTGAAGCTTGTAATATGGCAGCTTTAGTAGCTTGCTTGTTGGGTAGTACTTGATGAGAGGAGAAAAGGGGTAAAATCTTGTCAACTTCTAAATCTGTGAAGAAAAGGTCTTCTGTGGGATTTTGAATGGCAAATAGAGATTGGAAATTAGGACGTTGACGCAGTTGAACTTGTTGCAGTAGTTGACAACTGGGAGCATAACCGACACCTTTGGGGAATAAGTCAAGTAAGTATGATTCTTTGACAGGTAAAGTATGGAGGGGGAGTAGATGTAAAAGGCGATGGGGGATCAGAATTAATCTATCACAGTGCTTGGGGATGTGGGTTAAGATTTCATCAAGGTGGAGGATTTCTGATAACTTATTTAGCCGTTCTTCTAGCTGACTTTGCCATTGGTCTTTTTGTCCGTAGTAGTCCCCCAGATATTTTTTAATCAAATCACTCAAGGCATTTAAGTCTTCTGGTTGAGATTGCCAAACTGTAATTTCTTGCCCTTGAGATTTGATAATAAAAGCAGTGATTTTCTCAGACGTAAGATACCATTCTATAATTGCTGTGTTTGCAGCTACGTTTGATTGGAATGAGTCAAACTTGAAACCAGAACCAACGGGTAAATACTGGTCTTGTAAGTCATTACGTCGCTGTCGCAATTGCTGAAGATGTTGGGCTAAAGCCTGAGAATTTTCAGCCTTGCCATTCTGGATTTGATATTGACCACTGGCGATTTCATCTCGGAGTTGTTCCAACTGAGTCACAACTTCGGAGGGGAAAAAAGTTTTGGCATCCCGATTGAGGATACTTTCAACTAAGTTGCGTGTTTTGCTACGTTCAGCGTATTCAATGGCTGCAGTGGTGTTACCTAATTCTAAGCAAACTTCTACTATTTTTAGATAAATTCCGTTCCATTCTTCTGCTTGTTTGCGCTTTACCTCATCACCAGAAACAATTGCTTCCCGTAAGGATTCGACTCCTTCTATCGCATCTGCAAGGCTTGTGTAAGCTAAGTTAAATTGCTCTGCATTCTGGTAGGCAAGACTAAGATTATATAAAGTTTGAAGATTATCTTGGGGAAAGTTAGTACGGGTACGGATTTCCAGTGCCGCAGAACAAGCAGTGATTGCCTGTTCCAGATTCTCGGCTTTATCTCCCCTGATTCTCTCACGGTAGACATTCCCTAGATTATTTTGCGTCCTTGCCCAGTCTTGGGGAAAGTCAGTGCGGGTGTAGATTTTCAGTGCCCCAATATAAGCCATAATCGCTGTTTCGAGATTCTCGGCTTTACCCCCCCTAATTCTTTTAGTGTAAGCATTCCCTAGATTATTTTGCATCATTGCCCAAAGTTGGGGAAAGTCAGTACAGGTGTAGATTTCCAGGGCAGCAGAGAAAGCAGCGATCGCTTGTTCCAAATTCTCCGTTTGATCTCCCCTGATTCTATCACTGTAAGCAGCTCCCAGATTATTTTGCGTCATTGCCCAATCTTGGGGAAAGTCTACGCGTGTGTAGATTTCTAGTGCCGCAGTGTAAGCAGCAATTGCCCGTTCCAGATTCTCGGCTTGATCTCCTTTGATGCTCTTACGGTAGGCGTTCCCCAGATTATTTTGCGTCCTTGCCCAATTTTGGGGAGAGTCAGTTCGAGTGTAGATTTGGAGTGCCGCAGAGCAAACAGCAGTTGCCTGCTCCAGATTCTCGGCTTGATCTCCCTTGATTCTGTTAGTGTAAGCATTCCCAAGATTATTTTGCGTTATTGCCCAATCTTGGGGAAAGTCAATACAGGTACGGATTTCCAATGCGGCAGAGAAAGCAGCAATTCCCCGTTCCAGATTCTCGGCTTGATCTCCCTTGATTCTTTTACGGTAGGCTTCGCCCAGATTATTTTGCGCCGTTGCCCAATCTTGGGGAAAGTCAGCACGGGTATGGATTTTCATTGCCGCAGTGTAAGCAGCAATTGCTATTTCCAGATTCTCGGCTTGATCTCCCCTGATTCTGTTAGTGTAAGCAGTCCCCAGATTATTTTGCATCGTTGCCCAATCTTGGGGAAAATCAGATCGGGTGTAGATTGTCAGCGCCGCAGTGTAAGCATTGATCGCTTGTTCTAGATTCTCAGCTTTATCTCCCCTGATTCTGTTAGTGTAAGCAGTCCCCAGATTATTTTGCGTCCTTGCCCAATCTTGAGGAAAGGCAGCACGGGTATGGATTGTCAGCGCCGCAGTGTAAGCAGCGATCGCTTGTTCTAGATTCTCAGCTTTATCTTCCCTGATTCTGTTAGTGTAAGCATTCCCCAGATTATTTTGCGTCCTTGCCCAATCTTGGGGAAAATCGGCACGGGTGTATATTTCCAGTACCGCAGAGTAAGTAGCGATCGCTATTTCGAGATTCTCGGCTTGATCTCCCCTGATTCTGTTAGTGTAAGCAGATCCTAGATTATTTTGTGTCCTTGCCCAATCTTGGGGGAAGTCAGCACGGGTATAGATTTCCAGTGCCGCAGAGTAAGTAGCGATCGCTTGTTCTAGATTCTCAGCTTTATCTTCCCTGATTCTGTTAGTGTAAGCATTCCCCAGATTATTTTGCGTCGTTGCCCAATCTTGGGGAAAGTCAGCACGGGTGTAGATTTCCAGTGCCGCAGAAAAAGCAGTGATCGCTTGTTCTAGATTCTCAGCTTTATGTCCTTTGATTCTATCAATATGAGCATTCCCCAGATTATTTTGCGTCCTTGCCCAATCTTGGGGAAAATCGGCACGGGTGTATATTTCCAGTACCGCAGAGAAAGCAGCGATCGCTGTTTCGAGATTCTCGGCTTTATCTCCCCTAATTCTTTTAGTGTAAGCATTCCCCAGATTATTTTGCGTCGTTGCCCAGTCTTGGGGAAAATCAGCGCGGGTAAGGATTTCCAGTGCCGCAGAAAAAGCAGCAATTGCCTGTTCCAGATTCTCGGCTTTATCTCCTTTGATTCTGTATAAGTAAGCATTCCCCAGATTACTTTGTGTCCTTGCCCAATCTTGGGGAAAGTTAGCACGGGTATAGATTTCCAGTGCCGCAGTGTAAGCGGCTATTGCCATTTCCAAATTCTCGGTCTGATTTCCCTTGATTCTGTTACGGTAAGCTTCACCCAGATTATTTTGCGTCATTGCCCAAGCTTGGGGAAAGTCTGCGCGAGTACGGATTTCCAGTGCCGCAGAAAAAGCAGCAATTGCCTGTTCCAGATTCTCGGCTTTATCTCCTTTGATTCTGTATAAGTAAGCATTCCCCAGATTATTTTGCGTCGTTGCCCAATCTTGGGGAAAGTCTATGCAGTTGAAAACTTTTAAGGTGATTTTATAGCCAGTTATGGCAATTTCTATGTTATTAGCCTTATTTCCCAAGGGGAATTGCTGAATTAAATTACTAAATTTCCCAATATCTGCAGCAATAGATATAGATTCTGCTGTCTCTAAACTAAAAACGGGTTGGAGCTTTACTTTTAAAATCGCACTTGAGATTAACAGGCAAAAATTTCTTTGCCTGGGCAAAAGTCCAGTAGTCAGCAGTTTTGAGTATAATTCCACTGCCGCTAGTCTATTTGTTGCCCAACGACCCAATATTTCGGACAAGGTGTCATTTAACCTACCTGTATTGGCTGCCAACAATGGGTAGACTAATTTTGCGTCACCTTTGCTGTATGCTGTTGTTTGCAGTAACTTTAGTAAAAATTGCTCATCAGCTTCTAAATCTGGAGTTTTTCTGGGTAAATTCAGTGACTCACGAAGTTGATTTGCCAAATTTCTCATCCAACCGCTGAGATTTACACACCCCTTTTGTCCGAAATACTCTACTACTGCTTCCAGAGTTTGCACAAAGCTTGCATCCAGTAAATCCTGATTCTCTTGTAAAATCGATGCTACTTCTTCCTCACTTGGGCAACTAAGCAGACTTTGAATTAGCAGGTTATAGGCCTGTTGGCGCTGTTCGTCCATAATGGAGTGGCAGGTGTTAAGCAGTACATACACCATTATGTCAATATCCTGTTTTGCCGTCTAGTTTTCCCGCCCAAATACTTAAGTTATATGAAAAATAAAATACCTATTTCAATACCTTCGCCAATTTATGAGGGTGATTTGATGGTTCGATACCTATGAACTGCCAATGTTGCTGTAGGTTAGCAAAAACAATAAGTCCGAAAAAACCTTTCAGGTTTCCCAAAAGGTTTTTTCGCGTACTACCCACGTTATAAGGGTTTCAGACTCCAATTTACCTTTTAGGCTAAATGCTTATGTATTAATATTTCTGCCGATTTTGCTGGCTCTTATTTTGGCTAAGGTGTAGTAAGCAATCGGACAAAATTAATTACACAAAAATCCGGGCTAAAAACCTTGGCTGGCAAAGAATTAGTCAATAACTAATATGTAATTAATTCTGTTCAGGTACTTAAATATCATAACATAATCCCAATCAAGAGTTAGGGGAGGGAGCAGATTCTCCCCCAATCCAAAATCAAGAGTCCCCTAGGTCCAATGAATATGTTTCGACCGAAAAGCCCGATCCCAATCGTTAGCAATTACCTCCATCATATTCACCATCCCTTCATAGCCAAAATATGGCTTATCCAGATAGGTTTCCCTGTTAGTAGGACTGAACACATCAAAAGCAATCTTGACCCCCAATTCCTCCGCCATGTATTTTTCCCATGCCGAACCAATCACAGCATCAACATCAAACTCTTGGATAGCCTGCTTAATCTGATAGCCATCTGCCAAATATGCTACACGGGGACTAAGACCCAGGCTGTGCAGTTCTCGCTCTAAAATTGGCCGAGCATCAGGCATGGCTGAACGAAATAACAAAACCTCAGGAATCATCTCCAACTCTTCAAACAGCATCCTGACCAACCCAATACCCAAGGTCCCATCCGCAGACACAGCAATTCGACAGTTCCGATATCGGGGAATAATCATCAATGCTCGTCGGCGCAGGGTATCGACAACCATTTCCTCGCCTTGTTGAATTAGGGGTTCAACCCTTTCTTCCAGCTTGAAATGTGCCCCTAAGGCCCTTAACCAGCGAGAAGTATTTTTCACCCCCACCGGTAAGGGTAGATCCTCAAGAATCAGGGGGATGTCGTGGGTCTGTTGCATTTTCCGGGCAAACTTATACCCAACATCATGACTGAGGACAATATTGGCAGTTGCATCCCCAGCTTGCTCTACTTCTTCCAAGGAGGTATTATGGGAGAAGATAGTCTGTACCCTAATCCTTAAGGACTTCAAAGTCTGCGTTACCCATTGCAAATCAGCCCACCACGTCGGATTCAAATTTGCCTGGGGGGCAATGATATTCACGATCCTCGGCTTTCTACCCCTTCTTTTCGTCTGCCTCTTCTTAATCAAAGGGAGTAACGCCTCTAAACCCATTTCCAACCCATCATAGGCATTGCCCCGAAACCCACCAGCTAGCAAAGGAATGAGTTTAGCCTTGATATCGGGTTGCATCTGGTGGCACAACCCCGTAATATCCTCCCCAATGATATCTGCGGCGCAAGTACCGACGACAAACATCACCTTAGCATCAAAAGACTTATCCGCCTCCTTAATCATCCCTCGGAGTTTCTCAGAGGCCCCCATGACAATGTCTGACTCAAACAGACGGGTACAACCCACCTTCCGCTTGGTGAAATCCACCTCATGGGTATCATACCCCGCCGCCACGGTGGAGGCACAACCCTGTGGAGAATGGATGATAATACTGACATCCTTAATGCCAGCAACTGTAGTAGCGATCCCTTCCAGGGCACACCCCACAACTGGGTCTTTACTATGGTCACAATTTTCAAAACTTAGTCCAGTGGACATTCTCCCCTCCTAGGGCAATGGTAAAAATTTCACTACTTGGGTTGTTTGAGATTCTGGGAACTGTGCTCACTCGTGGCAACATTTTCCCCGTTTCTTCTCTGCATACACGGTGCAGTCAGGGAGGTCCTGGGCTAGTTTTCCGGTCAGTGATTGAGCAGACGCCAACCCGGAATTTTTCGGGAACACCATCTGCTTAGTTAAGGAACTGCGAGGTCTAAAACCATATTGGAGTGCTGTTTTAATACACTTCGCTACCTTTAAGGCTCCGCGATAGCCGAATCGAGGGCGATTTAAGATGGCATTTAAATCAACAACAGGAATGTGGGGGAAACTCAAGGAGGAACCGAAATATACTACCGATTCCGCATCCAGACTACCAATGAAATCCAGTAATTCATCTTCTGTCTGTTTCATTGATTCGTACTTGCCAAAGGCTAGGGTCCCCTTGGTAATCAGGATTTCCGGGTCCAGCCCTGTTTCCAACAGGTAATCTACACTAGTCTCCCTGGCCTCCGTACTCCAGGGGTGGAAGTTATAGATGACCGCCCGCATGCCAAAGTCACGCTCTAACATATGGGCAATGGACAAACACTTAATAGCATCATGTCCTTCAATAATCGCTAACTTCCCTTCTATATAACTTTTCGCTTCCTCAAACTCAGTCTTGATGGCAGCATACTCCCTTTCCATCAAAGCCAGGGCTTGGTGTTCCATCCCTAAATATTTGGCTGCCCCCATGAGCCATTTTTCCGTAGCACTGATGCCGTAGGGGAGGATCGTAGAGTTCAGGGGAGTACCGAATTTATCTGACATGGCTTTACCGATGGTATAGCCGAGATCCAAACATAGGGTACAGTTAACCGCCGCACTGGGTGCCTGCTTGAGTTCAGCCAAAGTACAATCACCAGCGATTACACTGTGAACTCGGGCCCCCATTTCTTCAATTAGTCGCACCAGTTCCTTCACATCGGTTTCGACTTCCGTCCTTTCGGGCCCCATCTTGGCCCCAACAATATTGACGGCATCAGCTAACTGTGCCTTCCGTTCTGGAGTTGGCGGCTCCATAAAATCTACGATTTGCCGAAATACAATATCAAATCCACTACGATACTCCCCGGCAAATCCTTCACAGTGTATGGTCATGATCTCCGACTGGATTTCACTGCGGGCTTTATTCACCACATCATCAACACAGTCCCCAATAATCCCAGATGCACAGCTGGTAGCCACAACGATCGCATCAGGATGGTATTTTTCATCTACTTCTCGAATTGCGTTTTTTAATTCTTTCTCACCACCAAAAATTACCGATTTCTCGTTCATGTTGGTGGTTACCACTGCCTCGTAGGGAGAACCACTATTGCGGCTGTTGGTCAGTTTATATGCCCGCTTGACACCGTAGGCACAACCACTCGGTCCGTGGGTAATGACAATGGCATTTTTAATCCCACTGAGAATCTTGGTTGCGGTCCAGAATTTACAGGGACGAGTATGACTACCTTGTAGGGTAGTCTTAATCTTACCCTCTTTTGCCAGCTGATACAGTTCACTTAAATATCCGTAAAAGACAACATTGGCATCGATACTTGCAGTCATGATCGCTCTCCTAGGTTCCCAGCATTACTAAATACATTTACTCAGCAGCACCCTGCTGAGTAACAAAATGCGGGGTGGAAACCCACCCGCACACATCTACCAAACGTTTAAGATCCACTCGCGATCATGCTTGTACTCCATGTCTGTAAATAAGGCGTTAGCTATACTGTCTGCTAACCATTCGGCGCCCTTATAACCAATCACAGGGTACTTCCACAGACCTGCACGGTCAAAGGTGGGGAAGCCTACTCGAACCATGGGAATGTTGTTATCGATGGCGATATACCGACCCTTGGAATGACCCAAAATCAAGTCGATTTTGTGGGTTTTATCTTTAATGCGGCGCTCTAGTTCCCAGAGGTCAGCATTGGTGATCACTTCAATATCTGTAGGAGAGTTGTTTTCTAGAGCAGCAATTCTGGGGTCCTTGGCACAGGACTTGTTATCGTCCCCTAACAGCAACAGCACTGGTTCTAACTCACATTCCAAGCAGAACTCAGCCAAGCCAATGACTAAATCGGGGTCACCGTAAATAGCTACTTTCTTGTTAGCAAAGAACATATGTGCGAGGTCAGCGAGGGCATCGATCGCTTTACCGCGTTCTCTGACTAAGGACTCAGGGATCGGTTTACCAGTGAGTTTGCTGATATTTTGCAGCCAGATATCGGTGTTCCTGATCCCAATGGGGGTTGGACCCACAATTGCTGGCACCTTAAACTTCTGGTCTAAAAATTCAGCGGAGCTACCCCCTTCATATTTGCATAGGGCAATGGTTCCCAAGGCATTGGCAGAATCAGCAATATCTTCGATGGTGGTATTGCCAAAGGCAAAGCTGTTTTTATCGGGCATGGTGGGCGCATCGAAGGTTTCGGTATCCAGTAAAATATTGCCTGGAACATCCATTTCCTTTAAGACACGCTTAACTTCCGTCACATCTCCCGGGTTGAGCCACCCAGTAATGATATTTAACTTGCCATTGGGTTCACCTTTTTTCGCCAAAGAGGAAATGAGGGAGTATACCCCAATGTTATAGCCAGTGACCTGACTACCTTTGTAACTGGGGGTATGCACCGCAACCAACTTCACCTCACGATTGGGGTATTCATTCTTTAAAATGCGGTTGAGCTTGTTAATAGTTCCTTCGATATCATCCCCAATGGTCTCGGTGGAACAGGTCGTAATAATAGGAATAATCCGCAGATCAGGATAGCGAGCCACCAAGGTCTTTACACCTTCCTCAATCCGGGGCATACCGCCAAGAACAGCACTATTTTCATGGAGTGAAGAAGAAGCAATGTCAAAATTTTCCTTCAAGTGCTGGGCAAACAAGAGGCGAACAAACATACTGCAACCCTGTCCCCCGTGCACCAGAGGAATGCAATCCTTCACGCCGATGGAAGCATACTCTGCACCCGCAGGCTGACAGGTAAAAATTGGGTTGATTACTCCGCTCCGTTCTTTCTGTTTAACGATTACAGACATCCTAATTTACTCCAGTGTAGAGGTGGTCGTTTTATTGGCAAGATGAATTCTGAGGAAAATAGAGTGATCGCAGCATCCAGCCAAGAAGCAAGCTGTAGAATTGAATTTCGAGCACAAGACACTACGCCTCTTGAGTCTGCATGTTGGCGATCGCTCTTTATTCGTAGGCAAACACTAACAGGATGAGAAAACTTTAGTAGATAGAATGGTGCAATTCCCCATTCAGGGATTTGGTAATGGCGATATCGATCAGCTTGTGTTTCACAGACTCCAGAATTACCTTCTTCTGACTGTTCTCCATCTTACTTAACCATTGGAACTTGCTTTCCAGGTCAGCTACCAGGATTTTGGCATCTGCATAAAAGGCTCTATCGAACAGGGTTTCCAGAACCACCTTTTCCCCAGTCAAGATTTTGGCAGCTTGACCGAGAACACCGTTGATATTTTCTTCCCGATCCCAAGAGCGGGAGTGAAACTGCCACAAACACCGTTGTTGAATTAATGAGGTAACTTCCTCAGTCCGATCTTTAATATAGGATGCAATTTCCGCAGATTTCTGCTGAACTTGGGAAATAACATCCACTGGCTTCTGTACCTGAGGAGCAGCTTCTGCCACTGGCTTTTGTACCTGAGGAGCGGTTGCCACTGGCTTCTGTACCTGAGGAGGAACTTCTGCCACTGGCTTCTGTACCTGAGGAGCGGCTGCCACTGGCTTCTGTACCTGAGGAGCAGTTTCCACTGGCTTCTGTACCTGAGGAGCAGCTTCCACTGGCTTTTGTGCACGAGCAACGGTTTTTTCCGCTACATCTTTAGCCACCTTACCGTTAGCAGGTTTTACATCCTCGCGGATATCAAACTTAGCCAACTTCATCAAAGGGGAGTAAATGGCATTGTGCATATCCCGTGCCATATTCACCGCACCTTCAAAACCCATGTAAGGGCCATTGTGGTAGCCATGACCATTGACGTAGGGGAGATGAAGTTTCTTCACCAGCGCCCCAACCCGTGGACCGGTGAGGACCAAATCTGGCTGCACCATCTCCAGCACCTCGAAGAACTCCAGTTCGTTACCATCATCAATATAGATGGTTCCTTCGTCACCTCTGGCAAGCACTTTT
>Ga0116227_10008381_pt1 | contig 19546 bp, 16 predicted proteins | sample S1TSphgellanicum_FD_89693 | JGI IMG/M metagenome (GOLD analysis project Ga0116227, IMG submission 89693) | Host-associated microbial communities from peat moss isolated from Minnesota, USA - S1T2_Fb - Sphagnum magellanicum MG | ecosystem: Host-associated > Plants > Peat moss > Unclassified... | reverse complement strand
AATAATTTTTCATAATTGAAATATCAATTTTCAGATTTGAATAAAAAAATTCAAAGTTCAAATATTAATTTTGCGATTCATTATATGAACAATATACATATGTATGCATATTATATATATATAATTTTAGTACATACATTAAAATATACCCCTATGTCATTATAGAATACCTTTAGGATGCAACTAATTTGGTCATTAGTGCGACTAATGGGACATATCAACCTATTAATGGATGAAAATAAATATAAAATTGATGTAACCAATAGGATGAAATTTTTAATAGTTGCATCATAGTTGTGAAAATGACCAAAATAGTTGAAAGTTAGTCTTGTAGTTGCAAATATTCTCAAATCTAGTCGCAAACGACTATAAGTCGCATGTAGTCGTAAATTGGATGGTTACATTTTGGCTGATTTCTACTAGTGTGATTATCAAGCACAAACCTTTTTTCATCAATCCAAAAGATACCAATTATTGAGTTGTTTGATTCATTTGAAGGTGTGCCTTTTCATTCCATGCTCCTATTACATCTCTTTCTTTTGCATCCATTGGCCCTAATCCTTCATGTACCTAGTCTTCGCATTCAAACATCATACATATGCCATTTTCAATCTCCTCTTTGATTCCTAATGTCATTTATTATCTCCAACTTTTTTTTCACACCCCACATTCCACAAATGAGTTGAAAGGTTTGGACTACAACATTACAAAAATTTAGGAAGTGTAATATCTTCCACCAAGCTTTGACAAGGACATTATCTTTGAACTCCCTCTTGTTTCTAATGAAGATGGAGATTTGAGACAAATGCACAACATGGATTGAGAATATGATGGTCACATTTGGTCTAGAATGATGACCGCCAACATCAAGAATGATTTTGGCCTCAAGTTTAAAGTGACAAAATGTATTAAACACCTTTGATGCCAAAATGATATATACCCATTCTTCATCCATTAAATGAATTTATTACATAACAAAACTGCATGGAGTGTTAATTCAACAAAGATAATGAAAGATGGTCACAACAATCATCGATTGATTGTTGTATCAATTGTTTGCCTCCATTTTGTTACACCTCCATTCTTTGTGCAAGCATACCCAAGACAAATGTATTAAATTATTCACAAATTGCAATATTCAACACAAGTAACAATTCACCTTGGGATGCACGTCCATCTTGTTACACAAGGCAAATGTCAAGCAACAACATTACAGATCAAATATATGGTTAGAAAGTGACGCACCCTTAAACTCCTTGATAGACTCAAAGGAAGTGAAAACAATGGAAGAGCAAGGAGTTAGGGCATGTTCCCTGGCTCGTAGCACTTTGGGGGTAGAAGGGCGTGCTAGAGCTCCGAGATGGGACTAGGAAAAATGACAAGTGATTAATCATTCACACAAATCTACACAAAACCAAACAACAAGTTGGTTAGTGCATAGTTGGAGCACTCTTGGTGTTAGGACGAACCACAAGCAAACTCAGACTCACAAGACTCACCATGGCCCGGACTTGGGGGAATCCACCACCTTCCCCCTTATGTATACTTTGTGCCTCTCCATGAGGCCCACATCCAAATGGCATTTTGTCCTGGGAGTCCCGAAATTCCCAAAGTTGGGACTCCCGCAATTTTGGGGCCCCATAACTTTGTGTGAAGACCTCCGATTGAAAAGAGGTCTAAAGAAAAATTGTAGCCCTCGTTTAAAGCTTTCCAATGGTATGTTGCATGCCACCTGCACATAAGGAAATCAGGTCGATTCCCGATTTTTAGTGGTCAGGAATCAAACTGCCAATTTGATTCCCGGATTTTCTTTTGGCCATAACTTATGTTTCAAATGTCCAAATGAATCATGCAAGCCCATTTTAGACATCTAAGTTTCAATATATTTCTAATGATATAAAGAACTCTTCAATCCAATGGGTTTTGATCCCTAAAATTGCTCCTTGAAGATTCAAGAGTCCATCGGGACTCCAATTCCTCAAGTGGGAGCTCACTTGGGAGTGTGAGGGCTCATTTTCTCACACTTTCCTGCACTCCCGAGAGTATAAGATGTGCCTCTTGGGCCTCCCTCTTGTCCTTCACTCTTGCAAGCCCTTACCTTAATCGCAAGCCCAAGGCTAAGGTTGCGACAGAAAGGAGGTTAACCAAATTTCAAATATTAAATCTTTTACAATAGAGTTGGCAATAAACAAATCTTTTTTATTAGAACACATTCTAAATGATGATGGTGAAAGCATGTTAGATTATTGAAGGGTGATAATCTCAAAAAGGTGATGAACAAATGTTTTACATTGTATTGGCCCAATGTTCATAATTTGATTGCATGTTTGAAAAATTACCTTTGTAATCATGGACACATAGACAATATATTGGCTTTCAAAGCCAAAAATCCTTTTGATTACATGCAAGGTAGTTACTTCCTTAGGTCAAATGTCAAGTCAAAACATCTTCCTTTTCAAAATGTCTATGGAAGGCCTAATTAGTGGCATGGATCTTGTGAGGCAAATGCAACTTAAAGGGGACCTAGAAAATGCATGGATTATGTTTGACCATGTCAAACATGTAGAAAATCAGACCACCATGGTTTGCCATGTCTACAACCCAATGTATTATAAAATGATGACCATTACTACATGTGACATGCAATCAAAGAACACAACTGTATAATGCATCATGTGGACAAAATTGAATGAAGTTATGGCAAGGAATGGCATTAGTAAGCCCCATTTTAAGTGGTTTATGGTAAATAATACATAAGCAAATTGGAACGATGTTTGTAATATTTATGGTTCAAATGATCCCACAACTATGTGAATGGATGACAAGGAACACACTTGTTATTTTCATTGGACATAATTTACATATAAGCACATAAAACAATTGATTAAATTGAAATTACAAGATTGGCACTTGGCACTTGGCACTTGGCATGTTGTTTTGAATATAAGAACTCCGCATCACTGGAAAAGTCCAAAGTTTGATATGCCACCATTAAGTGTTGGTGGTACTCCTTTGGAGCTATTAGCAAAGGTGGAATTGTGGAACTTAACAATTGGTTAGCATTTTGGGACTTTTGAGTTTGACAATGGAGTGATTTTATGAAACATGTAAGTTTTCAAACTCTTCCAAATGCATGTTGTGTATTTGTTCTTCATGAATTTCTCTCAATATATAAGTAGTGTTGTTTCCTTATAACATAGTTTTTTTTGCCATAGAATTTTTTTCTTGCCAACTTGTAATTTATCATAAACAATGCATGACATCTAGTTTCAGTAATAAGGTAAACAAGATACCTATTTGTTTGCAACCACATTTAATGACTATGTTTGGGTTTTTAAGTAATTTACCTTGTATTACATTTAGTTGAAAAGTGGTTGTAACAACAATGATCTTGATCATAATGAAATTTTTTTTTGGTGTGTATGTACTTTTTAAGGTGGTTCATTTTAAAAAGAAACAAGAATTCACAAAAGTAGATTATACAATGTTAAATTTTTGACATTTTTTAGTAACATGGGTTCAATGGTAATAAAGTCCATGTACCCAAAGCAATAAAATCCATATTAACATGAACTCACCTACATATTCCAAATATATATACCTCTTGCCCAAAAAAATTGAAATTTGAAGAAGAAAAAAATTATATTAAGGACTTATGAAAATATGGCTCAATTTTGACCAATCAAAAATCCCTAATTAAAATTTGATTATGATTTTTCATGGCAAACTTTTAGATAAAAGTTTATGATTTGATGTTACACCATATATTGAATCACTGTAAATAATTTGGAATGGAATTAATATGATCCTCTTTATTTTCTACCATTTTAGTCTATCAACCAGTCCATGTTTTTGTATTTCAAAAGTTCATCGTGAAAAGTGGGTGTGTTTTTATTGAAAAATAATATACACGTGTATTTTCATAATCAAGTTGTTAATGTATAATCATTTTCAAATTTTTAGTTTGATCATTTTTATTATTCATTATAGGTGTCCAAAGAAAGGGCACTCTACAAATATGGGCACCATGACTCAAAAAATGAGCCACCTTAATGTGCATTCACACTTTGAGGTGCAACAAAATCTGATAACCCACATAAAATTATAGTTGTTGACAAAACATACATGCATGATGTTTGTTTCATGTTTAACTTTTGGTTCCACAAAACATTAATTAAGTCTTCTTCTCAAGTCAAATGGGATTCACATAAGCAGAATCTTGTTAATATTTTTCATCCATGTCTGGACACATCCAACATAGTTTGGGTTCACATATGATGCCAACACAAAACCCAATGGATGCAAATGCGTCTATAGAGGTGCTTGAAACATCATGCAAAGATGGCATTTTTTGCATTGAACATTGCCCCCCTTCATCACATGTTCAATGTTTTGCAATGCACAAAACAACCTTGCAAGCTTGTAACTAGGTCCTATCATATTTTTAAAATCACATTGGTGTTCCTATTTCCTCCTATTGTGGATGGTGGGCTTAACTAATAAAATAGTGGTTGGAGCCTCAAATTCACAAATTCTAGTTTTGCTTTGATGACATCAATCAATGTGTTGGGGGTTCCAAACGAAAGGGGGTTTTGGAAAGGCCAAATGTATTTCAAACTTGGCATGTGCAAGAAGGCACTAATTTGTCCTAAAATGAGATAACATTTTTGGAGGAAATAAGTTTTTAGCTTCACAAATGACAATGAAAGACTAAACCACATAATCTATTTAGTGGTGAGAATTTTAATCCTATCAATTTGCCATTATATATAACAACTTGGCCTTTTGTTTGCAACAACAAAAAAGTTTGACACAACAACCTTTTCAAGTTGTTGATGCAACATGTCAATAGATGGGATTTCATTCATCTTTTCAAAGCAATTATTTTGCGACATGTGGAGGTTCCTACACCAAGGTATGGTAGAATATGTATTATAATGTCAAGACCTCCCCAAAATTATAAGTAATATGATGTAATAATAAGTAATTTCCCAACTTGTACATGCTTTGATTTTGTGTTGATTATGGTTGGGTCATTGGGAAAATGAAGAACATGGGTTCCCTATAATTACATATATTCATCACCCTACATGGAGTTGGAATGAAATTCACCTATTATTATCTTGTGCCATGACTATAAACTAAGCCCATATTTTCTTTTGGAAGTATGGAGTGATTCATGATGGGTATACATAGTTGTGGAAGGTTATATAGCAACATTTTCAATTAACCATACATTGGAGTTTAAGTTCATATTTTGGTAATTTATTCATTTGCATGGATGTGTGCCATGACCTTATATTTATATGTTAACAAGGCATGATAATATGTTTATAAGGTGGTGACATGACATCGAATATTCGTCGAAGTTGGTAAGAATCTATCATGTTGATATGGAATTATTTTTTTGATGTGGCAAGAACATTCTATTTTGTATGGAAATTCTTGTGACTTGACAAAAATGTACATTAGAATATTTTATCCTATTCATATGCTCACGCTCACCTTCATTGTTCACATTCATATGCTCATGTTGTAGCTATGTTTAGTGTTACATAACGGAAAAAGTTTTTTATTTTTTAAGGTAAGATTCTAATGTTCATTAACAATTTTTGCAAATCTTCTCATTCTTACCTTGATCACATTGGTCTATGATGTTCCACTCAAGATTAAATCTTTGTTGTTTGTGGATTCTTCAATATTTGGAATGGTGCAATGGCAAGGTATTAACATTTTTTGCTTTTGAAGGTATTCGTGAATTTGGATTTCTTTTTTAGTGCAATTGATAGTTATGGAATACGTTTATGAATTTTTAAATGTCAACACATTAAAGAATAAAATGTTGCAAATTGCAACAATATGAATTTCTGAAGTGCAACTTGACATCACACTCATTGTCTAGGCTTTTCATTGATTTCAATGTTCACTATTTTTTCTTGTTTACATATTTTAGTTTCCTTTTAAAGTTTGATCCCACTTGTCTACAAATGTTGAGTGTTGGGAATGTTATGCATGTTATTTAAAACCTAAATCTTTAATATTAATGTTGTGTGAATCCTATGTGTCTATAACCTTGAGTTTTATGTGAAATGTAAGTGTAGTGTGTTGAAATTTAAACATTTATGTTTATTGTGCATAACTAAATCATTTTAAGGTTTTGTTTCTTGATTACAATAGCCTTTCAAGTTCCAACAATTTTAAGTTATGTTTTTTTTTTTGGTCCTTTGTAGTCACCAATCCTTTTCATAACAATGCAAACCTCAATTCTCCAAACATTTATTGTGGACAATTATGAATAGTCTTGAAATTGTTGAATTTTACATTGAATGAATATTGTTGTAGTTTCTTGTTTGTTGTAATGAATGGCAATTCCAACCTTAGGTTTACCTCTTTCTTTTTTCAACATTTGTGAACAACCACAAAAACCCTTGTTAGTCACCGACCATAACTAATGGATAGTTTGCTAGATGAAGAAAAATTACATCATTTACTTATGGACAACTAACCACCAACAACAAAGTTTGTAATATGTCAATGGAAGAAAAACAGTGGCTATGAACGATAAGACTAAACAATGCATTTGTTTGGAAGGTGATGATAAATTGGGATTCCTAATGATCTTGCAAAGGTTCATTTAAGGATGGCTTATGCATGATTGTAAAGCTTGAGCTTGGAGCTTCAAGCTTGGAAGTTAAAGCTTAATCTGATTTTAATCCACCTACATGGATGAATATGTTCATAGGCGAATGATTTCATATGGATGAATTTCATTTATGATTTGGATTAAATAAATAAATCATTGGATGAAATTCATCCATGATTGGAAGATAAATAAATTCAAATTTATTTATATCCATCCTCGTTTGTGGTCCAAGTATTAATATCAAATTTGAATGTCATTTAATAATGATGGATAGTGAAATTGTGATAAGAGGGGAAAATATGATGATGGGACCAAAATAATTTTTTACATTTTGTTTAAAAAATCATTTTCATCAACAATGTTAAACAATTTAAGAAATATTGTCATGTGATGAGTGTTCAAATCCCCCCACCCGCCATTGTTGTCAACAACATTATATTCTACTTTGTGGAAAACTAAGGCACCTTGAAAATGAATAATTATTAAGAAAAACCTCATTGTCATTTAGGATAGTACGTTGTTTGAAAAGTTAATTAATTAATTAAAATATGAAAAATTGAGTCTTAATTTATTTCAAAAATCCATTGTCATCAATGACAGTAAGTAGTTTAAAGATATCTCAAGCATTAAAAACCCATGGTTGTCAACAACATTAATTATATTTGAAAAAAATTGTGGCACCATGGGAAAAAAATGAAAAAAAAACCGCCCATTGTCATGAATAACACTTATGAATAGGTTTGAAGGAAGTTGTGGCACCTTTGGAGGTGGGGAAAAAAAACCCTCATATTCATCAATGACATTAAGTTAGTTTATCCCCCCCACAAAAAAAAACCATTGTGTGAATGTTAGCATAGTAATACTAATATAATTAAGGCATATTGAAAATTATGCATTTTAAAACCATAGCCATGAAATATATTTATAATGGAATTTACATTATATTATTCAATAAATGTTATATAAGATAGAATTAGATTATGTTTCATGAAGTTCTAACTAATCAAAATTATGGGGGAAAAAATTTTCATTAACAAAAATTTAATGATAAAATAAAACATTCGTCCATAATGAGGATGAATGTTTATATTCATCCCCATGTTTGCTTATAAATTACCCATACAACATTCATTTTTTGATTCAATTCTTGGGTTTTACTTGCATGTGTATAGGGGAAAAGGCATTTTATCATCCCAAGTTCCAACTTTTAGCTAGAGGCTTAGGATCTAGGCTCATGCAATAGCTTGTTTCAGCATGTCTTTATGAAATTTAATTTGTGAAATAAGTACACCATCACTTGTTGATTTTACTACCATAGATTGTCTACCATCTAGATTGCTTGTGCAAGTGTTGAATTTTTTTTATTTGCACAAATCTACTCCATTAAGCATATGATATAAAAAAAGGTCAGTAATTTAACATCCCCACTATTCAAAACAACATACATTTTTCTTTTTTTCTTTCCCCCTTTTCCCCTTATTCCCATGTTCTTGTATATGTGTCATAGAAAATGGAAATTGAAAGCCACTCCCCATTTAGTGATCCTTTTTTCTTGGTTTATTAGAATTTTAATTATTTTGGTTAGATGTGTGGCTTGTTTTCTTCTGGTTACAAGATTATGCTAGTCCTCTTTTAGCCTTTCACAAGAAAACCTTGGTTTGATGAAAGCTCAATTGCACAAATATGATTTCAAACAAAAAACAAAAACCAAGGATATAGATCTTGTATAATGGTTTTTGTTATGCATGGCTATGAAATAAAGCACACATAGATCAATAATTCTTCACATTCAATAGTCACAAAATCTGCCATGTTGAAACATTTGTTACTGCAATGTTACATTGATCAAAATACAATAATTGGTCAAACAAAAAAAGTTTAATCACTTGAACATACAAAATTAAAATTTTTGTCACCAACAAGTTATGAACATAAAAAAATTATGATAATCTAGTCAAAATAATTTTCTATATAATTAATTGGATCCACCTACCCAAAAAAAAAGTCGCATTTACATATAGCATTCACAATTTGTAGCCAACCGACATATTCACAATTGTTTTTTAGAACACTACACTAATTAGCCACTAATTTCTCATTGGTTTCTAGGGCTCCAAAATGCAAAAAATAAAAAGGCAATACTTTGTTGCAAATTTTTCATTTTTTTGAAAAAAAATCAAATTTCAAGAAATGTTTTTTTGGAAATTGTTTGCTTGCATTTGGACTTTGTTTTAAATTTGGTAGTAATTGTTTAACTAGTTTTTTTCAATGTTTAGGAATCTTAAAAACCTAATGTCATATAATATTAAAACCCTATTGAGATATTATCAAATAACACAACATCTGAAATTTGGGGAAAAACAAGTGAATGTTGCAAACCCATTAATTAATTATTAATTTCTAACTAATTACTTCTTAATGGCATGTTAGAATTAGGGATAGATACCCATCAATTATCAATCTAGGTATACACTCACTTCCTTAATGGTTCTTAAAATTTTCAAGGAACTAGTTTTGATATATAATCATGGTTTTCAAAAATTATATACAAAATGAAATAACCACCAAATGACTACCCATTCTTTACTATTTTTCATGGAAACTATTGGTATTCTTTAAGGTTTTTGAAATAACCCAAATTGGTGATTCAATGATTTTGAAATATTCAAAGAACTAGAATCAATAGTTTTTTAAAACAATCAAATAACAATAGTTTGAACTTCTATTTTATGTGTAAAATTTTGGGGTTCTTTTTCTTTTGTTTATTCCTTCAATTATGTGTGGAACATAAAACATCAACCATTTTTTTTCATTGCATTTTTTGGGCCTCCATTAGGCCAAAGATGGAACGAATTACAACACAATGCATTAGAGTAATTTTCAATTGGAAAAACATACCCGCCAATTTGACAACCTAAGTTCCACTAGCCGAAAGTTACTCAATAAGTTTTTTTAATAAAATTATCATTCTTTTTTTATTAAATAAATTTCCTCTTCTTTTTCATTTTTAATTTTGTCATTAGGCTTTGATTTTTTTAACAACAAATTTAGTCAAAATTGTGACAATACATTCATTGGGTAGATTTTTACAAGAATGAAAGTCATAATTTTTTTAATTTAAAAAAATTAATAATTAAATAATTAAATGAAACCCAAGATCAACAAATAAAAAATGAATCTTATTATTTTCCGAAGTACTATGTTACTTCAATAAAAATGATTCATAGAGAGACTATGGATTAGAACATTTAAAGTGTTCTCTATTTGGATTCCACTCCACCAATCCCCAAAACCCAAAGCAATGTTTCTAGAAACCATCCTAGAAAACCCAAGGCAATGCTCCGAAAAAAATCCAAAAAACCTCCCATCAACCATAACCCAAAATAATGTTCCAAAAAACATCTAGAAAAACCATCGCTCAATGCAATGTTCCTAGAAAACCTACCAATAATAAACCATCACTAGACAATATTGTAAAGAACCCAACATTGATCTTTCAACAACCCAAACCTTCAACATCTTCATGGAATCCAAAATTTTATCTTGAACTATCATCTTATCCACATTTTCCCCTAAACTTTTATTATGTAAGTATTACTACAACCAAATACATTCTTGCATAACAAAAAAGTTCAGAAATAGTTTGAATGATTATAAAAACCATCAATTTTTTTTAAAAATAATTATATTAAAATAAAAATAATTCTACTTATCAAATACGTCTAGTGGCATTAAACTGAGGATAGATTTTGGATCTATGACATAATTAATGGTAATAGGTTAGTTTTGAAAATGCTTGAAGATGTGGCTAGTTTCTTTGTTGGCATTGATAGCCTCAAATGGAGGACAAAAGTACATGGCTTGTAATCTATCATTGTATTTTGGCAACTCCTTTTCAAACAAGTTAGTCCAAAAATTGTTTTCAAGGTCAATGTTAAATCCACCTTATTCTAATTTTGGTACCTATATGAGGGCCTACCTTTGATTTGTGGAAGTAATAGCAAAACAAACTATGGTCTTGATTTTTTTTACATCAATAAAAGCAATAGTAATATAAGTGGCAACAAAAGAGACAACAATAGAAATAGTAGCATAAAAAGAAACTATATGAAAAGGAGCATGACAATTGAAGCCACCAATCACATTAATATCTTGAGAAGTCAACATAACACCAACAAAACCATCATGGCCAATGTCAATAGAAATTCCCACACAACTAGAAACCATTGTAGATGAAAAAGTCACATCCCCAACATCATCTTCTCAAACATGAAAATTTTAAAGCATAAACCTTGAATCATTTAAAGAAAAACAAACAAACTTGCAAAACAATGTAAGTGAAGTTACCTTGGTTTTTTCAATTGTAGCTTCATCTTCGTTAAATGCTTCCTCATATTTCAACAAATGGCCATTTTTTAATTCACCACTTATGATTTGTTACATTGCCTTGTCAATTAAATGCTTATCAATCTAGTTATATTTTCACATAGAACCCAAAAACAACTCAGGCACATCAACAAATGGGGAAAAAAATCAAACAAAACACAAAACAAATCAAAATAGAAAACAAATATTGAAAAAAAACAAATAGTAGATCCAAAAAATAAATAGTACATTAAGTTCATAACCTCCATACTTTACTATCAAGGAACCAAAACCTCCTCCATACAAATGATGCCCTTTGCCCATATTGTTGAACAAGACCTTTTATTTCAATTCAAAAAAGTTAGCGATAAGAATATCCATAATAAGTTGTAGTTGATTGTGACCAATTGTAGATGTTGTAAACCATACTTGATTTGATGCCTTCCACTTAGGAATAATGTGTAAGAAAAATGGATGTAGCCCAAGTTTGTCATCATAACACTTGGTAAGATAAACACCAAATTACCTTTTTGTAAGTCAAAATGGCATCATCAACATGACAATCAATTGCAAGATGATGGCAATGTGTAAAACATCTAATGATATTGATGCACTAATCTTTGAAACTCCTTGACAAAACCTAAGAACAACACCATGAGGTAACGACCATAAAGCAAACTTGTCAAAATCAACATTGTGAAACTCAAAACACCCCTTCATGAAAAAAATGTGAATGTAGAAATATTTGAATATAATATTCAAGCCAAATGGATAATTAAGTTAACATATTACTTTTGTTAACATTCGTCATTCCTTATCGATGAACAAGACTTCAAATTTTTTAATAACCTTCCCAAATCCAGCTGATAATGACAGATAGTTGCTTCATCATTGGCAACCTTAACCCAGTGGTACCTTGATTCAAGGAAGATTTTGAATGAAACTACAAACACCTACCAAATTCAACCACATGTTGCTCTTACCCTTTCCATATCCTTTGTCCAATACTTGTTATCAATGATTGGATGTTACAAAAATAACACAAAGAAAAAAAATAAAATAAAAAACAAATGTTGCAAATAGCAAACACCTTAAGCCCTAATTAAAAAAAACAAAAACCATAAACCATAAAACCTCTTTCTAAACAAGAGAAACATTAAGCCCTAAACCCTATTTGCAAACAATAAAAACAAAAACTCAAAATTTTGAAAGAAAACAACATCTTGTTGGAGGGTATAAGTTGATGTCAATTTTTGCAATTTGCAACACAAATGAAAATAACATGTCCTCCAAATCTAAAATAGATTATTCATTTTCAAACAAATCTACAATTGATAATTGTAAATCAAAATCTTAAAACAATCACCATTCATCAAATGCGTTATTTGCCCAAAGTTCAACATGTTTACTTGTTCTCTAACCTCCTCGATTCACATTTTCCATCTCTTTTTTTTATCAATATCCAAAAAGCAAGACTTCGATAATGGCTTCTTAACATGAGATTCACATTTAGCCCCCTCAATAATGTCAAATCCAAAAGCAGTAGGTTTAGAGTTGCTATGATCAATGTGATCAAAAGTAAGAGCAACCTCATGGCTACAAACATTTTAAAAATCAAATGTAAAAGCAAAAACATTGGCATCAAAATCTTCAAGACTCAAAAGAATAGAAAGGTCAAAAAAGAGCACAAACATACCTACATCTCCTTCATGATTCAACTTGGGAAAATCAATAGGAGATTCTACAAAAGATTTATGCAAGTAATTAACACATTACATGTAAATGTCACTTTCATCACTAAACACAAAAGTTCATCACCCAAATTAGTGGTGATTGTTGATGTAAGTAGTCCAACAAGAGAGGATCCAAAAACCTTTAGGTTTAGCAACTAAATAGGAGGAATACTTGCAATAGGTAAAGTATCCTTCCAAACTTCAAAAACAAGATTTGCAAAACCTTCATTATAAACCTTTTTCATAATAGTAAAAATTGTAAAAAAATTTTAAAAAACAAAAAAGAAAAAGAAAAAAATCATTAAAACAAAAAATATAACATAAAATCCAAATGAATTGCACCTACACAACATATCGAACAAAAAAACTTTGAAACGGGAGAAACCAAAAATAGAACATGACAACTTGCACAAATCAAACAAATAATTAATGAAACAACCAAATAATTTTAATAACATAACAAGACACAAAAAAAAACAAAACGATGCAAAAAGAAAGAAAGATGAAAGTAAAAGCATGAAAGTGATGTAGGCACAATGCGAAAACAAATTTCATGTCAACGTGATGTAGTTATGACGAGGGTGAGATGCAAAAATAAGCATCTTATCAACACAATGTAAGCAAAAAATGCAGATGCAGATGAAAATGGCATGATTCAAGTAGGAGACATAGATGTGAACAAAGACAGATGCAAACAAAAACGAAACACAAATCAAAATAATAATTTGCCAACCAAAAAAATTGAAAAGCTTCAGATCATGACATAACAAAAACAAAAGGGCAAAACAAAACAAAACCAAAAAATAAAGAAAGAACCCCTTGAAAATTGCGAAGAAGCTAACAACAAACATTGTTGGTGATGATCACTAGTGCAAAAGTCATAACACCAAGTGCAACAACAATGTACCAAACAAAGAAAAAGAGAAAGCCAACATTGCAATGCAAAAAAAAAAAAAAGAACAAAATTAAAACATAATAAAAAATATGGGGAACAAGCTCCCTGAATATTCCAAAGAAACAAATAGTGAACATTTTTAATGATAATCATCGACACAAAAATCACAACACCAACCATAACGACAATGCACCAAGCAAAGAAAAGAAAAACGCTAACTTCACAAAGAGCAAAAGCACAAGAACAAAGTTAAAAACAAAACCAAAAAAATAAAGTAGTGCCCTAAAAACTAGGAAAAAATAGACAACACCAAGCGTAGTAACATGTCAAGGAAAAAAAAAACTACCATCATGACACAACAAAATCAAAAGAATGAAACTAAAATAAAACAAAACAAAAAGTGAGGAAAGACTGTCCTAAAAGCTACAAAAAAATAGACAACACCATGCACAATCACAACATGCCAAGCAAAGGAAAAAAAGAGATACCATCATGACACAACAAAAGCAAAAGAATGAACCTAAAACAAAATTTTAAACAATGAGGAAGGAGCACCCCTAAAATTGTGAAGAAGCAAGGCAGTGAGCATTGCTGGTAATGGTCTCCCACACCGAAAGGAGCCAAGCCTCATACTATTCGGTATCAGTAGGTAAGATGAAAGATGTGACAAAAAGCACAAAGGTGCGAAGGGAAAAAAAAACACCAGCACATTACACAATGATGTCAATTGGTGATTAGGCCTCTCTTTTTCCCCTAGTTAATTTCTAACCAATTATTTATTAATGGCATATTAAGAGCTGAGTTGTTTGCAATCACAGCGAGTGGCTGATTTAAGGAGAGAATTTATACACACAAAGTTGTTGCAACTGACAGGAAGAAGCCCTCTTTCTTTTACGCACACAAAAGTTGTGGGGATGTTGAGCACCAAGCTTTCATTGCTGCTGTTGATTTCTGTATGTTGCATTGATCCTGAATAACTTAGCTGAAACTGCTCAACAAATGATGCCAGCTCTTGCAAAAAGATTTTGGCAAGGATTCCAATGTTGCACCATGACAACCTAGCTCACCTTCTATAACGAACAACATTCAACTCATCAACTTGTTATCTTTCTTCTAATTTGCCAGCTTCTACTTTCCCTGAAACCAAACAAAATCCCTTGCGAACTATTGAAAGTGCCTAATGGGTAATGCTGATTTTAATGGCCTTTAACAACACCTGTAGAATTGAGCAACAATTGTCCCAAACACCTAACATTTACATGCTACTCACAAGCCTTTGCCTCCTGGCATCCTCCAGTCTTTTAGCAAACAGAAAAACAGAAACTGTTGTGGAGGTTTTGATAGTAAGAATCGTCCCAGAGTAGCACATTTGTTATTTTGCCTTCACACCTCTTCCTGATGGCTGTTGTTGCCATGAATGATGTTATGTTTGCACAGAGGACATGTGGCATTGATGCGCAGCCACTTATCAACGCAGCTTGCATGAAAGTGATGACCACATGGAATCTCCCGCACCTCCACTTCATCTTCATACTGAGAAAGGCAGATGCAACATTCCTGCACATGTAACAACTGCAATTCAGAGGTGCTGTCCATTTGCTTGCAGTAAGACAACATCTTAAAAGCACCAAAATATGATTAGTCCCTTCTAATGCGCAAGTGTGAGGAAAATGCATTCATCAATACATCACATCCTTCATCACCAGTAGGTCACTGAACCTGTTATGAGATGAGATGTGCAATCAACAAACATATATCTTGACCTAACTACATACCGCATCCTCGCCATCTATGGCACGCTCAGTCACCCTGTCTGAAGATCCCATCAAACTCATCACCCCTGTGAAAGCTCCTGTCTTCACCACACTAGAGCTGTTGCTGTCAGTGCGCCGGAACTTGTACTTATCCAGTGCATTGATCTCTTCCTCTGATGCACCCTCCTGATTAAGGGCAAAAACTTGAATGAGTTGGAGAGATAGTCATCTATAGAAAATCCTCGGTGCTTCTACCACATATGAAGATATCTGAGGCATGCTTCAACATCTCTCCAGGCGTAAACTGCTTTGCAAACTCTGCAAGACATGTTCCAGCATATGCAGACACTGTACCATGCTGCTTCTAGCATCATCCAAATTTTGAACCAGCAACAAAGTTGCGAGTGATAACAGAGTCTTCATTCAAGCATATGAACTCTTGGGACAAGCATTCAATAAGCTCTCTGAAACTCCAGAAAGGACAGCACTGCTAGATAGGTGGAATTAGTGACCATGGCCTCATCTCCTTCTATGAAGGAGAAAATCACTGCATCACAGGGAAGACCTATCTATCACTGGCTATTAAATGTAGAAGAAAATAGAGACATGAATAATTCACCTCTTCAGCAACTGCATAGAGGATGGCAATGATACAGGGGAGGCAACAGCAGACAGCAATGCCAATGACAAATGCCAATGCAACGCAGAACACCACAAAGAGCACATCAAATGCCAAAAACACCAAACACAGCCTGCAGATCCAGTAAGCAACAGATCATAAATCACAAGAGCATCCCCCAAATCTATTCTCAGTGCATGTCTAAGGAAATTTCTGAAATAGCTGAAAAATAATTTAACTGCCCCATTAGTCTATTATCTCCTATTGAAATATTTACTACAGACAGTACTCATCAGAGCTAGGTTGTCAATGGAAGTGAACTCCAACAGAGATGTGGAGGTGTTTGCAGGTTTCCTCACCAGTAAAGGTATGGAGCCTCATTGATAAGATCTTCACCTCCAGAAATGATTAAATAGGACCCAAACATCCACCATACAAACGAGAACATGGTGTTGCCAGACTCCAACCGCTTCACTAAGCTGCATGCCAAAGGTTTCAAAAATCAGAATACAAATCAGAAACTTTCTGTAAGTGTGTACTGATTGCCATTCTAGCTTTTCCACCATTTGCAACTGAGATAGATGCAGCTTGAAAGCATCCCTAGTCCCAAATGGTGAAAATCACCACTGCCAGCTAAATTTGCTGCATTTGAGGAGTATCTGAAATTTTCCAGTAGAGTTCGAAGCAAATTGCAATGAGCATTTGTAAAGAGCACAAGTCTCTTGCATAAATTGGCAAGAGTTAAAACACCTGGTGTCAGCATTTTCACCACCAGTCGAATCCAAAGCCTGCATAGAGTCATGTGATAGGGATGTCTCCACTGGTGTATCAGAAGGTGTAGCAGCACGCCGCTGACGCCGCCGCCTATACTCCAAGGAGACACAAAGCATGTGCACAATGCATTGCAATGCATACCCTACAATCCACAAGCGCAATGGCACCTCGGGTCTCTCATCCCTGCTCAAAATCACCACTGCTGTGGCCACCAGAAGAAATGCTAAATTCCACAGCAGATCCAACAGTACGACTGGCCTGGAGTAAGCCCAATCATTCTGCCGCTCATCAAGATGTGCTGCAGCTGCTTCACGTACTTGCCTGGATGGCGCCCTGTTGAGCCCCCTGCTCCCTGCCCTCCTCAGGTACCTGACAGCTCCTTGAACTCCACTTCCACTACCACTGCCTCTGGTTCTCCCACCCACAAGACTTGAGCTACTAATGTTGGAAATTCCAGTGCCATCGTTGTCAGTCACTAGGGGTGTTGTGATGAGATCCTCTGAGGAAGAATCAAAGATTACTCTTTCTCTGTCCATATTTTGGCTGTACTCTCACCACCTGGCCATTATCACACAAGGGTCTTTCTTTACCATGATGGATGTCAAACCCTAATTCTACATCGGATGGAGACTTGAAGAGTCTGGCTGCTCTGTAATTCTACAAATGATGGGCAACGCGAAGAGTCTGGCTGTTATGCTGAATGTGTTTTGCAAGAAAACAGATGCTAATGTCATCAACGCTCTCATTCAAAAATTCGCTTTGTGAGTAGAGTTCGTAACACTTACCTTTTCTTTTGTGAAGCAACTGAAGGGGCAAGTGTCCCCCGAACCCAAAGGGTTCAAGAAGCAGGTACAGTCTCCTTTGCAGCCGAAAAGAATTGAGTCTCAGAGGCCCGGAGGGGGGGAGACAAGCACTTCCAGCAACTGTTCCTTGGCCAAAACAGAAACTTGGAAAAGAAAGACAAGTGGAAAACCCGATTTCACCGCGACACTATCTGATAACGAGCGATTTGTTGTTGTTCTCTCTCTCTCTCTCTCTCTCTCTCTCTCTAGAGAGAGATCAGCAGACTGGTAGCCGCAGCAAGTCCCTGCTCCGGAAAAAGTCCAAAATGCTGTAAAAACTATCCTCTCAATTTGAAGTTTGTGTCTGGCCTTGGGAGTTCTGCGCTTAGAAATCGCAATTGAAACGGACATTCTACAAAGAATTGTAAAGCGAAGGAAACTAGAGTAAAGAAGAGAGGAGGCAAAAGAGTCGTCCTCGCCCTCGTCTTCTTCCACCCCACTAAACCCAAGAAGAAACAAGAAACCTCCCACACAATTAATTACTTGCAACGGGAGAGAAATGTTTCTCCCCCCAAAACAACAGCACTAAAAAACAACAAAAAAACGAAAGGGAGGACAAACAGAGAAGAGTAGCAGCAGATATACAGAAACCACGACAACAATAGCTTCCCCGCCCGCCAGAGCTTCCTTCCTTCCTTCCTTCCTTGCTGGGGTTTAGATGAGATTTTGAAGCCTAAGATTTTAGGATCCAGAAGCACCGCAGTTTTACCTTTGGTTTTTTGTGTGTGGCAAGCATGCAATTTGTCAATGGAAAGGTGAGCTATCCGTGACGAACAGCACAAGGGAGGGACGACGCCACGGGGGCCCACGCACAACAGACATGAAGCGACGAGGAACGGGAAGGAGGGAGGGAGAGGGAGGGAAGGCGGAGGCAGAAGGAGAGAGTGGCAAGTGTACTGCGGGAATTCCCAGAGCGCTTTTTTAGGCTAAACTTTAATTAAGTGGGTCATTAATGAATCAAATGACGTCATTAGTGATTACGTGCCCCCCCTGCTGTGTCTCTCCTAATTATCATTCTACCGACCACTAGGTAATATCTCAGACAGTTCAGCATTTTTTTATTTATTTATATTTAAAAAAATTCATGTGGCGAATTTTTTCCAAAACAATAACATTTTGTCGAATATTCACTTTCTCAATAACAAAATCGCCAAAAACAGAAAATTTATAAAAAAATCTAAATAATCGCCATGTTTCTATCCATTTTTCAACCAAGTAGATAGCCAGGATATAAAAGGATTTTAATCAATTTCTACTTTAATAGCTGATCTATAGCCAAACGTGGCTAAATCCCCTTCTGGATGATTGCCAATGTGGCAACATCACAAATTTGGAAAAAACAAAAACAAAAAAAACAACACACTGATCTGAGTAGGTAATATATTTTATTATTTATTATGGTTTTACCCTCAGTTTATTAATTAGTGAAGAGTGCGCCCACAGTAGTTTTGTTTTTTTTGTTTTTTGTTTTTGGAGAAGAAATTATTTGATTGGCCCATCACCGATATTTTTGGAACATGAACCATTCCCCCAACCTCGGAGCCTAAAATATGCTTCCCCAAAATAGAAGAATGCTTTCTCAGGCTTCCCTTTGGACCCCCCTTTTACAACTTACTACCTATGCATGGCAATTGAACCAAACAATATGAGATTAAAAAAACGAGGTGCTATTGGGGACGTCTTAGGGAACACATTGAGAATTTGGGGACACTTTTGGGAACGTGATGGGAACATATTGAGTATCATTGAGTGATTTTTTATTATTATGCCGAAAGTGATTAAATGCCTATTTGACACAAGATTTCCAAAAAAAAAAAAAAAAAAAAAAAAAACGACGAATATAAATTTGAAGATAGATATCATATTGAATATAGAACATCGTAATCATTCAAAATACTAAACGAAATTTTTTTTTTCGGTT
>Ga0116227_10008380_pt1 | contig 19548 bp, 13 predicted proteins | sample S1TSphgellanicum_FD_89693 | JGI IMG/M metagenome (GOLD analysis project Ga0116227, IMG submission 89693) | Host-associated microbial communities from peat moss isolated from Minnesota, USA - S1T2_Fb - Sphagnum magellanicum MG | ecosystem: Host-associated > Plants > Peat moss > Unclassified... | reverse complement strand
AGTTCAACTCAAATTTCAAGCATTGAAAGGTATGTCACCATAGGTGGCTACACATTAGAACCCTATGCATCATTGCCTTCATCTTAAATGTTTGTATTTCACATAATTCATTCATTTTGTAGATGTGCAATCAAATTCCTCTCCTTCTATCCATCCATTGCAAATCAATGTTCATACAAGGTGGTCTTAGGGGAAAGTCTAAAAGGCCCAAACCAATTGTATGTACAAGGTCTCATTTATTGGGCATGCCTTTGTGAAGGCAATAGCCAGTTCCATATTACAATTTGTCCCTTTACCCAACTTTCTTATTCTTCTTCACTTGATACAACCGAATTGGGAAAAGGTTTATGTTCACAAGAATGCATTAGCAAAGGTTTACATGGGTTTACTTTCAAATCAAATGGTTAATCAATGGTTGAGGTGCATTTTCCATGATAAAAAGGTTTACAATACTTTTCTCCTTTGGATTTGGTTAGGTTAATGTATTCATTGAAAATTTAGTATAATTAATTTCACTTGAAATCAATTTGAATTATATTCAAATTAATTGAATTAAATTAAATCAATAAAAATCTAATTTAATTTAAGTTGAAAACATATATTCAAAGCCACCACCCACTTGATTAAATGTTTTTTCTAAAAGAGAACATGATGTATAAGGTATGCATTTGTTTCACTTATATCAATGTGAGCACTTTGCCCACCCAATATTGCATTTGGCTTTCTTAACTTCGCATGTTTGAATTCCTTTAGCAATTGTTGTTGTTTGTTTGCATCATGTCAAAAGCTTAACAATGTGCTTACCATGATGTTACTCTATTATAATGAAAAAACACTTAAGGAATTGCAAATTTGCCAAAATTAAATTCAAAGGATGCATTTATATTATGCAAAATAGTCAAACCAAAAGCATTATTTATCTATGATGGATTGCCATCCATGTTAAGTAACTATTTTAAGGTTCAAGGATTGAAAACCTATTTAAATGAAAATTCATATCATTTTTCATTTGGTCCAAGTTTAGAGCACGCTAACATATTAAAAATCCAATATTATATGTTTATAAAATGTTCAAAGGTGCAAAAAGCCAATCATGTAAAACTTTATTAAAAAAACACATTATAAATTAAGAAAATGTACAAAGGAGTAAAAATAAGAAAAAAAAAGAAATTACATGATGTCAAGTTGGTTCAAAGTAGATGTCAAATCTCTCCATGTCTAGAATTGACCACTTGTGGTAAGTTGGCCATATTTTTATGTCAAAAATCAATGGCCTATAATAGATCGGCCATGGTGATGGGAGATGTGTCTTGAAGGGGTGGAAGTCGAGAAATAACTAAACCTATGGCTATTACTCGACTTAGGATTGAGGATGCTTGCATCCTTTGTAATGTGATCGAAACTATTTGACAATGAAAAATGACCAAGGTAAAAATATGAAGGCCCTTTAGCCCTTTCAAGCTCCAAATGGCATTGGCACAGTCATGTAAAAACACATTGGCATGTTTGTGTAAGCAACCAAATATTTCAATTGCTAAAGGGAGGAATTGATCAATAGGGTGTTGATTGCAATAATTCTTTTCCTTGGCTTGAGCTGTATTGGAGGCGGCCAATCCTTAAATTGTGCAAGATTAGGGAAATAAATTTGTTCGCATTGGGTCGGTAATGACAACATTGGTTAAGGTGCAAATGCGATTTTTGGTGAGCACAATGTCAATTTGTTGATGAAAGGATTTGAATGTGGTTGAAAGAAACACATGTATTGTTTTTGTCCCACGTGGAAACCAACATCTCACATAATGGCAACAAAGGTGTCGCAAATTACATCATGGGTTTTAGTGCATTCATTGCCATGAGCATAATGTAAAAGGTGGATATTCATCAAAAAATACTTGCAATTGAGAGATGGTGTAGTCCAAGTCACATACAAAATGTTGTGGAAAAAACTGGGGGAGATAATTGAAAAGTTAGGAAAACTAGTTGAACTCTAAACCAAACACCCAACCCTAAGCCAAAACATGATAAAATTCAAACACGATGGGCTTCAGATATATTTATTAAAAAACATGTTGGAAAGGGTATGATCATGTAGATGTTCTAAAATCGAATTTTGAAATTGAACCATTTATTGCCCAATAGTTGTTCAAATGTGAGAAAACACACATAAGTTGGGGGTGGTAAAAGATCACATGTTGCCTTGAGGTGTTGCTAGAAAGGAAATGAATTGTTGTTGATTCGTGCTAAGGCTTCAAGAAAGAAATGATGTTGATCAACCATAAACCTAATAGTTATGACTAAAACAACAAGGGCCCAATTTTTTAAATAGGTGGTTGGGGCAATGTTGGATGTCAATATGAGCTTGATGGTAATGAAAGTTATTGGGAGGGAGGTTTGTTTACGAGCTAAAGGTTCTTTTGGGTTATCAAAAGATCTTGGACCCAAAAGGCATCCAAACATTTGAAGGAAGGAAAAATCAAAGGAAATAAGGGATTTTGTGAAGGTGGAAAATGGAGGTGTGCATTGTAAAATATATGATGGGCGTTGCACGAAACAAAGAATTAGAATTCCAAAAACTACATGAACATCACCCATTTTAAGGAGAAGGTCCACATGTCGAACGTCCTTTAGCATGACATTTTTTATGAAGGATGATGTTAAAGTTGAAGTGCCCAATGGAACCCCCAAGACTTTAATCCCTTTGGATGAGGTGATAAATAAGGATGGGGTGTTAAAATTTGGTGGTAAGCCAGAGGGTGACCATGGTACTCATTTTTTAAGTTGGATAGAAAGACCTATCGCACAAAGTTCGGTCTAGAAATGTTCATATGCAAATGATGCAATTGAAGGGGGGACTTATGATGTGAGTGTCATCTACAATGGATGGAAATGATTAATTGCAGAATGTAAAGCCCTAAAATGGGTTGAAGCAAATAATGCCCCCCCCAAAAGATCACCTTGATGAGTTTCCATGGTAGATGGGATGATTGTGACATCACTTTCATGATTATAATGCTTGTAAAACAAAGGATATTCAAATGCACGAACAAAAGGGATGAATTGTATGATGTCCACCAGTTGCACGAAATTTTTGAAATATGACCCCTTTTGACATCAAATTGAAAACATTTGCCACGTCCAGCTAAAAAACAACCAAGTTGAAGTCAAGGTTCAGGGTGCACTTGATGCAATGGATTACTATTTCACAATCGCTTTTAGTTGTAATTCCAAATTGGTGTGGGGAAAAATGTGTTGTAAAATATTCACAAAATTGAAGGCATAAAGTGTGGCTTGTGAATTGATACAATGTTTCCCTCATTGTAATTGGATGAACTCCATTTAAAGGTTTAATTATGGTTAAGAAGTGGGCCACTCCAAGGACATGTGCAATTTGGGGTGGAATGTGACCATGTGTGAAATGAAACAAAGTTGGAACAATTGAAAAAATCCATTCACTAAATTTTCTAGGTGAAAACAATCCCAAAACAATTCAAAAAACATCCCAAAATGACCACTTGTCGATAAATGCGGCATATGTTGGAATGTCAACTTGAAGGAACTAAAAGAAAGTTTGAAGTCTTAGTCTAGCTCATAGTCTTCAAGGGAAAATGGGAAGTGGTCATTCGATTTGAGGTGTAATGTGGTGAAAGTTAAAGTGGTGTCGAAGGATGTGGGTGTAAGAGAAAATGGTGCCAAAGTGCAAGTTGCCCGAAAGTATTCCCTTGCACGCCCAAGGGTTAAACTGCGGAGTAGGTGTTTGTGAGTTGGAGGATCATGTTGGGGAAGAAGAATTGAACTCAAACTAGTTACCAAAGCTTCGCTTCGCAAAAAAAACTCCTTTTGAAAGTTTTCTTAATTGCATATTAGAAAATGCTTGAGTTGAGTTTGCATCTCCTTATATCACCCCACCATGAAGGGGCAAAACGAAATGCCATTAAGGTAGCAAAAGGAGCAAATGCCAAATTACCGCATTGTACAGGTCATGCACTAACTTATCTAATGGAAAACAAAATACCATTTGTACATCATGTCGTAAAGCGGTGGCAATGAGGTTGTACAATTGAGGACAACAAATACTTAAATAAAAGGACCTAATGACATCCAATGATGAAACCCATGTCTAAGTTCATGCAAATGGGGTGGGAATAAAGGAAAGTATTGAGTTGAAATGATCACAAGGGTTCAGATTGGATGAATTAGATGTTTGACATGACTGTTGATGCCGAATTAACCTTCGATTAGTAAGTTGGCGCCCATAGGTGGGCCACAAGACTTTAGGTGGAAGTTGAAAGCGTGTTGAAAAAATGGGGGCATGTTGGGGGGTATGATCATGGCCAACTATAGGGACCAATAGAGTGGGAAAGGAAAAATGTTTTAGTTGTGCATGATTAAGGGGGTTTTGGAAAATGTAAGGTTGGGATCCCACATTCACATGAACTAGGGGTCGGTAGGGGGAATTAGTAGGCATTGTGTGATTTGTTAGAATCGAAGGGATAACTAATGGGTGGTTTGTGATTTGTGTGGGGGATGAAATGGAAGATAGGTCGATGGTGGCACATGATAAAACGAATGGGCGATGAGAATTATAAAGTTCGATCAAACATGATGAGGTGAGGGACATTGAATGTTTGTTACCCATGAGGTAGGAGGTTTACTATGAACATGGGCCCCACTTTCAAAAGTTGTTTTACTTGTTTCCAATGAGTAGGATCAATTCGAGCAAATTTAATGGTTCCTGTGCTACAACTAACCTTTTTGCTTCTTGTCTATGCCAATAGCCATGAATTCAGTATTGAGGCACATAATCTATTGAATATTCTAAAATGATAGTTGTTAGAACTTACATCCATGTAATATACTAAGTGATTCCCAAGGAAAATATTTAGTAATTGGCCTTAATGCACTACATGTGATTAATACAAAAAGTTAGTTTAATTGATAGCTAAAGGTATCAATTTGATAACAAAATTCAAAAACAATGGGTATAAAATTGATATCTTGGGTGATGCAAAAAGAAAAAGAAAACTCTACTTGGACAATGTTGAAATTAAAATTAAAATTGTCCAACATTGGTTGAAACTTGTAAAGTGTCTCAATTTTCTAAGGTGGCACTTGAGAAGTCAAAACATATCCAAATTAAATGCTCTTTGTATCACTCCGAGGAAAGGATCTCAACATGAAGGTTACAAGGTATTCATACCATATGTTACAAATCAAAGGTTTTTCTTGATAGTCATGGTTGTTTGCAAAGTCAAGACAAAACACTAAAAAAGATTCATCACCATTCATATTGCAATTTGGAGGGGTAGATTGTGTCCTACTAATGAGCTTGATGTGACCTTAATTCTCAACAAGGGCTATCAGGAAATGCTTTGGTATGTCCCAACCAATTGTGTTTCCTAAGACTAATGAAACCCCAAAATAGATAGACATGAAAATATTTTGATTTTGAGGAGTTGAAAGTTGTGTGTTGCAACCTCCTCCTTTGGTCATGGTCACTTGGAACAAATGAAAAAAAGAAAAGGAAAATGGAGGTGAAGAGGAGGGGGCATAAGCCGTGTACTGTGACCTCTTCCTCTTGTTGTCTACAAACTAAACACCAACTATTCAAAAAAGTGAGAAGAGAGGGAGTGAGTTTACTTGCCTACTCATTTGTAGCTTGCTTGTTGGCTGGGTCACTGGAGCAATAGGAGTAGAATTGTGATGGCATTTAGGGGGACGGGGGGAAACACTAGCAATTAAACACATCACTTGTTCTTTTCATCCCAAACTTTTTTGCATCTAGACTTGGTTGCAAAGAACTCTGGACTCTGTTCTTAAGTTTCAAATTTTTTGATACTACAAAATTGGGAAATTACCACCAATATAATTTCACTTGTGTTATTAGGGCACTCCATTGTAGAGGAACAAATGTAATGAAATGTTGTCAAAGCTTTAGAAAGTTAACATGTTTTCGCTCTTAAATGGATGTCAACATGATTTAGATGTAGAAACACATACCGGCCACCACTTTTATATCTGCAATTACTAGTAGGTTTTTTGATACAAGTAGCATCTTTTGGGTGGGTGTTTAGACTTGTTAATGTCTTTACTTTCCATCCACACTTAACAAATTTGTAATCTAGAGGGTTGAAAACATAAACTTGTTGACGTTCCACACATGATACCCTCCATGATGCACATACCAAGCCTACACTTGCATTTGCATGTTTGTTGCACTTAAGGAGCACAAGTCAATATGTTAGGTCATAGAATTCTGCACATATGTTTTGAAAAACAAGCTAGCACATCATAGGTTTCACCATATGAAAACTTTACTCTCCTTGAATCCAATGCCTCCTGGTGTTTTGTTCAAAGTCTCTACTCATGATATTTGTCAATTGACCAAAGGAAGGATTATAAGATTACCTAAAACAACACCTAACAAACCAACAATTTATATTCAATCCCATCTCCAACTGATACACAATTGTGGCCATCACTGCAAGCACCTCCAGACTCATGTGTGACCAAACAGACAACTCCCACATACACAGTTTCCCGATCCCTGTGGGAATCCACCACTTCATATCCAATTTGTCTAAAGTTTGTCACTGCAAGGATCTGTAGTGTTCAGGTGAGCATGTACCTCAACCCCAACTTCAAGATCTCTTTGTGGGTTCAGCTTCATGCAGTTTTCCTTCGTCTGAAAGAGTCGTGCATGAAAGTATGTGTTCTGACAGCAATGTCAATGAGGAGAAAACACTTCAATGAAGATAAAAGGCAGAGGACAAATGCTCAGAGCAAGCAAGTAACAGTAAGAGTGAAATAAGTACAAAACACGATTTAGCTTTCACAGAAGTACAAAGTGTACAATAGAGACCTACTTGATGGTGCACAACCGTATCACTTGGAGAAAGTGTCAAAGATGGTGGTGTGGAGTGGGTCACTCAAATGCGTAGCCCAGTTGTCAAGGGGTCCCTTGCCTGTGGCTGCAGCTTGCACAGCAAATCCAAATGCAGCAACCATGGCAAGCCTGGCATGCTTGATCTCGGCTAATTTCAAAATCTCCTTCTTCTCTGGGTCAGATGCCAGTCCAAGAGGATCAAAATACTTGCCACCAGGGTACAGACGCTTCTCAGGACTCAACTCAGCATTCCTCTGGAATTCTATGTAACCGACGAGAAGGACTTCAATCCAGACCAACGTTGAAATGCTGAAGGGCAGAGGAAGACCGAAGTACGATGACCCCTCCACAAGCTCAACCTGCAAAACCCCACAGAGTACAAGAAGGCGAATATGATGACGACATAGCCGCATACAACATGGAAAGACATCATCGTGATATGACAAAAAAGAATGTTCTTCCTGAGCGCCGCAGATCTCTAGGGAAACACGAACTACTTCACATCACGTCTGAAGGAAGGCTCTAACAAACAAAGAAAATACAATGAAATCTTGCTCTAGGCTGTTCCGCGAGGATCGTAAATGTGGACATTTCAGGCAGAATATGCAGCAACAACCCCAGAAAGACAGCAGAGAAAATGAGAAACTGACCTTGCCGGCATCCTGCCATGTAACGCCTGTGAAAGTCTCGACAGCCAGGGCTCCCAGGACAGCAAGCATGGCCCATCTACCATGGATAAGCTCGCATTCCCTAAACCGCTGGAGACCGAACACCTCGCTGTAAGGTTGGAAGGGAGTGGGGTTGATGCTGCTCTTTTTATCCACCCTGGTTCCCAACACATCACCCGCAGGGTTCTTGGCCAGATTCTGGTTCAGCGAGTCAAGCTCGAACTGCAGATACTCCGGCGACTTGCCGAGTGAGAGAGGATCGAAACCGTAATCCCCGACCAAGGAGCCATCAAGCCAAGACGGAGCCTTAGCTCCAGGAAACCACAACGGCCGATCTCGGGTGGAACCGCTGGGGGGCTTGCGACTCGGAGCTACCTTGCTTACTGTCTTGGCCACCTTCTTCGCTCCACTTGCTACCTTCGCTACAACACGACTCCCGTTGGAAACTCCCAATACACGAGAAGCCGAAGCATCAAAGGATCCCAATTCCCGACTTACTGCCGTCAAGGACGATGACAAAGACGACGCCGCCCCAGCACGCGTAAGCAAAGCCATAGCCATTCGCTCGCCTGTGCAACAATCCACGAGACCCGCAGAGACGAGAGAGAAGACAAGCGAGAGAGCGGACAAGCGAAGTAAACACAAGTGCAAAGGAAAGCAGAGCAAATGCGCAAAAGAGCAAAGAGGAAGGGAGATCAGGTAGGTACAAGGAATCGGTAGGTAGGTGGGTCGGTACAAAACAGTCGGTAGATACAAGAGGAGATTTCTTGAGCAATCCGCCGTAATGTGTGGCCATTGGTTGCTGCAATCTCTTGGCGATTAGAAGCCGTGGGATCGTCGTCCGGATAGGGGATCTACGGCTGCTGTTGTGCTATTGTTTATCTGGGCCAACAACCTATAGAAGAACACAACACACAATCCCCCCACCCCTCCGGAATTTCGGTCTGTTTCTTGTCCATTAATAATTAAATAATTATAATATACAATATTTAATTATTAATGAAGTATTTATAATTAAGGTGGCTTTTCTAATTAACGCTTCTTATATATTTAAAAAGTGAGAACTAGGTATCTAAAATTGTTCTTGATTCCATTTTAAAATTAAAACAACTTTTAAAAACTTACTCTACTCCCATTTTATTTAAGGGTTAATTTTAGTCCATTTAAAAAATAAAATGAGATATAATATTGCATTTTAAAATTAAGAGTTAATTTTAATCCATTTAAAAATATTAAAAGTCAATTTTAGCTTTTGATTTTGATTTTGATTTTGATTTTTTTCCTTTTCACAAAATGCAAATTAAATTGAAGGTTTAGTTCAAATGCAATGGTGAAAAGTTGTTTTTGCCTTAAGGTTAAGTCTCTAATGTTCTTAATTGGATACTTCATTTAATCATCCAATTATGAATGGATGATTAGATCATAATCATTCAATTTGTGATTATGGGTGATTAATCATCCTTAATGATCCCTTTCCAAAGAAAGGAAAATAAAACCTTTTGCATGTATCAAGGAGATTTTGGAAATTGAATTTTTTAAGAAAATTGAGGATTTGGCCATTTCTCAATGTTTACTCAAAATCACAAACATGTGAAGGTCCTTTGAAACCCTAAATTGTAAAGGTCTTTGAAAATTTAAAATATATGATTTTTGATGTTCTTTTCAACCCACCATTTGGATTAGGGTAGTTCAACCTTACGTTAAGTTAAGCATAAAAATACGAGCCATGTGTGTTTTCTTTGGTTTAAATTAGCATCTTATGAATTTAGGGAAATTTTAAAAATTAACAATTTAATTTGCACAAATTGTTCACATTTGGAAGGGATGTTGATGGTAATTTGTAATCAATTGATTATTGTTGCATAGTTTTGTTTCAACTTTTCTATTTATGCTTGTTGTATGTTTTAACCTTATCTTTGGACCTAAACCCTACAAGTGTGTATAGCCATTATGTCATCAAATGAACTTGAAAAAAAAATTGTGAAATTCATTGACTCATTAATTGTGTATCAAGTTTGTAGTTGTATTTAGATGTAAAACTCATATAAGAAGGAGGTTGCACCAAATGTCTATAGCAAGTGTGGTTTAAGATTCTACCCTAATGAATGGTTTTGGTGTGGGTTCATCTTCTTTTCATCACATCATTCATCTAAAATAATCCCTTCTAACTTGAAATCATTTAATAAGCTATGATTTACAAATTAGGTAGTTAGGTTGATTGATTTAGGTTGTTAACTATTTGGCATTTTTAGTTCAATCATTGACAAATGACATTGGTTCCATTTATGAAAACCTAATTTCAAAAGTTCATAACTACTTTCACAAACTATTATTGATCATATTTATGATATAATATTTTACTCTCTAAAGGTTGGTTTCATTGTTCAATAATCTTTAAAATAATGAAATGAAATTTTGTAAAAATACAAAGTTGAATTGTTGAAAACCATCATAATTATTCTAAGCTCTAATTTGAATAATTTCATTCCTAATATGACAATATCATAATACATCATGAAAAACTAATAAATTCGTATTTATAGAAACGAATTAAATTTTTGAAAAAATTAGTCATTCATTTTATCCATGTGGAAACAAACCATAGGTTAAAATATATAATCAAACATCACAAAATAAGTTGCAAAATTAATATTTTATTATCCCATGCAATTGTAGACCTAATTTGGTAATTATGATAAATATTTTATTTTGGCATTCTAAATCCCTGTGAATGGTTGAATGACCGACATATGGCAACAACAATGCAAATGTTATATGTTCAAAAATTAAAACCACTAGGATACCAACAACACACGTACACAATCATAGGAACCATACATAAATACTTATCCAAATGTTTACAACAAGTTTTCATAAATAACAACCATCAAATCTTAATCCAAATACATGCAACCACACTAGACTTACATTGCACAATATATGATTCAAACATGTCGAAAACATAAAAACTTACCAAATGATACCATACAATTATTAACTAAAATAATTAATATTGAAAATTTGCTATATCTGTATGCAAATGTCATGCAACAATCAAATGGTTCATCTTGTGAGCTTTTTACAATAACATATGCAATCAATATAGCATTTGGACTCAACTTGGAATAATCTATTTACATTGTCCTAGAAATGCAATTGCATTTCCATAACAACATAAACAATAAAAACACATCTCCATTCCCCAAACACATAACCACATAGTTGAACGTCACTGGTAATGTGCAAATGCAAAACCCAAGACTCATAATTGTGATAAATACTTTTACTTTGGCATGATGTGTCTTTTGACAAATGTTATGATGTCCAAAGTGAAGGAATGAATTCCCAATTATTGATTTTTTTTGGAGTATTATAGTTTTAATACACAACGGGTTGTGTCAAAATGCTAAATGATATGTAATTGAACAAATTATCACTTTGAATTCTTCATTATTTCATGTTGGACTCATAAATTGATAGTGCATATTTTCTTGTTCTCAAATTATAGTTCTCACTTTTGGATATCAAACAACTCAATACTCAAATTTTTTATGGATAATTTAACTTTATTCCCAAATCTATATTAAATGAAAAAACATATGGTCAAATAATTTTATTTCCAACCATAACTATCAACAACAATTTTATTTCTCATCCATCATCTATCCAATGACCATCATAATGCAATTTTTGCTCTTATTTCATTCTAGTTTTATTGGGTCTAACTACAATACCATATTATTATGCACTTAAAATTTCTATTTATAGAACTCATTGTGTTTTTAGGGTTTCTAGTATATGAAATATGCACACACAATATTATCCTTGGTCTTAAATTTTTTTTTATCAAAATGATGTTCCATTTTACAAATCAACACTTACACAACCTTGCAATTTTCCCCTTGACATTGGGATTGGAAACAACTTGTCTACTAACCTATCATGAGCTCATTCCTTCGGATTCACATCTCAAAATCACCCATAGCTTATTACTCTAGAGAGAATAAACATAAACCACAATTGGAAACAAAATATAATAATAATTACTCCTTCATCACCCTTCTTTCATAATGAAGTCATTGCAAGCTTAATAAGTTGGTATACATATGCTTTGCTCTCACTAGACCTTCTTGTTATTCAATTCTGAAATGGAAAGTTTTTTTTGTTTCGAAATAATTTTTTAGCCGTTCTCTCTACCTTGGTTGGTTTCACATGTCCTTGGCACTTTTAGGTGCCTCGTTACAAATGGCCAAATTTGATTGGCCATATCAAAATTGCAAATTTTCGAGATCCCATTGTGTAGTCTGCCCAAGAATGATTGTCAAATGGTAATGCTCAATAATGGGTTTCAAATAGGGTTTTCATCTCACCTCAGATCGTGAGATCAAAATGGATTTCCAGCTACATAATTTGATGCCCAAATGAATGTGCCATTGAATTGTTGGCTTGGGTCATTGGGTTTCAACAAATGGTCAGAAATTCATGAATTCATGGAGAGGTTATGAAATCTGGACCCATGTAGCCGTTCCTGGAATTCCATTCTGGACAGGGAATAGCATGTAATAGGCCGAAGGGGCAAGGTTTGTGTTTGGAGGACCTGAACTGAAGATGGTGTATTGGTTTGGTCCTGTTATGACCACTTCATAGATCGGCAGAACAAGTTGCCGTTGTCCTTGAGCAAAAGAGTGTGTGGTATAAGGCGCATTTGAAAGACGCAACTGAAAAGCTCCTTGTGGTGCAGGCACAGCAACCGTCAGTGTGAAATTCTGACCATAACCCACCTGTTACACAATATGCAATAGCACAAGTCTATTTTAGCTCAAACTCCCCCATGTAGTCATTCCCCTTCTACACAACTCAAATTGTGAATTTTTAAAAATAACACTAGAGTGCATTCTTTGTACTGGAAAAAAATAATTATTGATGAATTTTTACAGATCAATAACAAAATGGAATCGATGGTTCAGCGTTTAGGGTTTAGGATTTTTGATCTTCAGCATGAGCATTTCATTACCCAATTCATGTCTGGAGATCATATGGTTTGATTGGGTGATTGGTTTGTGTTTACTTACAGCAGCTGGAGCGACCATGACAGTAGGTCTTTGAGAATTGAATGAATCATCAATGTATTGGGGAGAGAAAGCCTCGACACGAAGCTCAGTTGGAAAAGGTTGAGTAAACGTATAGAATTCATGGGTGTTAGAGCCAGCAACCAGCACCCGAGTATCAGGCAATAGAACCGCAGTGGAATGGTAAACTCGTGGAATTGTGGTGGCAGCTTGAACTTCGAAAGATGAATCAACAGGGTTAAATGCAACTGGGTTTAATGTTGGATTGCTTGCAAGTCCCCAGCCAGCTGACCCACTTTGTGCTCCATTGATCAACAAGGTGCGACCGTCAGGTAGCAACAACATGTCACCCATAGTCCTTTGGAATGGCATGTTCAACATTGTCCATTGTGGATTTGTTGCTGTGGCTTCTAGCAATCCACAAGTGCTGGAAGCAGGTAATTGTGCCTGTGGATTCGAAAATGCGTTCTCATTTCCACCTCCACACACAAGGATTGTTGCTGTAGTAAACCCATTTGCACTATCAAGGGGAAGCATTACAGATGAACCCGTTGCTGGATAGTTTCGTGCCTCTGTTCCAGGCATAGTGGGGTAATTTTGGAGCACAGCACCTGTACAAATATGATAGATCATGATGATAGATCACAATGGTCACAAACTAGTATGAATTGTTGGAAAAAGCTGCCCAGAATGAAAACTGAGGATAGAAGGTACACACTTGGTGACCAAAATAAAAAAACCCAATGTGACTCATACAAAGGATTTTTGTGGAAAAAAAAAGCCAAAGTCAAGGAAAAAAAATTCTGAAATCACCATATTTCAACATAGGGCAAGAAGAAGATCAATGGGTACCTGAAGAGATATCCAGCAAAATGGAATCTCGTCTTGCAAAAATGAACAGATTGCCATTGGGTAGCATGTGCACAAAAGGGTACAAGTTATCCTCATCTCCGGGAGCTTTCAGAGTGGCTTGCAGAAAGGGGAGAGAAACTTGAGCATCAGACTGTTGGGGAGGAACAAACTCATAGCTGAACACACCTTGACCACCCACAATCAACACAGTTCCATCTGCCAGCAATTGGTTGGAGGCATACCACCGGCGCACCTGCAAATGGGTTTGGGCATCTTCAACCCAGTCACAAGTACCACCTGGTGCACAGGGAGCAAAATAGCGGATCATTTGAGCACCATCTGCATCTCCTCCAGTTTGAACCAAAGTCCCATCTGCCCGAAAGGCACCTGAGCTACACCATGTATCTGTCTGGATTGTCAATGGTCTCACTGTATTGGGTCCTGGAGTAAATTCCACTGAATGCGCTGTACAATCATGTGTCAATACCTGTCCAGAGAAAAAGAGAGCCCAGAAGAAGAAAAAAAACCACAATACATGTATCAATCAGTACCTGGAGAAAGAAAGCAAAAGAAAACCAAGCTTTTGCTGACATGATTTCTCTGACAGAAACACAAATGTGATCAAGATGTACAAAGCTTGACAAGATGCAAAGCTCCAGCTGTGACAGAATCAGCTGCGAAACACAATACACAATGTTACCCAATCCTACTAAAACAGTACAAAGCAGATTCCAATTGGGAAGAAGCTGTATCCAGTACTCCAGCTGGGTTTTTATTTATTTTTCTTCTTCTTCTTCATGGGTGTGGAGATCTTTCTTGTGAACTGCAATTCAGCATGTAAAAACCCACATTCAATTGGTGAAGAGGAAAATGAGGTGCTAAAATGTGTGAAGTGTTCTTGGCAGCATACCGCATCATTGGGATCATTCCGGCATTCACCATTAGGCAGATTGATTTGAGAGGCCCCGATGTCAGTTCTGTCTAGAAACACTACTGTACCATAATGAGTTACAGCTGTGTGCATTGATGCAATTCCCGCATTCTCGAGTAACAACTGCAGCAGGCCGAAGTTTCAACAAGAACTTAGTCAAAAGATCACCACTACCCAACAAAAAAAACAAAAAACGTTCATCAGTAATTTGAAGAAGAAGAAGAAGAAACAAAACTACAAAGCTGCAAACTTCTTCTTCTTCTTCTACTGTATTAATAAAATAAAAGAGCTTCAACAAATCACCTGCCAGGTTCCTGGTTGTCCGAGACAAACAAGTGCTTGATTGACCAAGGTGAATGCAATGATGATGAGCATGAGAGAAACATGAGGAGAACAACCCATTTTGCAGCAGCTTGTTATTTCTTCACAGAGACAGACAGACAGACAGAGAAAGCAAGCTTTTGTTAGCAGCAGCAGCAGCAGCAGCAGCTGAGTGACGAAGTTGCAACAGGGAGCTCCAGCAACAAACACAGCAGCTCAAACTGAATCATCATATCAAAGCTCTTACTAAAAATGAACAAAGAAACAGAACCCCCCAAAAAACATTCTTGATCATTTTGCACTAATCAAGCTTAATGTTTTGATCAAAGCACCACTAATCCAAAACCGTGTGACCTTAGTCACTTGCACTAATGAAGCTAAATATATATATATATATATATATATATATGTATTATACAGAATATGATGAGCATAATTGCCAGAGGAATTTTATGTTATTTTATTTTATTTTTGAAATAGCCACATTTGGCTAATCCCTCTGGTGGATGATCATCATTGTGGCTACATCACAAAATTGGATAATTAATTAAAAATAATAATCCTGGTAGTAAGTAATATGTGTGTGTGTTGTAGGTTTTTTGTATATATGACAAATTTCTGTGTTAAAAATTATGGAAAACTTTCTGTGTAAAACCTATAATAGGCATACAATTTTTCATAATATCCCATTTTAAAACTTCAAATGTGAAAATTTGAAAGAGCAAGCTGAAATTTCTGTCTGCATTAAGTCATTGTTAATTTAGCTGCCCAAAAATAACACCAACCCAGATGATGATGCAGTTAAAAGAAAAGAAAAATTAATTAAACCACTTAAAATGAAACAGAAATTAATTAAAGCACTTTAAAATGAAACAGAAATTAATAAAAGCACCTGAAAATAAACAGAAAAAGATACAGAAGATGATGATGATGATAATATTGTTAGCCAGAATTATAGTATTTTTAAGTACTATGATTTGGCTGACAAACTCCCTTGATATGTGGGGAATTTGTTATGGCTATTAATGCAAGCTGCCATCATCCTTTAATGCACCACTTGCATTTGCACTTCCCTCTTCCATTGCACATTTTTAAATTCCCTTCATTGACCTCATGAGGGTACTGGTAGGCTAACTAGGGTTGTTGTTGGGTTTTTTTCTAGTTGGGTTTTCATCAAAGCTATTCCAACTACCCTAGGCTCTACCTAGTGTAAACCCTAAACCCCTTCAAACTATACACAAAAACCCTAAATTTTTATTTTTATTTTTAATTTATGTTTTTTTGGTTTCCACATTCATTAGTCCTAATTGGATGAAATCAGAAATGGGAAAAAAGGGGAAAAATAAATTAAAAAATCTGCCTTTCAATAAGAGGTTTAATAATAAAAACCATAAGTCTCTGTTTGGTGTCCATGGCTCAAAAACCATAATAGGCCACTGAAGTGGCTTTTTGGCTAAATGTGTAGGGCACCTGATAATACACCAATGTAAAAGGGATTCATAGGTTTTGCCAGTGTGAAACCAGCACTTACAATTGCACCATCATCCACTGGATGCCTCTTATGTCTTCATATTGTGGATGAACCTTAACCCAAGTTATTACCTGGTTTCACCTTGGTAACCGCATTATGTAAGAAGTAGGTGTTACATGTAGGTAGTAGATAGGTAGGAAAATAGGTGCCTACTAAGTAAGTAGATGGTTTATACATAGGTAGGTAAGTAAGGGCTGGTTTACTACCTACTACTAACCATCCTCAAGTGGGTAGTTACTAAGTAGGTAACATAAAAAAGCAAAATGAGCTAACCAACCATGGTTAGCTAGGGAATTGGAACCCAACACAAAACGGTTTCCTAAACCATGGTACTCAACACAAATTTCAAATTTATGGTGGTTTAACTATGCTGACTCTAGTTAAATGTGAACCTTTGTGATTATTAGTAAATATTAGGTTATTTTCTCTCAAAATTATTCATGACAAAACTTATTGATTATGTTTCATCCATGATTATTTGGTGTGGTGTCTTTTGAACCCAAGAAAGAAAGGTGAAACAATGTGGCTTTCTAAGATATACAATTCATTCGCGAGATTCATATTCTATGCTTTTGATTAAAATATTTTATTTGTCAATTAGCAAAGTAAAGTTTGTTTAAAGAGCTTTAAATCTCCAATTTGGGGTTTTTGCAATTAAGTTAATTCTAAAGGATTTCAAAGGTAGTTTGCAATAATGGAACATTGTTTGTTTGACTAGCAACATGATGCTTCAAGGAAGAAAGATATTAATACGAGTTTTCTCAAATGTAATATCACGGTGAATTATCTCATTTTGTCAAAATTCTTGGACTAGAACCCCCATGGTTGGGGAACAAGCTTAGGATTAATCCAAGGTTATACAGTGTCAATTCAAAGATTTTGTAATTAAATATAATTCATATTTTTATAGAATATCCAAATATTAGGATGTTGATTGCATTAACTCCCACTTTCATTGTTTATGCTTATGATTTACACATTACAAGGAAATAAAAGAATAAATTAAATTAGGTTTTATTTTAAAACATCTACAATGGTAGAGAATGTATTGTAATACTTAAAATCATTTTACATGAGTTGTAATGATTTAAATTAAATGAAATAATTCTTAAAATTTTCAAAATATTTTTGCATTGTATTTCAATTTTGAGTAATAACCTTATTGGCATTGGGTGTTTAATAGCATATCTAGTTTTACTATAAATACACATGTTAATTTGTCTTTTCATATCCATGTAGGAAGGGAATAAGAGTGTGGAAAAAAAGTATACACACACACACACATATAATTTTAAATTACAAAATGTATTGTAATAGTTAAATTATTCTTGAATTTTAAATTTTATGACCATGAGTATAATTTTGAAACAATGTTCCAAACTGAAATAAAATAAAATAAAAAATTAAAATTAATGCAAAAATTTCTTGAAGCTTAAAGGTATTAGCAAAACTTTGTTAAAGGTCAATTTTTTAGATTGGCACCCACCCCATTGGTTTGATATAACAAAATTAAACAGTATGTTTTCAATATGTCAAGGAGCTTAAAAATTCGAGTTGGTAGTAATTCCTATGATGCTTGAACCAAAATTAAACAAGACATTCATCTTGGATGTAAATCAGTTCATAAGGGGGCCATGGGCGAGGGTTATCCCAAAAAGATGGCATGGCATACCACATTAACAATAGAAAAGAAACATCTCACATAGGCATATCAGGTGGCCAATAGTGTGAATGAAGTTAGAATATGATATAATCCCATATCATGGTAATCAAATGTGAACAATACCAAGCTTAGGATTTGAGGAGTATAAAAGAGTTAACTTGTGGCAATACACAAAATTAATCTTCTCAAGTTATAGTCCAAAACAAAAATATTTCAAACCAAACTTGCAATTTGCAACTAATTTTATCAAAAGATAACAATAATGTGGGAAATTTTAATTGAATGATGATGTTTGAATGCAACGTGTTTACTTGACAAGGATAAATTTCATTCATTTATGAATTGAAATAACCTTGATACATCATCACCATGACCTTACATGAGAAACCGACAATAGTTCAACATTCAAATATTGTGTGATGCAAAAGTTAGGAGTGGAACATATAAACCTCACATACACCCACATCAAAGTGGCCGGGGGTTGTGCCTATACGCAATGGCCAACCCTAACCACCATGGATGGTATAAATAGATTGATATATGATTAAAATAGGGAAAGAGGTGCTCTCTTATATAATTAAAAGAGGGAAATTAGGAGTAACAACTAGAGTTGGTCTTGTATATAGACATGTTCAGCTTTAAAACAAAAATTTCTTAAGAATGAATTGTATTAGAACAAAGAAAAGAAAAGGGGGGTTTAGGCTTAGCAGCCCCAATTTCAATACAATCCTTGATTGTATGATAGGTTTATAAGATAGGTTAACCAAAGGTGGAACCATGGTAACTCAGTTTGTGGTTTTATTGTGGTTTCATCCACATATGGGGCAAAAATTTGGGCTTGTAATTTTCTTTGGCAAACTAGGCTTGGCAAATTCTTAATTGCCAAAACATGGCTTTACTTTGCTCAAGTAAAGCCTTGGGGGAGGGGCTTTTTTGGTAGGCACATGAGGTTCAATAAATGGAATGACAAGTCTGTTACAAAGTGCAAGGATCCAAAGAGACAAACAGACAAGGCTTCCTGCAAATTTGACTCCCAATAAACAAACTTGGGTTGAAACTTGGGGGGAGGGAACAAAGTGCATTAAATGGGTGTTCAAATTCCCACTGCTATTTCAAAGGGAGGAGGAGCATTTGGCCCACTGAACTGGTCAGTAAGGCAACTGGAGTTTGAAAGCACCTTACCAGTTCTGGCCTCATCATTCTCTTTCTCTCTCTCTCTCTCCACTTCACCAATGAAACCCCCACAAAAACATGGACCACAATCAACCCATAGGTATCTACCAACCTATCTACCTCCCTAAGTTGTAAGGTAGGTAGGTAGATAGGTATATAGGTACCTAGGTTGTAAGGTAGATAGATAGGTAGATAGGTACCTAGGTTGTAAGGTAGGTAGGTAGAGATAGGTGGGTAGGTGGGTGGAACACTAGGTGACTCCCACTGAGGAAGGAAATGAAGTTGATGGTTAGTAGTAGTTAGTGCATAGCTAATGGCTAGTGGATTGTTAGTGATACTAGTGAGTTGTTAGTTAGTAGGTAGGCGGGTAATAAGTAAACACCAGTTGTTTTTTTTTTTTTTTTGTGGCAATTATTTGAATTTTTTAAAATCCTTCTTTTTTTGTTTTTTAAACTTT
>Ga0116227_10008378_pt1 | contig 19550 bp, 14 predicted proteins | sample S1TSphgellanicum_FD_89693 | JGI IMG/M metagenome (GOLD analysis project Ga0116227, IMG submission 89693) | Host-associated microbial communities from peat moss isolated from Minnesota, USA - S1T2_Fb - Sphagnum magellanicum MG | ecosystem: Host-associated > Plants > Peat moss > Unclassified... | reverse complement strand
TTCTTTTTTTATTTTTTTTTTTTTTTTTTTTTTTTTTTTTTTTTTGAAAAATTCTCCAATTTCTGGATATGACTAAATTGGGAAATGTTTAAAAAAACCTTGAGTTACAAATTAAAAATTGGAATTTTTTTTTTTTTCTCTTTTTTTTCCTCATTTTTTTTCTTCTTCTTCTTCAATCCTGTCATGTTCCCCCTGTGGTTGATTAACACAAAGGAATCCCTAAAAAAATTTCATTTGGAAGAAGAAATGTGTGAAGAAATGTTGTGAAGAATGAATTTGTGAAGATTCAGTGTGTGCAGCATTTGTGATTTCTTCTTCCCATTTCATCAAAACCCAGTTTTGTCAGATTTTTGCAGAAGAAGAAGAAGAAGAAGAAGATCAACAACAACAACAAAATGTCTGTCCTGCAGTTGGCAGTGCAAGAGAAAATTTATAAAAATAATAAAAATCAACAACCAAAATGCAGCATGTAAGCAATCTGGCTCAAACCTTGTGATGCCCATGGAGAAATCTTACATGGACATTCAAGCAGCAGCAGCTGCAGATCTTCCACTCCAAGTTTCTAACTTCTGATGGGTATGGGTGAAAAGATGGATCATCCTCTTGTGTGATGAGTGTGCAATGCTTGTTTGTGTAGTTGTGTTGTTTGTGTGCACAAAGTGTTGTGTGTGTGTGTGTGAAGTTTTGTTTTTGTTTTGTTTTTTTTTTTTGGGCATAAGTAGTATTAAAGAGACTGTGCACTTTGCTTTGTCGTGCATTTCCTTTCAATAAATGTAAACCTACTTTGCAGTAAGTAAAGCTTTTAAGAGCTTTGCAGCTTTTCACAGAAGCTCATTAAGAAGAACACCCCCGCCCATCTGTGCTTCTTTCCCATGCAGCAGCTAGCATTCAAAGCTGCACAGCAAAGCTTTGCTCTACTCCCTGGGCCTTGCAGCCAGGTTTATATATACACAACCCTTCTCATGACAAAAATTGTGACCAATTTCACAATTTGCAGCAGCTAGTTGTCTCGAGATCACCCATAAGCCTCTCTACTTTCTCCGAGCGCAATTCAGAGAGATTTGCAACTGAATTCCTGCATTGTGACTTCTTCTGTTTTGCAGAAGTTGTTTTGAGAAGGAACTGTTGTGATTCCCTCCCTAGAGAGTGGTTTTCTGTTTCTTGTAGTAGTCATGGGGAGATTTGAGCTCGTTTTGAAGGTCTTGGTCTGCTTATTTTTTACTGCTGCAGTTGCTGTTGTCGTTTCTGCAGACCAACAGCAGCATGAGAATTCCGTAGTTCATGCAACAGCAAGCTCGACGACAAGCTCGGATGCGAAATTCTACGGTGGTGGTCACGAGGATTGGTCTTACAGTTCTCCTGCACCTTACGGCGGCTCTAGTCCTCTCATCCCTGTCTATGGGCCTTCCTCAGGCGCCTCGCCGTCGTCTGGACCTGGCACTTGCGAGTGAGTTTTTGCCGCTGACACAGATGTGATCATGCAGCCAAAGTCTTTTGCAAGGATTTGCATTCAGCAGTTGAGAAGCCTCTAGTATTTCAGGAACTTGAAGCAGGTCCAATTGTGACGTTGTTGTTGTTGTTGTTGGTTTTTTTCCCCCCCCCTTCTAACATGAATCTTTCTGCTTGCGTGGGTGTGCTTCTGATCTTGACAACAGTTTCTGGTCTTCACACACCAGCAGCCTGCCAAGCTTCATGAGCATTTTCGACACCATTGTGGATCTTTTCGGACTTTTGAGTAGTGGCACGTTCGGTTCTTCCACCACTCTTCTGCAGGCATTGACCAACACCAGGCCTGACGCGTATGGAGCTTTGCTGCGACAGGGCTCTGCTGCGCTCATCAACTCTTACAATTCTCCCTCTTTCGCTTACTCTCCTCAGCAAGTACGAGAGAGTTTCAATGCCGCTTTGTTCTCGGAGCCTGCAGCTGCAGTTCAGGCCGTCCGCTTCGAGAACGCCAACCGTGGCTACGTTCTCAGAGCGCCGTGAGCTGCGGCTGCTCCTCACTAGACAAAAGTTTGTGCAAATCTTCGCACATTATGTTCCTTGAAGAAATTTTAGCAAAGGTTCACACTTGTTTTTGCGCATGAGAATATGATCCATTGTTGCGTCGCAGCTGCTGCATTCCAGAAACTTTCTTCCGTAGTAATATTACTACTCTGCTCAACTACCACTATCCTTAATCCCTTTCTCCTCCTCCTCCAACTCCTTCTCCTCATATGAACATTCTGCAAAACTGTAAAGGATCTTTCCATTTCTGTTTGAATCAATGCATAATTTTCAATTCCTGTAGAATGAATATCCTTTCTTCTTCCATGCAAGAAAAAGAAGATTCTGCAAAACTGTAAAGTTCGGTCCTACAATGTTTCTGTTTGATTGAATGCATAATTTCTGATATCTGCAACAACAACAACAGCAACCCATGATGATTATGTTTCTTATTCTTGCAGAACAATTGTTGTTGAAGGAGCTCATGTTAAATAAATAATACCCTTTCTTCTTGCATGAATTTTTTTTCCTGAAAGTCGCAAAAAGTTTGCTCATTTCTGTTTGAATGAATGCATACTTTCAGATTGTTGCAACAAAACAACAATGTCAATATTGTCTTCATTCTTGGAGAATAGTTGTAGAACAAGATTGTACAAAAAATGAATGATAACAATTTACTCTTCGATTTCTTCTACTGTTGAATGAAATAACTTAAATAAATAACAATATGTGAAAATTTTCAAGTCTGCTGTATTAAGATATGATAAATCTACAGCAAACAGACTCTGCAATATTGCAGCTAGACGAAAAAGAAATTAAAATTTTTGCAATCTGAGAATTTTTCACAGTTTCACACCCATCTGAAAGAAATTCATTTCCTGGCAATAGCTTATGGAAAATACTATTGTGGTGTTTGCCACTTCCTCAACTCGGAACAGGTCTTTGATCATAAAGCACAATTGTGAAAAACTCTATTCTAGAATATATGAAATAAATCAGTTTCCAGTTACAATTTATTCATAATTCTCTACTTATGTTTACGTAGGGGTGTACTTGTTATGGAATACTTTAAAAGCAACTAGAGAATTACATGAAAACTATCCAAGCAATTAAATGGATTACTTAAGGGCTTACCTAGATACTGTGTAAACAATTGCCGAAGAATTTGCCTAAATTACAAGACTCATAAGAACTACTTTGGCAACTATCTAAGGCTTACCTAGTGAATCCAAAAAATACGCTGCAATACTTACTTAGGTTTTGGGCTATCCAAGGAATTATTGAAGGGATTTTGCACAGGTTATCTAAGAGCATAAGAATCAACATATGATATTACATATGCTCTACTCAAAGGGCCATTTAAGGGTATAAGCACCGACATATGAGATTACATATGCTCTACTTAAAGGGCCACCTAAGGAAACACCTCGAGGTCTACTTAGGTTATTGATACTTCAGGACTACTTAGGGGATTACTTAGTGTCTACCTAGAGAGCTACTTAGGGAAACACCTAAAGGCCTGCCTAGGTTATGGTATACCTAAAGGCTACTTAGGAGGTTACATAAAGCTTACTTGCAAAGCTAAGGATTTCCTAGTTATGAGGACAACTAAGAGTTACCTAGGGTTAATTCATAGTGCAAAAGGGGGCTACATAAGGTTTACGTCAGGGGCTATCTACTTTTGATTCATAATCCTTATGTAAACCTTATCTAGCTCCTTACCTAACCCCTTAAGTAGCCTTTAAATATCCCCTTAACTTAGGTAGATCCATGATTAGCCCTTATGTGGCATCATAAATGGTCCCTATGTAACCATTATCTTTAAAAACCCACAATTTAGGTAGGGCTTTAGGTGGTCTTTAGGTAGTTTTAAAATAGCCTTGTAGATTATTTAGGTAGTCCTCCTTAAATAACCCCTACTTATCCCCTAACCTAGCAAATATTTTTTTACCCCTTAGTTAGGCCTTATGTATCTTTTTAAGTAGCCCCTAAGTATTTCCTAACCTAAATAGGCCCCTTGGTAACCCCTAGGTGAACATTAAATAGCCTTTAAACAAGTCCCTAGATAGGTTAAGAATAACCTCTAGGTATCCCCTAACCTAAGTCCCTTGATAGCCCTTATGTGAACTTTAGGTATTCCTTAAATAGGCCCTTAGGTAGGCCTTATATAACCCCCATGTAAACTTTTCATCATCCCTATCCTACATAGGTAGATAAGTAGTTATATAGGTAATTAAGTACCTCATGAATAGGTAGGTGGGTAGCTTGTAGATAGGTATGGAGTTAGGTAGGCCCTATTTTAGTTAGCCCCTTATGTAGGTAGTATCTTAATCTATGTGGCCATAACCCAAGTAGATTATAATCTACTTATAAAAGAAACCATGGTGATCACTTTTGGCAAGTTATCTTCACTTTTGAAAAGTGATCTTCATTTTGAAGGACTTTATGGATAATTCAAAAGGGCGGATGAGTGAGTTTGGTGAGTATCAAAGCTAGAGGCCCAAAGTAAGGATTACTTTAAACATAACTTTAATGAACACCATGTGTTTTGTATTGGTAATGAATGTATCAATGTACATTGCATTGTAATCATAGAATTTACTTCATATTCATGGGGAGAGCCATATTCTATCAAATTGCTTGTTACTTTTAAGCTACCTCCCCCTAGCCCGTCAAAAACTTAATTAATTACCTATGTAATTATGGCCATCGGGCAAAAGGTCACTAGTGTATGTAAGGTAGTTACACCCATCACCAGACACATGTTGATGACTAGTTGCGGCAAAATGTTTGACCTAGGCTACTCAATGTGCATTTTGCACCCTATGATCAACCATATGGTGGGAAAAATGTGTTTGGGCTTTCTAGAAACTCACGCTTGAACAAATTGTTTCGTGTTTGATCATGGAATAAATTTAAGGGAAATTTCGGGTGTTATTTGCATCCCACTCAAAACAAGGATGTGTTTGGTGATGGGAATTGTTCCTTGCACTTCTATAAAAAAATGATTGCCCAACCTTATAAACTAGGTGCTTGGTAAGAAAAAATTCCAAAACACTTCAAAGATTGTTTTTTGATAATTGGGGAAAGGAAATGCTTTGCCAAAACAATTTTACATTTTGACATAAGATACATTAATGACCTTAAAGAACATTCAACTTCCACCCATTGCAAGTGCATTGGACTCCCACCAAAACCATGCATTTCAATCACAAGTTAATTAGAAAAGTAACATCCACTTGAATAACCTCTCAAGTTTTCAAGATCCTCTATTGTTGCTTCAAGAATGTCAGAACATTTTAAGGTTGTATTAGATGAACTTTAATGTTTCCTAAAGCTTTTATGTTTTAAGGTTAAATTGTTGAAAGTGTGTGTAGTTGAAAGGAAAGAAAATTTGTAGTCAAGAAAAGGGGAAGGACAAGTCAAAGTAGAAGCCAACTCACAATATTGTGAAATACAAGTAAGTTTACTAGATCAACCAGTTGTAGAAATAGGAAGTTATGTAAATCAACTTTAGTAAGAGAAATATAACAAATACGTATATTAATTACCATTGGATCCAACCATTTGTAGTCCCAAGAGTAACAACGATTTCAAGTAGATTTGGTTATAGTAGATTTTTATGCATTATAGCCAATCAAAGTTTGTAGTTCACACTTTTGGCCTACACATCAATTGCAAATGTCAATTTATTGTGGGATGAATTTGCAACATTTTATGCAACAAGTTTTTTAATTGAAGTTTTGGAAAATCATGCACTTTTCAATTATCCAAACCTAATAGATTTTTAAAAGTCTTGGAACATTTATAAGAAGTTCATAATTATGTAGGTCTTGGTTGGACCACCCCAAGTTGTTGGAAGCTAAGGCTAGGAGATTGGGGGTTGTCATGATGTGTAATATAATTTGTAGGTGATGAAGTGGATTGGAAGAACAACCAACAATGGATAAAGAAAACATCCAACCTATAAATGCAGCACAAGCAAACAAATCAATAAGAATAAAAATGGTTCATGCCTTAACCTAATGAGGAAAATGGACAATTGAGGGTTTGAAAGAAGCCATGGATGCAATGGAAATAACTTTTTTGAGGAATACAACAAATAAGTTTTGGCACATGCCACTAACCTTTTTTTAGATCAATTGAATGGTAAGACAAGATTAGGGAAGGATAGGCCCACAAGTTTTGTTGATAGATGAAGAAAATAAAACACTTGTGGCTTGGGTTTTGGGTATGCAAGATTGTGAACTTTCCATCACCTTGCAATTATAGTTGAAAATAAAAGTGGTGGAGCTTATTCAAATTAGACCTAACCCCTTCAAAATTGGATTGGAAATAATTGATGGTATTGGTTTAAGCATTAATATCCAAAGCTTAATATTTGACTTGTAAAAGGATTTGAAATTGTAGGGCATGAGGTTTTTGACAAGTTGGTCATGTAGCTTGTTTTATATCAATCTTTAAACATTTTACATTCAAGACAAGTATAATGTTGATCATATATAAAATTCAAATAGGACATGGATTCAAGCAAGGGAAGTTTGAGGTGAAGGTTTTGGCAAAATAAAGCTCACAATAGGTTTATAACACCATTCCCAAATCTAGTATGGTTAATAGTAAATTGTGTTGTGAAACTAGTGGGGGGCTCCATGCTTGGACTTTTCATATTCAAGGGTGAAGGATTAGAGAAGATTACATCAAACATTGTAAATCAAAAACATGCTTGGTGATACAAACAAAAACATGGATGATATGTTTTCTATTTGAGGAATTTTTTTCCTTTTTAAGAGATCAATTCCAAGGGCATCTTTCAATCAATTTGGCATCTATTGGTTTTAAATGGACATGGTTCACATGTTATGTTAGAATCAATAAAAGAACCATAATAAACTAGGTGGGACATGGGGTAAAAGCACATTACACTAGACCAAAATTGGTAGCTCAAAGTCCATTTTCAGTGTCCAAATCTAGTGATTAAAAAAAAAATTTTAAATGTTGTTGAATTTAAATTCAATATCTAAATTGACTTTTTCAAAGCCATATTATTTAAGTTTTAAAAAAGGTTTAAAATATGGTGGTATGAATTTGAAATTTGAAAATTTTAAATCTTAAAAAATTTGAGAAACTTTTTCTTGCTTGATTTTTTCATCTTAAATGTTATGGTACTTCAATGTCTAGTGGTAAAAAGTTTTAGGCTTAGTTTCCAACTCCACTAAAAGAAAAAAAATCCATAATGATAGTTTTTTTGAAGTAGTTTGGATTGGGGACATTGGGTTTACCATCCTTTGTAAGGTCCACCTTGCATTGAACATTTATCCATTTGGTAAAAAAATTTGGGTTTGAAAGATTAGAATGTAGGCTTCAATTTTTCATTTCATTTTTGCTAAATTTTTCAAATAGATTTGCATACAATGCAACAATACTTGACTCACCAAAAAAAAACTGCCATTGTGACCTCCAAAAAAGTCCATTGTAGCATTTTTTGCCCTATGATCACCTTGCCTTCAACCTATAAATGTGAATTGTTATAGCCTTTCAAAATTGCTTTCAAGAAAACGAAAGACAATGTTATGGTTAAAAATAATCATTTATGAACCAAACGTATGCACATTCATTGGTTGGGTCGACCGGGTTCTAGATCAAACATTGTAAAAAAATCATGAACATGTTTAAATGCAACATGAATTTGACCATTCAATCCTAAGGCCATGGATCACAAGATAAGATTAAATGATGCATACGTAGCAAAACATGTTACCATTTCAAATGAAAACAATGATATATTTGATGGAGTAGCTAATGCAAATTAACATTGGAGCGAGGATGGACATGGAAGTTCCACAAGATGATGTAAAAACAAATCTTAGTCTACTAAGTAGGATTAGACATATTGAAGTATTATATTGAAATGCTTAAGAATCTAGATATTGATACAGAATAAATTCAACCTATCGCAATGACACATGTGTTTTTTTCAATTAAACCCAAAAATGATTATTGTTTTTTCATTATATTTATAACTATTTAGTCATATAAATCATTATGAAGTGGCAAAGGACATGAACATGCCACATGACGTCATGGTATTGCAACTATAATCAATATTATGACTTTTTGTTTTTTTGGGGTAAAATATCCCGTTATTTTTCAATTTGTGTTAATATATATTTGTGATCATATAAATTTATTTAGTTGAAAAGTACCATTAACCTTTGTAATTAACACCAATTCAATTTCACATGATGATGACATGCCATGCCATGCCATGCCATGTGGCAATAAGGTGTTGTGATTATTTAATCAACATCATGACTCATGGGTGTAACAAAACACAATACATGCAACTATTATATGAACATTGCAATTCTAGGTACTTCGTTATTAAATAGTAAATTAACACATGAAATCATAAGAAAAGTTACAAAACCCAAAAATGTGTTGATGTGCCCAATATAATTAAGAACAATTAGTTCCCATTGCACAATTAATAATAAATGCTTGCATTTTCAAATGAAAAAATATCAAATAGAAATTTGACACAGTGGTGCAATAGAACACAATACATGAAATTATTAAATGAACATCACAATTGTTGATCCTTAGTTATCAATTAACACATGCCATCACAATAGCAGTTATAAAACCCAAAGATGCATTGTTGTGACCAATATAATGATGGCAAGTGCTAACAATAACTAATCCTTATTGCACAACTTGTAATGAATATTTGCATATCTAAATGAATAAATATTAGGTAAAACCTTGACACATGGGTGTAATGGAACACAATACATGCAATTATGAAATGAATGTTGGAACCATTGGTGGGCGAACCCATCCTTGGGTGGTACCATTAAAAACATCACCCTTTAAGTTTATTAAACCCATTCAATGTTTTAAAATTATTTGAAACACGTAAATAAATATTTTCATTAAAAACATTTTGTGGTACATTTGTTAAGTTGTATAGTTTTTGAAAATTTAAAAATATTAAAAATATTTTGTATTTTGATGTTTCTAATCATTGCATTTAGAAAAAAATTCAAGAATGTAATGTTATTTCTTTTCCTTGAAGGTTTTTGGTCATGAACATATGTTGGGTAGATGCAAGTTACAGCGGCTCAAAAGTGACACAAGTCCTAGTCCCAAAAGTCCATATAAATGGAAAAATTAACACTAAAATGAAAAAAAATGTTAAAAACCAACAGGTCCTATGTGGTGATTAATCAATTAATAAAGATAATATGAAAGGCTTCTCATTTAAAAAACTCTTTATTATACATGTTAAGGGGAAAAAAATATCAATCCAACAAAAGTTGACCAAGATTGGGACTTTTGAAAATATGGCCCAAATTTGATCACTCAAAAGTCCATAGTTATTTGTTCATTAAAGTTTTTATTGTAATTTTTTCAATTCATTTTTTCCCCCATCATGCATCATATATTGAGTCCCTATAAAAAATATTTGAAATGAAATCATAATAAAAAATGCATTTGAATGCTCACGTATAACCCAAATTATAGTCCATATGTTCACTTTAAAAAGTCCATTACTATATGATTAATGTATCTTTATTGAATTTTTCCCCTTAATAAATATTCTTATTCAAGTTAGCAATTTTAATCCATAAATTGTTTTGTCAAATTGATGATTTTATGATGCGTTTGTGGCATTTGAATAGAGTACACTCTACAAAAAGTCCATAAGGTTGCAAAAAGTGAGCCATCATAGTTTGCATCTACTTTGTTCGAAACATGTTTAGGGATTTTTTTTGCGAAATAAATTTTTAAGGTACTTTTGGAAATATTATATTTATTTTTTAATTATGTAGGTATGATTTAGTTATGAATTTTGAAAGTTCAGTAATGTGATTCTTAAAAAAACCATGACAATTAGGAATACAAATTTGCATCAATTTTTAATTTCTTTTATCCCAATAAAAATTCAAGAACATATTCTAGGGCATGCAATTGGTAAAAATAAGAATTTTTTTTTATAATTGTGAAATTTTTTAAAAAAAAGGCCTTAAAAAAATTATTTGACTAGTTTTAGTTCCTTAACCATTCTTTGACATGGTTCTTAATGGTACAACTCAAGGATGGGTTTGTTGAGGTCACTAGTTATCTATTGGTAGATTCACACATGGTATCATAGATATTACAAATGGGAATGTAATTTAAACAATCCCTAGGTAGGTCTTTAAGTAATATAAACAATCATAATTTGTAGTTTAGCCTAAATAGCTTTTAGGTAACCCTTAAATACCCTAGGTTACACCTAATTAACCTTTAGGTCACCTAGGTAACCTAGGCAACCTTTAAATAAACCCTTCTAGGTAAACCTCCATAAGTAGCCTAACTTAAAAGTTACCATGAAATAACCCGTAGGTAAATGTTTAAATAGCCTAAGTAACCTAGGGTAGGTTGAGTAATTCATTTAGGTAAATTAGAAAAAATGTTTATTAAAATGTGGTTATATTTTATGTTTCATTAAAAAATGAATATAATGGTAAGGACTTTGCCTTTCAATGTGAAGGCAAGAGGTTCAAACTTTTATTCTTGCAACTTATTTACTGTAGTCTAAAGTAGGTAGTTTACATGACTAATCTTGGTTAAGGTGTGTAGGCTATGCCACATAAGCTCTTTCTAACCCATGTCTTTAGCTTAGGTAGCATATGGTAACCTAATTAGCCTAGGTTTTGACATATAATCATATATATGTGATGTGTTTGGCATAGTGAATTGACCTAATCATCTACATACTTATTGACCCCTAACATTCAATAAAAAGTTGGCAAGTGGATTTTACATCTAATTCATTTTTGGTCATATGCAACTGATGATTGAACATGTGTGAATTATTTTTTAACACATCACTTTTATAAGAAAACATTCTTTACAACATCTAGTCAAGAAAAACAATTAGGTTGACATGCCATCCACATCACTTTATACTTTACAAATCACACCATGGAAATTTATGACATGAAATTTCAATATTATCACAAAATAAGAAAAGGCTAATTGATAATACGACTACCCTTTGCAACTAGATGCCACATCATTGTCCCTTTACAACTAGGTGAGTGAAACAACATGGGTTTAATAATTCATAAGTTGTTAGTTGCAATATGTTCTTTGCAACTAATATTGAGTTGCAAAACGAAAAACGTGTTGTAGTGTATAAAATCTAATTTTGACCTATCAATAAAGCTAGATGGACCCACTTGTGAAATGTTGGAAATCTATAATTTTGGGAATGGAACTCAATTTCCTTTGTGTCTTGCCAATTTGATGTCCTTGCCAAATCTACTTGTAAAGAGACAAAGGGGGAAAAACCATTAGTATACTATAGATAATCACACGTAATGACGTCTGATGAATATTTAGAGATTTTATAGCAAAAAAGCATGGGCAAGGAGGTAGTAGAAATAATCAAGGAACAAAGAAAAAGGAGAAGAACGTTAAGCAAATTGTTGATTCCCTCACCATGGTTGAAAGAACAATTCAAAGGTTAATGGAAAAAACATGTTAAATATATACTTTACCAACACTTGCTCTATAATTGTAGTAAAAGAAGTGAATGACAAATTTCATAATAAAATTGTTGCAAGTTTCAAAGCCCACCTTTTAGAGTTTAAAGGTGTCAACCTTGGGTTTACATCATAAGTTTAAAAAGTAGCTAGGGCAAAGCCAATGATTCAACAAAAATCCAAGGGCCATGTTGTTGGAAGGTTAGCATAGACCACCCATCCATGAACGATAGTAAAGTGAGAGTGTCCAAGATCAAGAGTGAGAGGTCCAAGATCAAGAAGAATACGATAATGAACCCAAAAAAAGTAGAACAACAAACATAAAAGAAGACCAAGACAATAATTTAGGAAGAAAAAAACAACAAACACCGTAAGAGGACCATGATCACAATGAGCTTGAGGGGGAGGGCAGTCCAGAATTAGAAGAGAGGATGACTCCGAGGATGAAAAGCATGATGAAGATAAGAAGCAACCCAAAACAAGAAGAAAAGCTTCAGATGATCGAGACCCTATTACAAAACCATGTCTTTTATGCCCCTAGCATTATAACTACAATGATTGACATGGCCAAGTTGACTAGTCCAAAATGACTGAAAGAATGTTTTCCGTTTCTTTTGCTGGTTACCCAACTAATATTTCCTTCCAAAACCATTGTTTGTAATTTAATTGAATCTCCAATGACAAAAACTACTCGAAATCCAATATTTCTTGCACCACCTCACCTCTAAAAAATTCCAAATTACCTTCATTAAATCCTACTCATCAAATGCTTTCCAACAATACCAAAGCACACCCAAATTCCTCTATGAATTTTAGTTTTGATTTAAATTAATTTATAGTGAAAAAATTGTTCAATATTCAATAACTACTGCACTGCCGTAGGTTGAAACATTATGAAACCAACTTGGTGCAGAGGGACTCATGGAGGGCTTTCCAATGGTACCAAGAGCACATTAAGAGATGCTGTGGTTTGAGACATATCACCATGACAAACAAACAAAACAAACAAACAACCTTCCTCAATAGATAGATGGCTGAACCATTTGTAGGCAACACAATAATATTTTCCACAGATCATCACAAATTGGTGCAGTTAGTTTTTGTTTTTCAAAGTTTTGCAGCTTGTTCAATGCATGGAACCCAAATTGAGCAAATTGAATGCGCCCCAACTGGTTTTCAAAAACTCAAAAAACTCCCAAGTGCATGTGAGGTTTCTACACTCTTGACACCTAACTAGCTAACAAACTGTTGGTTTTCTAATTCTGTCCCCCTTTGCTTTTCTTTGTTGCTGATCTCTGAAGAAAACTTAGGTGGCTCATGTAGTTTTCAAAGGACTTTATGATGTGCAACCCAAGCTTGAAGTTGCATCCTTCATGACATCAAGGAGGTGCAAGAATCTTTGACACAAAAAATGTGAAGTTTGGGAAACTAAGAGTAAAAGATGTTGAAGAAAATGGAATGATTGGTTTTTAGTAAGAATAATTGAGGGTTATGATTGCAGCAAGTAAGAACAATTGTCACAGGATAACAGAATGAGTCCCAACAGTCTTGTCAGAAGTTTCCATCCCCCTGAGATCAAAAGCACCACCACCCACCACAGCTACACTAGAACTGGCTAACCCACTTCCTAAAGTATTCATATTTGGAAATGGATTGTAGATGTGAGCTCTGCATCTGTTGGATCCATGATGAGGGAAAGGAAGTAGAGCAATTTTGTACATTACCTTAGTGAAAACCACACAGCTCTTGTCAGAACATCATTGTGTCATTGCTGGTCTCTGCCACTGTTCTCTACAAGAGTCGTCCTTGATAAGAGATAGAGCACAACACCCATCACAACTCAACAGGATGTCTTGGTGTGCTGTTCTTTCCAACTGTGTCAATGCAGATCCACAGTTCAGTCTTCCAGAGTCACAATCCACAGTTCATTTCCTTGTGATTCTTTGCTCTTGTGTGAAGAAGTGATTAAAAATCACATGCAGAACCTCTGTAATATTTTTCAGAATGGTCCCTGATCCCAGCTGATCCCTAGAAGAAGGGTCGTAGAATGATTCCTGTGCTGCACCCCACCTTGCAATTCTGAAACTTTCAGAAGCCTCCAGGCTTGCACATTCTGATGATTTGATGAGGCAGTGAACCTTCTTATTGCTACCTCACTGTTGCTGTTTTGACCATCATTGAACCCAAGTGTCATTGAATTGCAAGCAGTCTTATGCACCAAGTAATCCAAGATGTAGGGTCTTCCAAGTTCTTTCCAATCCTTCTGATTTCAAAGCTAGGAGGTTGAAGCTCAAATAATTTCTCAATCACAAGTTCCAAACCTCCACCAGGGTTTAGAGTTGGTTTCTGAAACCGAGTTGGCCAGGATTTCTACCAGGTCAGCTCTAAGAAATGGTGGCAGTGGTACTTTTGGGAAAATGGGTTTGCCTCACAAGCCCCCTAGTCATGAACTGCTGTGCAAATGAATGTCCAACAATGCTATGACACTCCCTCATGAGCCATGTTGTGCAATTCCCGCTACATCCCCCTGAAGTAAGCCATTACAGATCTGCTCTGCAACATCACGCACTGCACCAGGACCATGTGGGATGAACACAGCTGTGTTTCTGGAGTTGGAGCCAATTTCCTTCAGTGTGTCAAAGTACTGTGTCACCAACACCATATCCATAACCTCCTTAAGAGATGTCCCAGGAACATTGTTTGCAAAGGCTAGAACACTTTCTTGTAAGCCATCAACAATTGCCTGGCGTTGTCATGCAACACCCACACCCGAAAGATACCTGGCCTCTGCCTCTCCCTCTGCTTGCTTCACTTGAAGAATCCTCCCTCCCTCTGCCTTCTCATTTGTAGCTGCCCTCATTCTTGCAGCTGCAGTTAAACAGACATTAACAAAGAAGTGCAATATGTTTGTCTCTGATCAATATAACCTTATTTCATCTGGATCACACTAGAAACATTGCTGCAGAGACAAGAATTGTGAAATGCAATCTCATTACAAATCAAAGGATTGGAAATCACCAGGAAAAAAAGAGAGGTTCCGAGCAAGAGGCTGGCAGAGACAATGAAGAAGACTTCCGAGTGGCAGGAGGAGGAGGAGGAGGAGGAACAAACAAAAACAACAAAAAAGCAAGAGGGCAGGCGGCGGAAGCAAGCAAGCAAGCAACCTACCTCCCGGGGGAAGGTGGGGCGGTTGATGTGCAGTAGAAGATTCTGCCGTGAAGAAGCAGGAGAGGAGAGCACAAACCCTACTGCTGCCTCTTCACTAGGGAACGGAATGGCAGTTGCACTCTCGCCGCTTCATGGTTCCATTCCACTCTCCCCTCTCTGGAGCATTACGGGATCAGTCATAAAACTGGTTGTCGCAAAGGGAAAGAGCAACAACATTCCTGCCATGAATTTCTCTCTACACGTTCTTCTTCTTCTTCTTCTTCTTCTTCTGCTTCTTCATGTTCTTGGTAACAACAGCAATCACAGCAATCACAGCAATCTGCATCACCAGTTCAGATCAAAGAATTTTGCAGAATGACCCAATTCAAGCACCTTCTGCTGCTGCTGCTGATGATCATCCCTCCTCCTCCTCCCTCATCAAATTTGCTGCAACTTCACAAACCTCTCTCCTGGCTTAGATCTCTTGTTTGCACTACCATCACCTTGGCACATTCTGGTCATTATAATCATCATCGGAAGATTGTGCCATACAATATAACAGTAGGTGTCAAACCTGTGCTTATCTTGGCCATTATTATGTCATCATAATAATCATCATCAAAAGATTATGTCATATAATATTCTACTGGGTGTCAAACCTGGGCTTGCTTGCTTATCTTGGTCATTATTACATGCTCATAATCATCAGCATCAGAAGATTATGTGATGTAATAGTCAAACCTAAATGGCAAATGCCATCCTCCAAGTTGACATTAGAGCATTGAAATTAAAGGGAAGATGATTGTTGATTCCTTTTGAAATTAAGGTTGATCATAATAATAAGTGATGATTTCAAACACGGAAGAAAAAAGGTTTGACACTCACTAATGACAATGGTCAAGAAATTGACACAACTGATCTTAATGAGAATCTCCACAATCTACTAACTAAGTGTTGAAAATCCCGACAAGCTCTATTAAACAAAGCATCCAGCAAAGGGGGAAATGAAGAACAATGAGAGAGGACTGAGGGCGACTTTAGATGAGGGTCCAAGGTCCAGAGACCACTGAATTCAAGCAATCTTATTGGTCAAAAGCTTTAAATTGGTCCCAAGGCCTTTAGATGAGGGTCCAAGATCAAAAAGTGGCAAATTGAGGCTAAACCTACATGGCACCTGTTTTGGATGGAAAATCAATTGGTTTGGACCAAAAAACCCAGTGCTAAAAGGAGAGCTCCTGATTTGGAGAAGCAAGAATCAGGCTAGGGACCAAGGTACAGTCCAACTCAAGGATTCAATTTGCTTCAAATCAGTCCAAATTGGTTCCTAGGAAATTGGACCCTGGACCCTCGTCTAAAGTGGGCCTAAGTCTGAGCCTGAAGTAAAAAAAATTCCAAAGCAGGTCACAAAGGGGCAAAGGAACAAATTATGTTTCACCTTGGCCTGATGATTCCGTAACCCTTTGCTACTTTGAATGAAGATTTCATAATTGCTCTTTGCCTGGATGAAAACCAGGCATCTCGGATCTCGTGTGGAATTGTTATGTCCAGTAACTAGCTTGAGTGCATTGGTTAATGTGAAGAGTTGAGGTGCTAATTGTATGGCTTGACTCCACATAGTAATCGACATGATTGAGCCGGTTACCTAGTCCATAACCAATAGTAATGAAAATTGAGAACCCTCTTTTCATCCATGAAGAAAATGACTTTGACATTCTCATCCAAGAAATGAAGGGTTAAGAAATTTTTGGGCTTAAGAGAGCTAATGTGTTGGTACCTTGTGCTAACTAGGTAGGTTAGCTACTGAAATGAAGGTTGAATATAACTCATGACCTATACCCAATTATCATATCATGAAGATTCTCATTATAACTAGTTATGTCATTTTTTTGACCATTGTTATTTAAATGGCATAATCTTTTGATGGTGATCATACATGCTTAGTAATGACCAAAATTTGTCCATTGAATGTAATTTTTGTCCATTGAATTTGCAAACCTTGGAACTTAGTGTCATGGAATGGCCTTGTCTTTTTGCCTATCATCTGATGGGTGCATCACCTAGTATCTCACCCGAAGGGGTTTGGTACAACCTCACCCAACATGATGGGCATGTGTTTGACCATTCCATATACATTACTTATGAAGAGTGTGCGATTTTCTCGCACAAAAATGTCACAGCTCATGACGTGTGTGAGATAAACTTTGTGGTTTCATGCATTCTAATGTACAATACGTGGTGTTTATTGTGGCATACATTACATTAAAATGGCAAGTTTACATTAGGGTTAGCATAATGTTGTATGTGCCAGTTGTAGGTATATTTACTTGGAAAATCAAGTTATTTTTTAGCGGTTTCCATCACTAGAAGCAAGAAAAAGTAGGAAAAAATTGCCAGATTGCTATATTTAGTTCCATTAAGTAGCCAGAAATATAGAAGGAGGATTAGAAGTTTGTGCTTCAAACCTGGAATATAGCCAAATTTGGCTAAATCTTTGTAGGGATTGTCACCACTTTTTCTACAAATTCCTAAGGATGATTGTCACTGTGGTTATGTAACAAAAATTCCTTCAAAAAAAACACTGATACCCATCAACAAAGTATCATTACTACTTATCGGCTTTCATACCATATCCACTTTGACTGATATTTGGCACTTCTTTGTGGAATATTTATTTATTTATTTATTTGAGAAAGTCTAACAGTATAAAATTTAATTTTCCAGAATTTCAACAGTAGAGGAATAGGTATGTAAAAGTAAACCTTCCTTGTACGGTGTAAATTTACAATAAAATCCCAATGGAGTTCAATTTTCAACAATTTTGACAAATATAAATGATGATTTTCCTTTTTTTTTGGGGGCTAAATCTTTTGTGAATTATTTTGTGCTGAACATCAGTTGTAGGTATGGTAATCATCAATGGGACTACCATGTCATCACCTTCATGCCATCATCAAAACATCATTTATGCATCGATTTGTCCCCCATTAAATAGGACTCTCTCCCACCTTAGTCACTGACATCAATAAGGGTATCATACCATTACCTTCATTGTGGATATCAATAGGATCCACTACTAGCTAGATTTGAAGCTTGGGGGCAACTCATCCAAGAGTAGAGATTACCAACATTGTCCACTAGATGACTTAAGTTGTTGATGCCTTGGTAGGAGATCATCTGTACACACACACACACACACACAAGGCTGAATATTAAAGGCAATGCTAGCGGTTACTATTGCCCCAAGCTAATGGATGTGCATGTGTAGATTTTGGGTGCACCCATCTAATTGATGGGTTGTTTTGAAGTCTACCCATCTACCTGTTTTAGTGATGGTGGAGCAGCCCAATCAATAATAACTGCAAGACTTAAAAACACTCATTGTTGTTGTTTGTGTGTGTGTGTGTGTGTGTGTGTGTCCTCATTTGGCAGCTTGGCTTCACATGTTGTCAACTTTGGCAATTAAAGTTGAACCATGTGCTTTATGTTCTTACTATGTCCTTCTACAAAACATCAAAATGATTTCCTCATCTATACTACCATTTTATTTGAAGAAGAACATGTCCAAATTACTGACTTGCTCTCAGAGTTTCAAGCTTCAGATCTTTGATAGTTTAACACCTAAGAGTCAAAGAAATTTCAACACCCAATTTATATTGTCTCTCTGAAAATTTAAGTTAAAAAAAAAACCCAATTTAATCTACACTCGTCATCCATGAATGAGATTACAAAATCAGTTGTTGGATTCAAAGTTTACACATTCACAAAAAAAAAACCTTTGACACAGAGTAAAAAGTTATGTATATACTATTTGGTTGCAGGATTGCAGATCCCCCACTTCTGCAACAAGCTCATCATTTGGGGTGTGGGTGGTGGTGGTGGGCAAGGGGGCTGCTGGCAGCAGCTGCCACCCCCAACATTGCCAGCTATATATGTGTTTGCTTTTCTGCTGCGGGATCACAAGTCTGGATACACCAAGTCAGTCGAAGTACTTGCACAGCAATTAGATCACACTTTTGTATGTGGGTAACTTTTTTATTGCAGGCCTTGTTAGAGGAGAAGAGCGATTGATTGATTGATGTCAACCCAGTTGTTGTGGGTTGTTCATAATTGAGTCATAACGGGGACTTCCTCCTCCTCCAGTGGGGTTCACGCTTTGTTCTGGCCACAATTCAGCAGCACCTGAGCTTCTTGTTGTTGTTTGTTGTCATGCATGAGTTGACTGCCAGGTGCGAGCAGCTAACCTCAATTGCCAACTGTGTTTTTGTTGCTTGCTGTATAGCATCAAATGCAACACACAGTCTTTGATCGAATCCAAAGTCAAGTAAGTACTTACAATTCACATGAGCACAAAATCCATCACACTTTCTATATGGCAAATTGGGGGAGCTCTACGAAGAATCCGTACTTCTTCTATTTGCTCCCTATGTTTTACTTATGGTGTGTACAGTTGGGAGACACGGATCTTGCTTGCAGAGAACAAAAAGCTGTGATTATTTGAGTACTTGATAGCACAGAGTTTTTGTTTTGGGTGAAATTTTTTGGTCACTTGGTGACAAAAAATAAATTTAAGTCGGGTGCAACTCAGACACAGGATTTTTGTGAAAAGAACATTGTGCTAAAGTTGCAAGATTTGGAGGAAGTTCTTTTGGGAAACTGGCATTTTTTTATAAAAAAAATTGTTCGACCAGGTCACCAAAATATAACAGGATTCTTAAGATTTTCTACTATCCTCTCTTACCCACAACCCAAATTTGGCTGATTCCTCTTGTGGATGATTTGCCTTTGTGGCTACTCATCACAAAATTGAGAGAAAAAAAAAAAAAAAAAAACAAAAACAAAACCAAAAACAGCTAAAGAAAATTTTAATTTTTTTTTTTTTGTTTG
>Ga0116227_10008377_pt1 | contig 19551 bp, 14 predicted proteins | sample S1TSphgellanicum_FD_89693 | JGI IMG/M metagenome (GOLD analysis project Ga0116227, IMG submission 89693) | Host-associated microbial communities from peat moss isolated from Minnesota, USA - S1T2_Fb - Sphagnum magellanicum MG | ecosystem: Host-associated > Plants > Peat moss > Unclassified... | reverse complement strand
TTTTTTTGGGTTTGGTTTTGGGTTTTGGGGGGGTGTTGTTTTGTGTTTTTTTTTTTTTGGGTGGGGGGTCTTTAATTTTCCTTGAAAGGTTTTTTTTTTTTTTTTTTTTTGACCTTTTTGGGGAGGGAGGGGTGGTCAAAGCAAAGAGTGCCCAAGTTCCTGACATGTTCCTCAAATAGTTCCCAATAGCACCTCTATTTTATCCCATATGCTTTCCTCCTTTGGGCCAAAGGGGAAGAACTCTACACTTCAAAATAGAACCTTCTATTTTGGGGAGCCTCCATCCTTTTGTTTCATTTTCTTTTTTAGTGATGGGCCAATCAAATTCCTCATTGTGGGAAAAAAATTGAACTTGTGAGGCACCTCATCTAATGAATGGGAGAGGTGAATAGGTTCGTGAATCGAATTTAATAGGTAGAGAACCTAAACTTGTTTAAAAGGGATAACCTCTTAATTTAGTTTCTAATTCAATTTTGAAAAAAAAGGTTGATTCCTTGATTCAATCCCAATGATAGTTTCAAGAAAGCTTGAAACTTCCGATTTAGAAAGTTGAGAACCTAACTTATTTAAATTTGAGAACTTGCTAACATTGATTGGTACCATGGTCTATATTATTTCTAAATATCACAAATATCTTGTGTTTAGACTAATTCAAAGTTTCAATTCTAACAATTTTTGAGTTTAACATGGTCAATAAAAAGCCTAGCTCCAAAAGAAGGTACCCCCATGGATGTTGGTTCACCTTGGTACCCACCTTCTAGTCTCACAAACTCAAAATTTCTCTTTCCCCTATATAAAATATTATCACAATTTTTATTTTATTTTTGTATCATAAGAACATAAAATTTTCATGAACTTGCAAGAAATGCAAAACAATCCAAAGTCATGAATCTTAAGGAAAATTTGAAGAATTGTCAAAAGGTGATCTTTTATAAACTTTTTGACCTGCTAGAAATTTTGTCAAAAGATTTATTTCCTTTTTGGGCTTGACGAAGGAACTTATGTCTTACTCATAAAGCGATGGGAGAAATTTCCTTGTAGGTAATTTGGAAAGCACCTTACATTCATGAATATTACTAATCCTCGAGAATGAAAAGATTTCTCCCACTTTTAAATAGTATGTGTAATATCCCTTGTATAAGTACCTTCTTTTCCACCTACTCTTTGCAATCTACATATTTTTAAATTCACAATAAGTTTCACATTGTGCTTGTTGGCTAAGGTGAATGAGCATTTACACTACTAGCTTCACATTCTTGAGAAATAAGGTTATTTAAAATTAATAATTGGTAGAGGAATTGTCAAATTAGGACTTTAAAATATCCTTATTTAATTTACGGATGGGATATCTATCATGTTTAAATGCAACCCAAAAAAACTTGTTGTTTTTACCATGTTATTAGTGTAAAATTTGATTCACTCAAAGGAGTGTTTTATGGTGGATAAAGTGTAACCAAAAAGAAGGGGTGAAAAAAAACAATATCTTGTGCATAAGAAACTCAAAATAGAAACATAAACCCTAGGAATTATGTAAGACTATCAATTCCAACACTTACATTGTTGAGACTATAAACCCGGTATTACCAAAAATTGCACTGGTGCTATTAATTTGATAGAACAAGGTTCAATATTCTATGTGTAAATTACGAACTATTACATACATGTGAGCTCTTGCAAACTTGTCATAATGGCAACAAATAGTTGGCTGCCATGTACAAAACCATACATTAAAAGTTTAAAATCTATTAAAGTATAGCTTGAGGTCAGAACTCTCAAGGTTTTTTCAATCCATGTGAACTTCTAACCTTTCTCCAACTAATGCAACAATGCAGAGCATCATTAAATTCCTTATTTAATAAACCCTGGCCTTAGAAACATTTGGATCTCCATGTCCAGATCAAAGTATGAATGATGTGTACCATGTTTACTTAGAACCACTCAAGAAAGATAGGTTTTTGTGCAAGAATAGGCTACAGATATATCTTTATGAACTTCTCACTCCTATCCTCATTTATCTCATTCTGCCCAACCTAAGGACACCCCATTGAGGATTCTAATATTCACTCAGACACATATCCTACAACATGGATCAAAGAGAGATGCAACAAATGTCCCCATTCTAAATGCATACTTGTCCTTCTACATGCCCTTTTTCCTATAGCTCAAACTTCCTTCTTTTCGTCATTAATCTTTAGCATCAACTCCTTATAAAATCTATTTTTACTAAGGACACATTGTTTGCCATAGTGTAATTATTGGTGTAGTGGAAATTAGTAACTACTAATCACAACTAGTCCAACCTATTGTCTCCTAAAAGTAGTGAAAAAAAAAAGAAAACCAAAACTTGCCCAAATTGCTCCTGAATTCGCCTTTTTATTTTGCCTTCCAATGTCCTACTATGCAAACCTCCATTTAATGCCACAACTTCTTCAACCATCCATAGCTCGGTGCCAATCTGTTTTTCATAACACAGAAATAAACAAGACTTCCTACCCATGTTCACAAGCTTCCTTGAAACAATAATTACTACAACTAATAAATAATGATGAAATAATTTCTGCGGTTAACATGTAAAAAGTTGATGGCCATTGAAAACAAAAACCAAAACCCTAAAAACTTGCTATGAGAACATGAAAAACATTATCCAATCGCCTTCCTGTCTGGTCACAAAAATTCATGGGTGACCAAATTCCAAAAAGGAAAGGTGGGATCATAGTGTTGTCTCATCCTAGTCCCTTTTATAATGGGAATGCCACACCTTAGGGATTTAGCATAAACAAAAGACCATGAATTTGGTGAAAATTATGAATTATGATTTTTTTTTGCACCTTTGAAAGATGGTCTTATATTAATATGAACATTTTTATTTTTATTTTCATGATATATTTCACAAATCAAACATTAAGTTGATTGTAAAATAGTTAGGATGCATGTCCACCTTGCAATTAAGATGTTGTGCCATCAATTCATCACTAAAAGATGTTAAATGTTGCTTGGGAAAAACCAATTAGTCATGGCAAAAATCACCTAGTCAACAAGATGGCATGACCATGAAAGGCTCTATCTCTATAACATCAACATTACACTTAGTGTGACATTCTCATTATTTGAACACAAAATCTTAAATAAACCGTAATATATTTCTATCACAATTGTTATTTGAAAAATGGTTGGGTAATTTAAACGCAAAGCAATATGAATGTATGGTTGTGAATGGTTCATTTTTGGCAAATAGACATTCCATACAAATTCATAACAAGTTTTTAAAAAATGATCAAATGGACATGGTTGTTAATTTTAAAGATTTTGATATTCTAATTTTTGGTTTCCAAATGTTCACCCACTTATGGAACCTTCTAAGCCTAGGTCAAAACCTAAATCAAAAGTTATTAATGTTTTTTATTATGGTGGATGACACTTGGAATCCTAAAAGGAAAACCCATAAAATCCACATGAATGATGGCCAATGTAATTTTTTTAAAAGCATGTTCACTAAACATAAACAATTTGAGATTATTTTTTAAAAAATCCATCTCAAAAGGATTTTGAAAATAAAGTACAATTTTGACCTTTTGAAAGTCTATAACTATCATTTGGCTAAATTTTTTTAATAAAAGATTTCACACTTGAACTTATTATTTCATTATATAAAACATACTTAATCATTATAAATAATTTGGAGTGCAATTTAATATGAATTCTTCAATTTGTTAACAATCCAATCAATTGATAGGGCCATGATTTTTTAATTTCAAAAGTTCTCTATTCATAATGAATGCATTATTTTCGGAATATGATTTTACAAAAAAATTCATAATCATCATTTTAATGTTTATAAATTATTAATTGACAAATTCAAAATTAGTTTATTCACCACATTTAAACACAATTCACCTTACAAAAATGACCATTGTAACATCAAAAGTGAACCATTCAACCATGCATTCACCCAATGTGTAAGTTTATGGTAATTAGGCCAATAAGTCTCTACGCATCCTCCAGTCAATCCATTACTTGGAACTTGGAATATCAATCCAAGCATGATCAAGAAGGTGGCCTATTAATAACCAATATGGTTTTGTAATTGTACATAATCATGATTGTTTTCATATTGTAGATCATGATTATGTAAAGTTCACATGAACTTTATACATATCAACCAAATTTGAATCCAAACAAAAATAAAAAACTTCAAAAGGTTAGTAATTAAAATTTGATACTCAAAAAAACTTAGTAATCAAGTAAATAGAAACTTGAAAACCAAATATTTGAAAAACTAAATAAGTTAAAAAGTTGAAAATCCAAAACCAAGAAATTAAATAATAACAAAAGAAGTTTGAAAGTTGATAACCAAATAAGCTAAATCTTGAAAACTTGAAATTTTTCATAACCAAATAAACTGAAACTTGAGTACTTGATAACCATAGAAGCTTGAAAGTTGAAAACCATATCACTTAGAATCCATTGGTAGTGTAATTTTGCAATTAATGTTCCATAACTCAACATGGGAAGACACAATTCATGAATTTTCAAAGAGAAGAAAAAATTCAAATAAAAGCAATAAAAGAATAATTTGCATTATCATTAATGAAACCACTATATACATTGAAAACAAAAGCTCATGCAAGTTAATTCTATCACAAATAGCTACAACAATTTATTAAAAAATGTTAATTCCATAAATAAAATCTTGCATGTCTATGAGACTTAGTCGTAACATGTCCGATGTTTCTTGATCTTCCTATTTGAAAATCAACATAATGAAATCAATGTCAACAATTAACACCATGGACAAGGTCAAATAGTTTTAAGGTAAGCACAAGGGATTATTAAGTGCGTGGATCAATTAGGAAAACTAAATGACACTTTTTATACAACAATTACAAACTAGCAATGGAAAAATGCATCATTGCATTGCAAAATATGTGCTCAAAGATGTGACAAATCCTCAAACTTTCATAATTCACAACATTTAGATTGAACGTGTAGATTTGATATTGTTCACAAAAACTCTTAAACATCATATGTGCAATAGATGATGTAATATTGGAATTTGATGTTGTTGTTTTCAACTCTTGAAATCACAATTCATAACATCCATTCAACTTCAAAGGTTATGTTGAAGAGAATGTAAACATGCAACCCACCCTCTTTTACATTTTATTTTTAAAAATCAAATTTTATTTCACTTTTGAACAAAAGTCAAGTTTGTTACCAAATGGGTGCAAACACTTTGCAAATGTGACTCATGTCAAGATATCTATACATAAATTTGAATCATTTATTTATTGTCATACATAACACATATTTTGAAATTGTGTTGTGTGCACAATTACAAATCTAATAAGAAAATTGCAATCAAATTGTAATGTTTTCATGTGTGTGAACTTTAAGGCAAATGTGTGAAAAGCTTTATTGCAAAATCTTAAAAGAATTATAACTCATGCTAAAAAATTGTGCATTAGTTTCCATTACAAAAAAAATTAACACGAAAATTTTCACATAAAGGATGAATTAAAAAGAACCACTATTATTCATTAATGAATTAACAATTATATTCATTGCTAACTTACACTAGTGATGTTAAACATAAAATTGTACAAATGTTAACTTGAACATCTCTAGAATGGAACATGAAATTTCAACATATATTAAAATAAACATTTGACATGATATAACTAATTAAATATTCAATAGTTGGAATTCATTAAATGTTTAGTAAAACTTGAAATATTTTTTACTTAATAGTGGATTGTGTTTCTTTGAATTATTGTACATTGTGTGATATAGTTAAAGATTCAACACAATTTTATATTTTATTCACACATAAACACATCATCATTTCACCCCCACACATTATCAAAATGTTATTTTTAAAGCTTATTATCCATTTTGCATCTTCCTTATTCTTTTCAATATTCCATATGGTGTAAACTACTCAAAATTATTTGCCTAATTTGGATTTAATTCTAATCCATAGTTGACAATAGTTGTGGTCACATAGCTCAAAGTTCATTATGTTTAACACAAGCTAAAATTTTCAATGTTAAACATTATAAAAAATAAGTTGCGAATGTTTGAAATGGGTTTAATATCATTAAAAAAAGCTCAAATGCTTTAATTTGAAAATGAATCCCAAATATTAATAATTCTAATGATAACAATTCATCAAAACTAGTTTATGTAGGATAGCTTTAGGTTCCATAAGTTGACTTTTTGAATCTATCATTCTTTGGATAGTTCCAAATTAAAATATGTTTACATTGATTCCCAAGTAAAGAGGCGTTTTTTCAAATTTGTCCCCTTTTAGAGGTTTTTTTTCAACATTGTAATTAGAAGTAGATTTTCAGTACATTTTGTATTGGTTTGTATCCTAATCATCTTCAATTGAATTTGAATCCAATTTATTTTGAATTGAGTTCACTTAATTTTGTATTGAATTGAATTTGAATTGACTTCAAATTTCATACCATGTCATTGAATAGATTCATTTGAATGAAACTTAATTTTCACAAAATCAATTCATTTTTTTCATCCATCGATTGTCATTCATAGTGTGTAGTAGCATGAAGCCCGAGTTGACATTTTTCATCACGAGCAAGAATAATTCCAAACACTATTTTTTTTATTAACTTAAATAAATCTTGATATTGTAAAGATCGACCCTCCACAACGATAAAGGATGAATCATGAAATTAATATCATTACAAATTCAATGCAAATGTTACTTAAAAATCAATTATTGATGAAAAATTAAATTATAACATTGAATCCAAGAATTTTAAAAAAATTTATGATGTGAAAACATAAAAGAAAATAAAATACCTCTCAAGATTGAAATTACAAAAGTAAAAACATATGGGCATGTTATTTACCTTGATTACAAACGTACAAAATTTCAATATTTCAATAGAAACATATATTTGCAGTATTCATGCATAAGAAATTGTAAAAGACCATATATATACAAATAATGGTATGAAATATAAATGGACCATGAATTGTTTTTTAATTAAAATTTTGTTTATTAAAAAAGACATAACATAATGTGATGATATATTATTGAAAATATGTGATATTCAATGAGTTATTATCACTTAGGACTTGCAACTCCTTCCCCATCTTTCCTCTTTCGTTCTTCTTTTTCTTTGGAAGAAAAATGATTTTTGCTGGAAAACACATTTTAAATTGAAAATTCCCAAAAATAAATAAATCTGGCACAAATTCTTTCACAAGGAATCAGGGTTTTGTTTTTGTTTTTTTTTGTTTTTCCCAAATTCCTCGAGTAGACGCTGTGCTTTCGTTAGTTTCTTGCTTTTGTTGTGAAGCAGGATTTTCTGAGGATGCAAGACAGGGTTTAGGGTTTGGAGGTAGCCGGGAAAGGCGAGGAGGTCACGCGGTCATCCGTTGTCGTCGTCGGGGAAGAAATGGCTTCAGAAGTCGAGGAGGAAGCAGAGCTCCTGCAGCTCGAGGAGGAAGTCAGAATCCTCGCCGGCAGAGTGTCGGCATTCCGAGAGAAGGGGCTTGATTACTTCACCTCGCGAGCTGCTGACCTGAACCCTGGAAAGAGGCGTCGTGATTCCAGCAACGGCCATACTACAGAAGAAGAAGAAGAAGAAGCAGGTGAGTGAAAGGACTTCGAGTCTTCTTTGTGTCGCTCTTCTTGTTGCTGCTGTAAATGCCGTCAAATGGAGGCACCTTCCTTTCTTTCAACTATTTTAGGACTGTTGCCGGGAGTATAAGGGGTTATCTCTCTGTACAAAGCAGGTGAAGAAGAAAATCTCACTGCGGAGGAGAGGGAGGAAGAAGAAAAATGGACATCGGAGATACAGTCTCTGAAGGACAGGCTTGTCGTTGCTAATGAAGCGTTGCCACCTCTATTGAAGGAGATTGAGAGCTGGAAAGAGAAGCTGGAAGCGGCAACGAAGATGATTCAGAAGGACATGACTCATTTAGGGTTGACAAATGATGAAGATACCATTGCCTCCATGAACTTTCTCGTGTAAACTGAGTGACCTGTGCACTCAGCAAATGTAACATTGCAGTTTCATCAGCTAGCATTTGAATTTTTTTGCAGAAGTATTAGATGCTTCTCTCCTAGCGATACATCAGATCTGGAAGCTTGAACTGCTGGAGTTCGCATCTGGAAAAAAATGTGTAGAAATTAGCACAGGTCAAGTAAGGTCTCAAGAGATCAGTAAACCCTAAACCCTAGAACCTATGAAGTGAGAAGAAGCTGACAGACTCTCAGAAAGTGTAACACAAGGTAGCAGAGACTGAGAGAAAAATGTTAAGTATCAACTCTGCCAAAATGTTGCTTGACAATGCCAGAGCAACACAACTTCTGCATAGGAATTAGCACTTGAAAGGGTGTTCAAAGCCTTTTACCTGCTTCTCTGATGCCACAGCCCTTCTGATCCTGTGTATTTTAAGTATTTTTAAGGGGGAAGCTGCAGAGTGTGGACAGTTTGTGAGGGAAGAGAGAGGCAACTGCTTCTGGTGAATCTGCATTGCTGTTCAGGTGTGAGTTGTTTCTTGTCTTTGATCATGTACAGAAATTGCACGTTTCTGAATCAGCAACTACAACAGGAGACCTGCATTTTGTAACCATATGATTGCTGAATCAACAGTGATAGGGAAGGTACACATCTGTTTGTCTTCTTACAAACTGTCTCAAAAGGGGAGGAAGTTGTCAAGCACACAAGGACTTATATGATCTCTGCAAGATAAGAGACAACATTGCAATTTTACAGAGGCAAGGACCAATACACATTGGGGCCTTTTTTGAGCTGATTAAGAAGAAATGTTGGAGTTCAATGAGTAGATTAAAGACCAACTGGTAGAGTGTCTCACTCTGGAAGGAAGAGTTCTTTGCATTGTAAGTCAAGAATCAAGATGTGCATTGAGTGTCATTCCAGGGAAATTATGCAAGGTGATAGAGAACTGTACATGATAGCCCATTCTCAGTGTCAAAGAAAGAAAAAGGAGTTTAAAGCAATCAGATTTTCTGATTTTTTCCAGTTGTGATACTGGTGCCCTGACAGCATCCAGAATTTCCCTGTTTTCGACACAGAAAGAGTTAGAAAGCACATCTTTCAAGGAGAGATTTTGCAATAACCCAAGAGAAATTTATTGATGAAAGAGAGGGAATACATTTGCAGGTACACAAACCTTCACATTTGAATATATACATTCTTGTTCATAAGATTTGATGTGATCATCTGCTGACACACAACTTCATTATGAGCAATTGTGACAATGATATTCTACCAGTCATACTGAAGACACTTGGATGTTTTAAAGTACATCATCAGACATATGTTGATCTTGGTCCTTGGGGCTTAACACATCAGAAAGCATGAGGCAAATGTTATCATAAACCTAAAAATATGTAGATTACAAGGTGTAGGATGGGGAGGTTCATCTGTGTATTCCTTGAGAGTTGGAGGGATCCTATGCCTACAAGTATGCATAATTTCCATTCTACTCTTAAGGAAAAGGTGTAATATACCTCCTGTTTTCTAGGAGGGATATTCGCAGATATAAGGTGCCCTCTAAATACAGTTAGGAAATTCCTTTGTGTGCTTAATGCTGATGTTTGACATGAGCATCCATCCATTGCTACTGATGAAGTCAGTGCGGATGTTATGATAGGTTGTCAATACCATACCAGCTGCTGTTGAAGGTCTGAACATGTGCATAGCCATCATTGCCAGTCAAACTGCTCCTTGGTTTTGTTTTGGTTGATTTTTCAATTTTTCATTTGTGTTGCTTGAAATTCACTTCCTTCAGTAAGATGCAAATCTGTTAAGTTCCCGCTTAGTTACAGGAATATTATCTGCTGTTTATACTGTGCCATACTTTCCCATAAGGTCTATGTCCTGGATGTGCAGGTCCTTTTGTTGCATGTAAAGGACCATACCTACCAATTCGATTTGGCAAGCTTTTTCAGGTGTCTTAAAATGGCAGAATTGGGCTTTAGATTTTTTGAAAACTCAGAGAATGGGTGAAATTGGCAAAGTTGAACTAGATTTAAATTTCTCATCCACTTCCCACAATCCCAGCTTCAATGGGTTCACCCATTGTCCCACTTCATTGGGAACTTGGGCTAATTTCTCAAGACTTTTCATTCATGGTATAAACTTTCCAAGTACCTTCTGTTGCAAAATGGGGTCATCGTTTTTAAATTTCATCCATTGTGGAACATTCCCAAATGCCTTCAATCCCTTTAATTAAAATTTTGGTATCGCCATGATTGATACATCCAAAGTTTGGTATTAGTTAACACTAGTGGAAATATGATTGATGAATTGATATTCATTCATTAAGACTTATAAAAATATGATTACACCTATCCATTAACACTTATAAACATATGTTTGACACAAATCAATGTGCAATCGATGTTATGGTAGATTTCTTCATGATTTTTGCACTCCAAAGTAAGGTAAGAAAAGTTCTTCTCCATAGGTCTTCACTTGTTGAACATGATGTAAAAGAATAAATGACAGTTTTTGAGGGTTGCAACAACCAATGGATAAGACTAACCACATATCCTTTATTGAAATATGATCTTGGTTTGGTGTTGTCTTCCTTCTTTGGGCAAGGCTTTTGATTGTTTGCTTGGTGCTATCGGCACATCTGCAGGTGATTGATTTCTCCAACAGACCAGCTATGTTGTGTTATAAGGTGTTCTTGGTGTCAAAGTTGCTTTTCTGATTGGGTAAGTCCTTTGATTGTTGTTAGATGCCATTAGTGCATCCACTGGCTGCTCATATCTCCAAGGAAGTGGTTGCTCCATGCTGGTTTGTAGCAAATCTAATTAGTTGTCCTATGGTAATCTCGACCTAATTTTCTTTATAGAAAAAAAACTTTATTCGCACATGCTGAGGTGCATAGGAATAAATATGATTTAATGATTTTTGAAAACTTAAATGGGTGACTATCTAAACTTATTCTGACCTTTTTATCAAATTTTCAATGTTGAATCATTTTGTTTTTAGATTCTATGGCTTATAGTAGTTAATTTTACATTGGTTCCTTTTGCACTTCAAATGCATGTCCACTTTGGATTCTAGATCTTACACAAGTGGTGAGGATTGCATTGATGTCTTTTACAATTCAGAACCCGTAACAACCTATTTCAACATTTGAGTTTGATATTTCAGAAAAAATATTGCAGAATTTGCACCAAGAAAATTTTCAAATTGCAAAAAATCACACAATATTCCCGTGCTTAAAGTAATGACCTCTCTACAAATTACAGATTTCAAATCTCTTTTGCTTCGTAAACTTAATTCAATGAGTTCAAGCCACAAATTCAATGAGTTCAAACCTCAAATCCAATGAGTTTAAACCATGGATGGTTGCCAAATGATAATGAAGGACTTGATAGAAGTTAGGCATTCAAAATAGAACTATGAAAAAATAAATCAATAACCAGATTCCATTAGAAAGATTGAAAAAAAAACTCATTCAAGAGATAATTGAGGAGACGATAATCCTCTTCAGACTAATTCCTTACATAGCTTCATATCCTCCAAGTAACTAACTAGTAACTATTTCATATAGTACTGGCTACCTAACACATGTTCACGTAACATATTTAGGCAATCAGCATGATAAGTACTTCCAGTGTTCAATACAAGCAATAATTGATAACAATTATATAACATTTATAGAAGTATAATTCATAACCCTTAATTAGCACTTAGAAAAGTATGATCAGTATTGATATAAACAAGTCATACCATGGTTAGCAAAAGTTCCCCATACGATCCATTGTCCAAATCCATTGGATGCGTCCCCTCAGGAAGCTCCACTCATTTTTATCCATTGTGAAAAATCCTCAAATCCTCATTGAGGAAGTGTGACCAAGTTCCCCACATGCCTCCTTAGTGAAGTTCCTCATGTTTTCATCCATTGTCCAAATTCATTGGATGCCTCCTCTTGGGAAGCTCCCCTCATTTTCATGCATTGTGTAAATTCCTTTGAATCTCTGCCAAAAGAAGTCTATAACTTTCTGAATAAGTGTATCACAAATTAAGTCTTGTGATAAGAAAATGTAATGTGGATGAGATTTAATCCTCTATCTTTCAAAGACTCAGTCTTAATGCTTAATTGACATTTGACTAAAATAGTCTCAATCCAAAAAATGAACCAACTCTCATACATGTGTTTAAAAGTCATGCAAAACATTAGAATTTTGAAAATCTGACTTGGTGAGATTATATAGGACTTCAAGTTGAATGCTTTGGTAAAAAAACATTGGATAAGAAATGAAAAATTGCCATCATTATTTTATTAGTGTAGAAAATATACACAAATATATAAGGTCCATGGAATAGGCTTGTGCTAGGGAAGAAAAAAAAGCCTATATGACCAATCAGATTAATAGAATGAAAGCCTAGAATTGTATTGACGAGTTTATTTCAGTAAACATACACTTAAATGTTGTGTTAAGATAGGTTTGTGCCTAAAAGAGAAAAATCTTGACAAATGAGATTGTTCAAATTGTTGCAGTGAATTGTTTATAAATGTTGCCTTATTGAACTAATACTTCCATATTGCAGGTAATAGACATGCAAATTGCGAGCTTTTAACAAGAAACTGGAACATTCTGTAATTTTACTTAGAGATTTTATTTAAGGTGCACAAACATTAACATTTTGATATACAATGTCAACCTTGCAATCTCTCTCTATACTCACAGTTGGGGTTCTAGCGCATTACTTGTGTTGTCTATTTTGTTATTCATAAAATATACTATAATGTGACTATAATATCTTAGATTATCCTAAAAAGCTCAAATAATATCAATTGGATTTTCATGGATAAGTTATTGCATGAAAGTGAATATGGAGGTGCTCAATATGGGTTTTCAAGAATGCTTTTTGATTTCAGTTCTAGTTCAGCATTGAATTCCCAATGTTCAAACTTCTAGTTTCATGAAGGCATTGCTTAGCATGTCACAAAAATGCAACTAGCATTTGAGTCTCATCTATTCACAATAGGGTTTGAACCTTGATTGTTTTCTTTGCCGTCTTTTTTTACAGTCTAGTTTTCAAGAGCTAATACTTTTATACTGAGGTTGATTCTACAGAGGGCCAATGCCACTCAATAGTCCACCCTTGGGCAAACCACAAGCTCCAACCATGACCAAGAGCTTTGACCACGACTATGAAGTTTGATGTCAAATTCTCTGGATGATTATGTTTGAACAAGGGTCGCATTAGAATTGCAAAACAGAAGTGCCATGAGTGCGATGAAAAAAAGAAGAGCAAAACAAACACAAGCCACACAACAAGCAACCAAATAAGAAGCAAACAAATAAACAAAAATTCTTTCTTTTACACAATACTAGGCCTTTTGATGACAATGCTATTTTGCACATTGTTGTTGGTCTCAAAAGTTTCAATTATCGGTCATGCAGGTGTTGCAGCAATTGCTACATTGACATTTTTCAACTGAACACCACCAAATTGTTGTTGTAAGGGTGTTTACTGCACATTGCAGTGAAGATGTTCTTATATCTTCACATTCCTTGCTATCAGGCCTTATGTAATGCATAAGAAGGTGTAAACATGGTAACATGACTCACACTTGCTTCTTTTGTCTAGACTTTGAAATTTTGAGCAACTCTAAATAGTTTGATGTAGCAAACTAGGATGGATTTATTTGCGTTTTTTGCGTTTGTTTCATTATTTAAATTATATTTTCAAATATTGGTTATAGTCCTAAACCATTGCTTTTGGATATTTTATACTCATTATATTTATTTAAATTTATCATGATTTTATAATATTTTATTTCAAACATTATTATAAGAACATATCACACATTTTAAACATTATATTAATTTATCAATTCAAAAAATGTTTAAATAAGCATTGATTATGCTTGGAGTGGGTCATGTTATTATGACTACACCCAAAAACCCACAAGGATACTATCTCAAAGCTTTTAAATTAACAATGTTCTTACACACAAATTTTTTAAAATTTTCAATTTTTCCAAATTTTAGTACCCTCCACTCAGCTTACCAGTTTTGTGATCTGATCCCTTTTCATATACATAAGTAATTACAAAAACCATGCCACAATGAATAATAAATAGTAGTTACCAATGGTTAAATGAGCAGCTTGTAGCTGTTCACCCCCTGAAGACTTCGGAACTTAGGTTTCAGACATATCAATTGCCACAATGTCCAATGGAGGGCCGCCTATTCTGGCAATGCCCTACTCCTCATGCATTATCCTTAGCTTTCGACTATGGGCCCGTGTTTTCAAATAGCCTAATTCATTCAGTTGTTGCATCTATTGATGAGGTTGGATAGTTATATACCATCATCATAGGCTCCCAATTTCATGAACAATGGGTGTTATTGTAAATAGTGCCATTGAAAAGCATTCAACTAACACGACCAAATGGGTTGAGGGTAAGAGAAACTTTGAGTCCAAGTTGGTTTTACACTACTTTCAACCATGGGCTCTAGTTTTAGAAACTTTTGAACAATTTGGTCATTTGGTCGATTGAATAGGTTCCAAGGTTCCAACCATCAAAATGGGCCAATGATTTATAGTATAATGTGGACTTAAAATGTGCAACTAACACAACCCAATGGGTTGAGGTTAAGGCAACCTTTTCGTACTAATTCACCTAGACCATTGAAAATTTGTGTCTGAATTAGGTTAGAGACCAGAAACAATTGACCCCTTTTCAAGAACAAGGGTCCATAATCATGACGTCTCTAACTTGTCACTATTTTCAGTTCTTGGGCACACATCCAATTGAGAAGCTCGTTTCTTTTCCAACTTCATTGACATGCACAGTCTACGGTTGGGCCACAAGCTACATCTTGAACCAAAGATAAAAAAATAAAATCCCAAGAAGTATCCCGTGCAAAGAAGGTCCTTTACATTCAAACTTGGACCATGGGACATTTGAGATGGTTGGTGGCTCCATCCTGCATGACATAATGCTTAACTTCAACCACAAAAAATAAAATTGAGACCCTATTAAAAAATTTAATATCAAGCTTTGAAAATCATGGGAAAAAATTGTTTGTTTTTTCACTACATGTTCTATAGGTAGTGTTTTATTATTTTCTCCAATTTTCTGGAATAGGAATAGGTGGTGGGCATCCCAAGGTAGATTTAGCATTTATTTATGACAATTTTAAGAAAATTGTCCAAAGTTTTCTCCAAACAATAGAGTGATGACAAACTTTTGGCTAAATATCACCCAATCTTATAATTCATTTGGTTCCAACCTTTTTAAACATTTGGCCAAGATAGGGGATGACTTGATTCTTGGGCATTCACAACTTTCAACAATGTCACATTTTTTTATCCAGACAATGGGCCTGCTCCCTCTCTTGATTAGTCTCCAACATGTGTAGGGGGTTGTGGAATTTTATTATTATTATTATCTTCAGAAGCACAACAGCAGACCCAACCAACAAGCTGTTGTCACTCTCACGTCAAGCTCAGCGGCAGAGGGCTGGCAGGGCTTGTGTGTAAGGGGGTTTGAACCGGTGTTGGCTGGATATCACATTTTAAGGTTAATTCCAGGATACCAATAAGATATATTTTGTTTTAAAAAAAAGGATATGCATTGCAAAATTTCAGCAACTTATTTGTAGAGGCAGATATGGAATCAATTTTAATTTAAATCCTTTAGCAGATATGAATTTGATGGTTTTGAAATTAAAATGAACTATAAATACATACAAAGGTTATGCATATTCAAAATTTATATGATCATAAGTTTTTTCCACTAGCCTAAAAGCACATTCCTAGAATTGTAATAACATTCCAAATGCCATATCTGGTTTTTCCCTCTACAAATTAGTTCAAAAAAGATAATGAAACCCTAGTTTGTTTTTTGGAGGATGTGATGTTATTTGTGATCAAGGGTTATTTTCCCATAAAGATTGTTGAGTCCATCTAGCTACAGAGAATGGCATACATGTTATGCCCAAGACTTGTCACAACCCTAACATTGGGTTCACAATTAAGTGTGGAATGCAAGGGCCCATGAAGCCAAGAAAATGTGTTTAGTTGTGAAACACATTTTCACCAATGGGGGAAAGTGTAGGGGATGGAGCCCAATGACTCCCAAGTGCATTCCCAGTTTGGGAGTTGCACTAATGAAGGAATTTCAAATGTTTAGAACCTTGGTTGGAAAGGAAAAAAATACCAACTTGATCCCCCAGGGCACCATTAGAAAGATCTTGAAATGTAGATGCTTAAAGTGTCCTTTCATTGTTCATTTAGACTTGATTTGCATGAGTTATGATCAAAAGAAGGGGTAGGAGTCAAATTCCTAATTTGATTCCCAACCACAAACCCCTTAAAAGTGAAGGTCAAATGAGCTTTGATTAAGGCGTGTTATATGCCATTGGAAAGATTGTTTTGAAGGTTATAAGATATCACCTTCGAATTTTCAAAACAAACTTGATTTGAAAAAGATATGAACGTCCAAAGTTTTAAAACAACAAAAGTCCCAGTTTTAGGACTCCCATTTGGGACTCTCAGGGAAAAGTGACATTTGGATGTAATCCCTATAGAGAGACACAATGTATACTATAAAGAGGGGAGTGGTGCCTCCTCCCAAAGGTTGTAGGCCGTGTAAAGCTTGTGCTTGAAATATTCTTTACTAAATTCACCACACCACTTCCATTCAACTTGCATTAACTGTCCTTTTTCCTTGGTTGTGCAAGTTGATCTTATTTTGAACTCTTACTTGTGAGTTTGTTCTAGTCCCATCCTAGAACTCTAGCACACCCTCCTACCCTTGAAGTGTTACGAGTTAGGGAAAGTGTCCCAATTTTTTTTTTTTTTTCCACTATTTTGTTCTAGGACCCACATTTGGGTCCTTTCAGGAGTTTAGGGGCATGTCACAAATGGTTTTTCCTAACAAAAAGGTTTTTGTTGATGATGTGCTTTTTAGATTGGTGGAGAAAACTATGTTTACATATGTGCATCTTGCACTTACATATTATATTTCAACCACTTACACCTTTGACTTATGAATGTCAAAAGGTGTGCATGATGTGTTTATTGTTGTTGTTAACTTTTTGTCCAACAAATGGGAGGCCAAGCATGTCATTATTAAATTATTTTAAATGTTTGACACTAATGGTGTAACTATGGCTCCAAGCTTACAACAACTTCTGGATAAAAATTTTTTTACCCAAAAAATCTTTGTTTATGTTAAGGATGAGGATTTTAATTTACAGTCTTGTGCAAATGTTTTGAATTCTGTTATTTTGTGTGCTAGCTTGGCTATGATGGAGCCTTTTGATGGGTTATGTTTTGGGCATGCCTTATCAAAGGTTTGTTAATATGCCACTACAGATGAGAAGGTTACCCATGGACTGTCCTATGCATCTATAAAATTGTCCAAGCTAACATTCAAAAGTGTATTACATGGCCAAAGAAGTTTGGGAAGGTGAAATTTCATGGGATAAAACTTGTGTGGATTCTAGTTTGAGGCCTAGAAAACTAAATACATGTGTGAAAACAAGGTATGAAAATTCTTTCATGTGTTATTTTTGTTAATTTCATGGGCTGTAAAAATGGCAGAGATTTGATATCAAAGTATTTAATTTAATTTGCAAGTCATGTTTTATTGTTCCAAGATGCACCAACTTTATGGAATCCGATTGCATTTTGGGGTAAATGCACATTACACTCACCCAAAAAGGTGATGAAAGTCCATTTTTATAGTCCAAATCCAATGATTTTTCAAAAAACACATTTAAATGATGTTGAAGTTCACATTTTTTTCCATTTCCAAGTTCATGCCACCATAATTTATTTATTTTTTAAAACCTCTGAAAATATGGGCCTTGAAAAAATCAATTTAGATACTGAAATGGATTTTATGAATTTTAAATTTTCATTTTAAATCTTAAAATATTTGAGAAACTTTTTCTTACTTGATTTTTTCATCTTGAGTGTTATGGTACTTCATTGTGTGGTGGTAAAAATTATAGGCTTAGTTTCCAACTCCACTAAAAGAAAAAAATCCATAATGATAAATTTTTGGGGTAGTTTGGACATTGGATTTACCGTCCTTTGTAAAGTCCACCTGGAATTGAACATTTATCCTTTTGGTAATTTTTTTTTTTTGGGTTTGAAAGATTAGAATGTAGATTTCAATTTTTCATCTCACTTTTGCCGAGTTTCTCAAATAGATTTGAATACAATGTAACAATATTTGACTCACTTAGAAAAATACCACTATGACCTCCAAAAAGTCCATTGTAGTGTGTTTTTACCCTTTGTTAAAGTTGGCAGCCTGTTGCATTACAAAGCCACATACCCTTTATTTGAACTTGGGTTGTTTGCAAATATGGTGTGAAAGTTCTTTCACCCATTGTGAAAAGGTGTGTTTTGAACTAGAGCCAAGGGCATCGATTCCTTGGGAATGCCTTCCATTTTATTCTAACTACATGTTGATAATTTTGTGACGAGCTTTCATAGTAGAGGGTGCTCGACAACCTTGTTGAGAGGAGATAAATGTATTTGATTGTGAATTGGAGGAGTTCATTTTTCATATGAAATGCCAAGTGCTAAAGGTTCTTCTACCTATTATTTCTTTAATGCATGGTTTTCCAAAAAAAAACCCATAACCCGTTGGCTCTTATGTTGGATCCTAGGTACAAAAATATATATTTGGAGACTATTTATTTGGGTTGTGAAACTGCTATGACTCTAGTGGCACATTATGATGAATAGTTGTTGTTGTTTTTACTATTGGAGGCTTACAAAGTTTTGTTGCCAAATAGAGGGGATTGTTTGGTTGAGTCTACTTCACTTATGGATTCTTAGGATCTATTCTAGTAAACTAACATAATTGTAGATAATTACAAGGACATTGTATGCTAAGAACTTGGTTTGTTTCGTTGGAATCCTATTGATGCAAAAACTTGGAAACTTGTTCATGTGTTTTGACATGGTGGTAGAGATAAGAGCAAAAGTTTCCAATAGTGGTTGAACTTGCAAGATAGATTTTGGGAATCCCGGCTACTTAGATTGAGACTAAAAGAATCTTTTCCATTGTTGGAGTCTTTGTAGCACTTGGGAGATGTCAATTTCAAACTAACAATGTGGACAAGCTAATCTTTGTCCATAAGAATTGGCCATCTAATCTTCATATTGGTTGTTTAAAACCATTTGATTTAACAATTATTTGTGAAGTAGAATATGATTTGACAAATGAATTGGATGTCAAATTTGTGGATGAAATGGAGCGTGAAGAATATGTAGATGGGGATTTGTAGTTGTTAGAAGTCCTCCTTACATGTGAGAACTAGTTGAATATGAAAATGATGAATTAATTACATGTGTTAAGGTTTTGTGTAAAAAGCTTTTTCATGTTTCTAGATTTTGAAGTCTTCAGTTTTCACTGTGTTTCAATGTGAAACATGGACAGTTTGAAGATTCTAGATTCATGGTCTTTAAAGTTCAATTTGTGTTGGTTTGTAAAGTTTATAATTTTTGAACTTTGAATTGTTTTGAAAGGCTATTTGTGTCTTTGAAG
>Ga0116227_10008376_pt1 | contig 19554 bp, 11 predicted proteins | sample S1TSphgellanicum_FD_89693 | JGI IMG/M metagenome (GOLD analysis project Ga0116227, IMG submission 89693) | Host-associated microbial communities from peat moss isolated from Minnesota, USA - S1T2_Fb - Sphagnum magellanicum MG | ecosystem: Host-associated > Plants > Peat moss > Unclassified... | reverse complement strand
TGGAAAGCTCCTGTACCTTGTCTTTTGGCGAGGTTATCCTCCTTCTGAAGCTACTTGGGAGCCTGCTGGAAACCTAGTTCATGCCCAAGACTTAGTTAATCGGTTTCACCAACGGTATCCTAATAAACTGGCTCCATCCGGAAGATGTCGCTTGAGGAGAGGATAATGTCATGGCCTAGGATATTTTGGGATATTTTGGGCAATGTCATGTCTTAGGATATTTTGGGATACTTTTGGCAATATCATGGCTTAGGATATTTTGGATACTTGGGATACTTGGGATACTTTTGGCAATATCATGGCCTAGGATATTTTGGGACTAGTATGGTTCAGGGTTATAAAAGGAGATAGTATGGGGAACAACCTTTCAGTAGATCAACACCAGTTGATGGATCAATAAAGCTTGTCCTGTCTTGTAATTCTCCACTTGTTTGTAGTCGGTCCATAACATTTTTGACCATTTTAGTTGCAAATGATACCCACCATTATAGTCAAAGGTTGTTTTCAACTATAATTCTTCATTAGATGAACTTCATCCATTGACGAATCATGACATCATTAAACAATGAGTTGAAAATTTCAACTATATTTCAATTAGGTCACTAAGTTGTAATTTTGACTATGTTACAACTAAGTCAAATAAAGAATCCAACCAATAGTTCGTTGACATCTGGCCCAAGTTAAAGGTAGGTAGGAAGGCCTACTTTTGTAAGCCTACCTATCTATATAGATTTATTTAGCTTAAACCTAGGTAGGTAGGCAGGTAAATAAGTAGGTAATAGGCTTAGTATAAATAAGTAGGTTACGAAAATCCTTTTTTTTGCCACATGGCCTTTAAGTTCAATACTAAACTTTTTACTAGCCTACAACTAAATTATATAAAACTTGGTATCATGTACTTTGTATTGAACTTTCAGATTTTTTAATTACTTATATTTGAATGACCCTATTATTATCTAGGCACGTTGTCAATCCTAAACACTAAAAGAATTTATAATAAAAAAGATAAAAAAAACCAAAAAGTTATATATTTTAATTACATAATAAATTATATATATATATATATATATATAGAAAAATTGGGGTGTGCTTTTGGTAATGTTGGAAAGATATTCGTAATTAAAATTAATGAAATTTATTTTTAAATTTCTGCATTTAAAATGAGGAAGACATTGAATTTTAAATGATCATTTACTCTAGTATTAAGTTTGCTAGTCAAATGTTGAATATTCATTTTATTTTTCAAATTTCAGTTTGGTAATAAAAAAAATAATTGAAAATTTGGCATTAAATATGGGTAGTTTTTTTGGTAGGTTCCCCAAACTCCAAACCTTTAATATAATGAGATCAAATTTTTTAAAAAATCCTCCTTTTAATTAAAAAAAAAATTGGCAATTTAATTGGATAATTTTTTTAAAATTCAACATTTTAAAAAATAATTTAATTATTGCCAGACCTAAAAAGGTACTACAATATTGGCAAAGTTGAAACATTATTGTAGTTTAGTTGTAGCAAAGTTGGGCAAAAGTTGTAACTTGTTACATTATGTTTCATCCATCCAACATGTTATTCTATCATCCATCCACATGTTTCCAAACTTACCAAAACAATTTAAACTTAGATTTGTGATGTTGCCACATCACCTGAAGGGGTATGATGTTTGATGATGTTATTCCTTTAGTTGACATGTCAACTATAAGTGAATTGGAGAGTTTGCTAATGTGAAGAATATTCCAAAGATGGCCTCACAATCAAGACTCACTTTCAATTGTCACCAAATTGGTAGGTGGATCAATTGATTCGGTAATCACCATTAATTATTTTCACACATGCTTCAAAGTTTTCACAAACTTTTTTGTTCCATTTTTTTCACTTTTAGCTTTTATTAATTTGAATAATAAAATCAAAAATTTTGACCATTGTTCCACCACATTAATATTAGGCTTTTCATTGCTAAGGTAATAATTTGGATTTAAAAACTTCAAGATGGTTGGAGAATGGGAAGGTTAAAAAACTTTTCATTTAAGTTATTCACAATTACTTACAAAGATTTAATTTTCATCATCTTGCATTCTTGTAATGTGGCCTTTTAATAAAAAATACTTCCATGGTATATATGATGACATGTCCCAACAATGTTGGTGTTCACTTGAGTTATCTATACACACCATCAACCCAAACTCTAGACATAAGCAATGCAAATTCTTGGTTAGTTGTCCAAAGTTGCTATATTATCTTGTAAGAAGACTTGTTGAAGGCAATTTTTTAAATATTAAGTGTATACAGGTATAAACCTATATTAAAAATTAAAAGTGCTAAAATCACTTTGTTTTGAAAAATTCAATGACTGGATTTTGATCAAATTCTGAAACATGGTTTGAGTAAGAAACCAAAAAAGAGAAGATGTTCAACAAATTTTACTTCCATAATTAACTTGTAGCTAGATTTGGCTAAATCTTTTTGGAGATCATCACCACTTTGGCTACATTGACATATTTATATTATGCCACAACAAGACCTTGACAATGTTTGTACCTTGCACAAGTAATGCACATTGATGAGTAATTAACACCACTCGAAGTGTAGGATGTTGAAATAATGAATCAAGATGGAATTAGATATACCAAAGGATATTTACTTGCAACCAAAAATGGATTTTGGTGTGGGTTTTTGAAATGGTCATTCAATGGGCGTGTTTAGGATTTTGGAATCTTCTTCAATGGTAATGGATGTTTCTACAAAATGAAACAAAACTATAGCAAAAAATTTGGCTGATAGTCATTGATGGAGGGATATGGATGGGGATTCTAATTTGGGTGGTCCAATCATCATAGGACCATGGTGATGGATGGATAGGAAAAACGTTGGGAGAATGTCTTTCACTATGAAAAAATGAAAAAGCTTTTAGTGAAGTGGGTTCCTTGTCTCATGGAAAAAGATGTTGAAGGATGGATGTTAGGCTATTCATTTGTTATTTTTAGTGTTTTGGCTACGGTTGTAAATGCTTCTAGAGATAGAGATGAAAATTTTGAAGGCAACATGTTTTCTTTCAATGTGTTGTTGAATGATGGATCTTGGGAGGCCTTGGTACAAATGTTGAAGTATGAATGATTGGAGGTGGGGAATCTTGGTGAATAAGCTAAGTATTCGAGCGAAAATCAAGTGTTGGGTGGTTGGTTTTGTGAGATTTAGGATTTTCTATGTTGATTATGTAGGATGTTGGACACATTGTAGACAATAGCAAAACTTGAGACTTTTGCTGCATAGATTTGCAAACTCTACAATGTACCCAATAGTGAAGATGGAACATGGAAGAGGAGTGATGACAAATCTAGGAATGTCAAGATTTTAGTGAGAATTGGGATTGTGAGGAACTTTCAGGAATTGAACAATAGAGTGGAGTGGCATGTTGCATAAGTGATGTTTCTAAATGTGTTTTAAGTTTTAGGCTTGGTGGGGCTTGGTGTTTTATGAGATTTACAATGACCTTGTGGGTTGTAGAGAGTTTGTTTTAGGTCACGGAGTTGCTGAATGAGATGGTCAACATGAAGTGAGGAAATATTGAGTACTATTGGATGCTGGGCTTGTTGCTAATGAGAACCTTGAGGATCAGCAATGAATTTGAACAGGGTTTGTTGAAGTGGAGACTTGTTAATTAATACAACAATTCTGCTAGAAGAATTGAGAATGATAATTAAAAATATGTGGATTGTTGATGTGTGTTTGTTAGTTGGAGTTGAAATCTGCATAATGTGTTGTCTAGTGTGATATTCAATAAAATGGCAGATCAAGAGTAGTAGTGTTGGGGGAACAAAAAGGTTGATTATTGTGAGATTGAAGCATTATGGTCTGTTCATACACTGTGCTGTTAGGCAGTAATGCTAAGAGTGAATGTTTCTTGGATTTCTTGAATGTGATAAAGGAGGGGTGGATGTTAGCTTGAACTTGCATTGAGTAACTAGTATTGTGGGTTTGGGCAGAAGGGCAGAAAAGAAGGGTTAGCTGGAGGAGACCAAGGGGAATGGGGCCAGTGGGTTTTGAGCCTTAGCACTACCATTTTTTTCACTGGTGATATAGCGCCAAAATGTGAAATAAATTTTTTTTTGAAAAAATGTATTTTGGAGGTTTCCAATCTTTGAAAGTGAGAAAAAGAGTAAAAATTGCTAGTTTCATATGTGTGGTTGTCATTGTGTAGCCAAAAATATGGAAGGGTGATTAAAGATTTGTACTTTATTTCTGATTTACAACCAGATTTGGCTAAATCTTCCTAGGGACAATTGCCACTTATCCTACATCTTTCAATGAATGATTGCCACTTTTAGCTTTGATAAAAAATTCATAAAAAAGAAAAAAAACACTTCTTAGCCCTAGCTAGCTTAGCATTATTAAGCTACAAAAAGTTATTTATTTCATAGCTACTTCTTTAATCTTCATAAAGTTCTAGTATTATTTTTGTGAAAGGCTTATTCTAATCTTCTCATAGGTGTTAATCTACCTTATATTGACACATTTTTTTCTAATTACCTTTGGGTGTGACTTGTTTTTTGCTTTTCAATTAGCTTGCACCAGGTTAAAAAAGTCTTGACATTTAACACAGTACCCCTTCTTGTGTATAATGGCAATATTGGTCAAACTTGAAAATGGTGACAAATTATTTTGGGAATATAAATTTTGTGCATCCAATGAGAAGGCTAGGGAGGCTCGGATTTTTTTAAATCGGTTTTGGCACCAAGGGGGGGGGTGATTTTTTGGGTGGTTCCCAATGTGTTCCCTAAGCCGTTCGCAATAGCACCTCAATTTTTTAATCTCATATTGTTTGGCCATGGTTCAACTTCAATGTATGTAAGTTACAAAGAGGGGTGGGGCAAAAGGAAGCATGACAAAGCATGCTTCTATTTTGGGGGAGAGAAACATATTTAGGCTTCTATGTTGGGGAGTGTCCCATGTTCCCAAAATTATTGGTGATGGGCCAGTCAAATGTCTCCTTCTGACAAAGTAAAATAAAAAATAAAAAATTGGGGGTGCACCTCCCCCTCACTAATTAATAATAGAAGCATGAATAAGTACCCCTGTTACATAAGGGATATGCTAGTATGTTCCAAAGTGGATACCTGCCCAACACAAGTCTCTTCAATACAGGCCGAGCCAATAAGCAAATCTTCAGCCCACTTTACACCAGGAGTCAGAGCCGATGTTCAACCCAAATCAAGCATTCCTATTGGTGCAAAAGTTGAAATCGGCCCCAAGGGCTTCACACTAGGAGTCAAAGCTGAAATAGAAAAAAATATTTTCAATCTGGTCCAAGCTACTAATAAATAAATGCTGAACTTTTTGCCGTTCTATTGGCCTCAAGGCTGAAAAAAAAAAACAAGGATACCATGGAATTTGAGAAGCCAATTTGCAACCCTACAGTGCTCAGTATGTGACTCCAGACAATAAAATTTATTGCGAAAAAATCAAAATGTGCCGGTTCACCTCAGGAAATTGGTTTTTCTGCACCAAATTCGTGCAGCTTGCAGTGGCTGGTAAAAGGCCCATCACAGTTGTGCACCTCCAAAAAAGAGTGTATGTTCCAGCATCTATTAATATGTTGATATCAATGTTCTAGGATTTATTAGTAACTTGGGACCAAACATGAAGCCAAAAATGCTCAAAGTTGGCCCCAAGTTTTTTCAGCCCTAAGTGTAAAGCAGGCCTTACCTTGAGTACCATTACAATTGGGGTCTCATGGTGGTCCAGTAGTTAATGATTCATTCAAGTGAACAGATTCACAATTTCACAAGCATACAATTTTTTTGTTGTCAATGATCACTTATTGGGTGGTGATCATGTCCAGACTCCAGACTCCAGAGGGTTACCAAATGTAAAAAGTCCACAAAAAAGGTGGTCTAAATACACATCACTCCTTTCTGCAATGGATCTTGTCCAATTGTGTCAAAAAAAACAAAACAAGGCATCACATTCACGCTTGGCCCTGCCAATAAAATAAGATGTTGTACATTACCTAGCGTGTCCACACTCTGAACAACAAAACAATCTGTTCCAATCTAAACGGTCTAAACACTTTCACCAAAGAAACCAGTTCACAACCTAATGTGAAACTGGTTTTAATAAGGTAAAACTTCCAAAAGTTGGATCCAATGCCATAGTCCCTCTGTCCCTGGGAGTGCAGGGCCTAACAAAACAAAATACACATCACTAGCTGGTGGCAATCATAGAAAATCAACATGCAATCTTTGCCTATAATTCCTGGGTGCTTGTTTGCAACAGCTAATGTTTGTGCAATGATATGGAACAACAAAAGGTTGGGGGGGGGGAGATCTCCATCAAAAGCTTGCCATGACCCTAAATCACACAGACTGAACTGCCTTAAACAGCAGCTGCCCCAAATATTCCCTCCTGGATGCTGCAAATACCCTTTTTGCATGAGCTACTCAAGGACCCAATTATTATTATTATTACTCATGTTAAGAATCAATCTAGTGGGGATTTGAAACCGTAGCCTACCACTTGCATAATGCTGCAACAGAGTGGATGAATAGAGAAAGGGTTCTCTGAGTGAAGCAACTTGAGTGCATTGCCTACGAACAATACACATACAGTTGAGTAATAAGTGGCTTCTGATTGTTGAGTTGTGGATTGGGAGCTTCAACAAAAGAGAGGATTTTCTAGGCCTTGCACATAAGAATTTGTCACTGACAACAGTTTTCCCTCCTTTTGTAACTTTGTGCGGGTTTCGAGTTTAAACCCATCATTTCCATCAGTGTTGGGTGGCTACCCGATTGGGCAGGTTAGAATGGCATGTCCTTGATTCCAGTTAATGAAATTTGAACCAGAATCAGATCTGATATTTGAAACTGAAACTGGAACCAAAGTTTGTATTTGTGAAGAACTGGACCTAAAACTGGATTCCCAGTTCCATTTATGGGTCAATTTGGAACCAGAACCAGAACCCAGATTTTTTGAATTTTTTTTTGGAAAAAAGGGCTAGAACAAGGGGCTAACTAGTAGTTTAACTGCCAGTTCCAGTTCATATTACCCAGAATCAGACCAGAACCAGGTCTGATTTTCAGAACCAGAACCAGAATTTATTTCTTTGAACCAGACCCAGAACCATATTCCGAGTTCCACTTATGTGTGGGGCTCTTCAGAAAAGTAAAGAACTACCCAACACCAGTTTTCAATATGGGTCCATCTAAAGCTAATTGAGCCAAAGGAAAAACATTCGCAACTAGAACCATAAGCCAGTCAATTGATGGGCCAAATTTGCATTTGAACCCTTCATGGCAAAATGCTGAATTGAAAATGGCCCACCATGTGACAGATTTCAAATTGTAGTGCCCTGCTATTCAGGCATTACAGTTTTCAAAATGGTTGCTTTGGTATTATGCTTTGTAACGCTACCTACAACTACACTAATAAAAAAAACTATGCATGTTGTTAGGCACGTTGTTAGGTTACGATTGCATCCTATGATGTGTTTAGGTTCCATTAGAGTAATGTGCTGAAATGCAATTTATTCTTTTAGTCCCTCATATGAAAGGGCAACTCATCACATTTATATTCAATGAACATTGTCTCTATTATGACTTGAAAGTGGTCACCTAAATTCCAGATCTGTTGTGATATGTCAGCCAGGATTTTGTGCAATTCATGCCCTGTTCCCCACCCATTGGCCAGCATGTTCCCGAATATGCTTGAACATTTGTTGAAAGGCAATGTTGTCTCGTCCTTTCCCGCCCCCACACCCTCTTTCCCAAAAACTCCCTCCCATGGTTTTAATAATAATAATAATAATAATAAAATTCTGCTGATGCTTCATGCAGTGCAATGCCCTGGGAGTGGGGTGTTCCCAAACTAAGCAATGGAAATGCCTCTCTCCAAGGCCATTTACTACCTTACACTTATAGGAATTCTTTGTTTGAGATTGAATTGGTCATTGGTGGAAATGTCATTCAAGTAATCTAATTCACATCACTTGTCAACAAGGTATATTAATCACCAAAATAACCTAAACAAATAATGTCTTTGCTTGGTGGTCCAGTCCACATACTATGGTAAGGGCCCCATAAATGTGGGAGCCCAGTAGGGCAAGGTGCCAATCCATCCGGTAGTACTGGTTTCTACCAGTGTTGTCCAGTTCTTGACTGGGGGGAGGGGTTGGCACCTTAAACACATGTCTGTTTGAACAATTAAATGATTTTGAAGATTTTATGTTTAAAAAAATTTAGGAAATTTCAGAATATTCTCAAAAGATTCTCTAGTTTACCTTCTTCGCAACACAACAATTTCTTTGGAAATTCATTATTTTTTTGGTGGAAAATTTCAAACATTTCTGACAATAATGGAAGCTGTCAAGGTACTGCAGGTACACAATATAATTAGCAATAGAGTTTTAATGCCAGACTGGAGCCTCACTATGTATGCTATGCCTATGTGTGTGGCTACAACAATGACAGCCCATGGCCACCTTTGAGTTGCAAAATGATATCTGGGCAACAAGAGTTAACTACTAGCATTCCAACTCTGTACTTGAGTACTGACCTTTCTTTCCACATGCCTCAGTAGTGAGAGAGAGAGAGAGAGAGAGAACAGATTATACCTAGAGCATATGCTTCTCTCATATACTCCTTAGGTAAATGCAACAATTAATTGAAGGGTGCCAGAATGAACCTATCTATACCCACCAGGGACCCCCTCCATTGTGGCTTGTGTAGAAAATGCCCACATGAAAACGCGTTGTATTCCTCTCCCATAGCTGACCATGTTGGTTAACCTTGTACTAACCATCCACACGTATCTACTATAAACCCTTCCTATATTCCTGTCCCATAGCTGACCATGGTGGTTAACCTTGTGTTAACCATCCACATGTATCTACTATAAGCCTTCATAGTAGCCGCCACCGAGTACCTTACCTACTTCTCTTCTTTGACTTCATTCACATAATTCCCCTCTTCCGAAGTTTACAAAAACCAGAAACAGAAACAAGCCAGAGAGTTTTTTCTTTCCTTTCTTGTTTGATTCTAAAACAGACCTTGTATTGATATAGGTGTTAAAATGTTTTGGTTGATTACTTTGGGTTTTGTACCCAGACCGTTTCCAGCAAATGTGGGCAAGCTCGGTATCGTGCTGCATGACTTTTGATTATATAACTTAGAAATCATTAAAAAAGTAAGTAAAAAGATGCATGTCGCACACAACAATTCCTGCATCCTTGCTCTGTCAAGGCTGTCCCCCAGTGGTGGTCTAATAGCCTCTCAGTCTGCAAGCAATGCAGAATCTAAAACGTGATGGTGGTGGTGGTTGGAAAACTAATAACAGACTGAGAAACTGAGTTTCACAATCGTCTTGCCGCGTACATGAAGCTGCCAAAAGTAGTAGTGAAGAAGAGAGAGAGAGAGAGAAGATCTTTTTGGCAGTTGTCTAGCCTAGTGCTGTTGTTGATTGGTCTTCCTACAATTTTCTTATAGTTTTTTGTTTTGTTTTGTTTTGAGGTTAGTTTTGCACTGCAAGTTCACGAAGAGATATTCTCACAGATTATTCCCTTTCCACAATTCCCAATTCCTTTGGAAAATGCCTTTAGACGTGCGAAGTATTTTCCGTATGTAGTTTATCACTTGATGCTTCCAATTGGGTGCCCCTGTTATTCTGGTCTACCTAAACCCAATTGAAGGAAGATTGTTTCTACACATCTACTTCTTGACTTTTGGAAACATATGGCCATTGACTTTGGTTCCTTCCAAGAGCATAGACGTGCCAAAACAATCACACTGTTCTCATAGGATCTATACCAGATCTGCTGGGAATTTAACAAGCTCTAAGAAGTGTTTTTTTGCATGTAAAAATTCACTTTAATTTGAGCTGCCTTCAAGTGTCATGAATCCAACACTTGGATTTGATGGTCCAAAACCGTCTCAAATCACAAAAGGCTCATGTTCTTAGGATTGGGTTTTGTCACAAAAAATGGAGAGGAAACACCTCCATTGCCATTGCGTTGATGGACAACAACTAATGTTCATTAAAAATATTAGACAAGGCCATTGATTTTGTAGTTGTGTTGCCTTAGCTAACATGTGAGTCATCATTTTTTTGGTGCACTTTGGTGACCAATTTGCAAAGTAAAGATATTCATGAAGCTCTTGTAGCCTCTTTTGTCCCTAATCATTTAGTTTTTGCAATGTAGTTGTGCCACCATGTGTCCTTGAGCAATGAGGGTTGGAATTTGGAACAAGTTTTGCTCAATTTGGAATAACGAACTTGCTTAGTAATATTCATTTTTTGGGTTCAACAAACATTCATTATGTTGATGTGGCATAACAAATTTGTAGCACTACCAAATGATTAATGTAACTTCAAAGTTTGGAATTATTGTAAGGTCAACGCAATTGAACAACAAGCTTTGAAGGAGGTTTGTTTAAGTTGGTGATGGTTGTAATCAATTTCTATAGCAATAATTGTTGTCGAGTTTCAAGGCTCAAGCTAATGAACAATTGCAAAACTTTGCATTACATAACAAACTTCAAAGTTGGCTATTGCATTGTTGCAAATGAGTTATTTAATGCCCTAAACCTTGCATTTCAATTTTTGTAATTTAAATTTTGATGTTGTGCTCCACTTTATAAGGTGAATTATGTTAAGAGTCTAAACATTTACATCACAAGATGCAACCTTTGAGGTTTGGAGTATAGTTAGTCACTTGAAATTTGAGTTTGACATTCTCTAAAAGATTTTAAAATGTGCACCTTTTGATTTTGCAAAACATTTAAACTTCTTTTTGTTCAATTTCTTTTCAAGTTCATAATCAATTATGTTGCTCTTGTTCATTTTGATGATTCTATTGAAATTTTGAGTTTAGTGTTGTTCATGGTCAATTCAATCAATGTTCAAAGTTTTCAAATTTTGCAATGTCACCTAGCTTTGCTCTTCCATCGAACTTCAAAATTCGTTGTTTTTTTTTGACAAGGGATGCCTCTCAATGACAATTCTATTTCATTTCTTTATCATCTAGAAAGTAGATGTGTTGTAAAATGCTGAGCTCATTGTGATGATCATTTTTAATGTAATCCCACTACAACTTCATGTGCACACTTTCATTTGTGCAATTTGGCAATGCAAGCTCTCTCCAATTTACCAATTTTTTAAAAATTAACAAACTTCATGCAATCTTTGTATGGGTATTTCATTAAAAGCCTTAAAATGCACCTTGAATCTATTAAACTAACTCAAATTAAAAAACAAAAGTACACAAAATCTTGTGCATTGTCAAGACACGTTGGATTTCCATGTTATCACCTACGAAACGGGTTTTGTGTGAATATTGACCATTCTTGATGAATTGATTCACCAAATGTCTCTTAAATTGCTTCAAAATTTGAACTTTGTCTTATGTCAAAATCATGTTGTCAATGGTGTGTTTGATTTCAATGTTGTAGATCATAACTTCTTTGGTGAAGTTTGCCTAGTTTTGCAATGTCTTTGTGTGTGACTTTGTGTCAATAATGAATATTTGCCAAGATGATTTTCACAAGTTATATGTGTACCCCTCTATGGTTTTCAATGATGTTTTGTTCCAAGAATTTCATGGGTTGGTGGAAGCCAACCATAAGGAGATATTGCATTGATCACTTGGGGTTTGAGTTTGACAATTAACATGTATGGGCAAGAAATACGAACATGAAAATTGAGATTTGTTCTTTTGTGACTTGTGAAACCTATTCTATTGTTTTGAATGCAATGAAGTGGCAAGCTTCAATTGTTCTTGGTTAGTTGATTAGTGAGTTGGAAACTTGTTTTGCTTTTCATGAATTCATGGATGTGCTTGGGGTGGTCTACTCCCAATACTAGTTACAAATGCACTTGAATTCAAATTTGGTATGCACATCAAATGTTTTTATTGTGCACCTCGAAAGATCAAGCTTTAAGGACAATGGGTTGTTTAGCTTTTGGAAGCATCAATTTTGGATTTGCAAAGGTTTTTTGTGTGTTGTTTGTGAAGAACAATTTTCAAACAACCACAACTTTTGCACATGATATAAATCTTTTCACAAGATTATGGAAGGGGTTAACTATCAAGCAAATATTATTTCATGACATCCCAAAATATACTAAGTTGCTAAAGATTGCAAGTGTCAAAATCATTAGATCAATGGAAGATGAACACACTTTCAACACTAAAAGTCTTATGAAATCAAAGTTGAGAAATAGGCTCACCACCCATTTGGATCTAGTGATCCATATGTTTTCCTAGCACTTTTACATACTTGAAAATTTCTCTTACAATTTTGTTATCCAAAAATGAAATACAATGTTTACACAATATGAAGATGATGCATAACTTGAAGTTGTGATTTTGTGAAAATTTCACAAATTTAAACAAGCTACATCTTGAGTCTTGTTATGATTTACTTGTAAGGATCAAATGGCTTTTGTTGTGGTAGGCAAGGATATTATGTTTAGATTCCTTACAAAATATAGTAGCTTAAGGGATTTTGGTCCTTAGGTAATAGGTCTATTTTTCTATGAGGATTTTTTAAACATGGTATTTTGGCTTGTGTTGAAACTTGAGACTAAACTTGGGATTAGTTATAAAGTTATAATATCTCAAAGGATTTTGGTTTCTTTTAGAGGATTTTCTGAAGATTATATTTTTGCATGGTGAAATATTTGAACTTTCATAATTTCCCTTTGACTTAAAATACTTTTTAATGTAAATGGCAAGGCAACAATGTAACACACCCCTTGTTTTGCTTCTTCTATCACCTTGTCGATGTTTGAATGGTGGTAATAAAGGGCTGATTTTTTGGTGGTCTTTTTTTCCATAATCATGGCTAGTTTGGTAAGTGACATTTAGCAAATTTGGCATCCATAGGTGCATTCATGGGTTTTCTTAATATCACTAACCTAGTCTGCTTGTGCAAGTAGATTGTGTTACAATGGGTAGGGCATTAATTGTTCAGGTTTCTTCTACATGGCCTGCTTGCTGAAATTTTTAGCTTGATTTTACACAAGTCATTTCTTTTCGTACCTTGATTTTTTTCATTTGAAACATTTGACAATTTAAGTTGAACAACAAACTTGGACATTCACAAAACACACATGAAAAAGTCAAGGAGTCAATTGCTTTCCATGATGGTCCACAAAGTCACTAAGTTGTATACTTTGAAAAAATGAAGAAAACAGACACCCCTCTAAGGCATGTTTTTTCTGTTGAAAAAGAGGTTTAAAAATGTTTTTAAATTCATTTTCCCCATTTGGACACCTTTTTCTACATTTCAAACCAAAAAAAATCATATTTCAGATCATCTCCTAGACAATGTAATTGTCTTTTAGGAGAGAGACACCACGATTCACTCTAGACTTCTTAGGGTCAATTGCTCTTTGAAATGCATCCAATTAACACATAGATCGTCATGAGGTCCCACAAATAATCTTCAAAAGTTCCTAATGATGTGACAAAATCTCTCCACAGTGCCAAATATACAACAGAGAATGGCCATTGGTGAGACCCAACTCAAAGCCACACCCGCATCTTTGCCAAGTCCTCCTCCCAATGGGGATTGCATAATTTGCAAGACCAACCTAATTCATAACCAAAATTCGCACACGTTTTTTTGCAAATATTTAGATGAGGTGATCAATTTGGGGTAGACTGGAGCGAGCTAACTAACTAACCAACAACTGACCAATGGTGATTATCAACAATAGGTACTGAGAACCCCATGAGAACCCCCATATTCAACAAAATCACAATTTTGTAACACAACCCTTTCAGTCTTTGCACATGTTTTGTTTTTGTCCTACAATGTTTGTAACTCGACATGTTGGTCTTCAAAGTTGTAGTTCCCCATAAGTTAATTCTTTTTTTTGGCGAATTTTTGTAACCTGGCGAAGGAAAAAAAAGGGGGGCTGGCGAATGCACCAAAGGGATTTTAAAGATTTAAAAAAAGAAAAAATCGCCATATTTTGAACAAAAAAAACTTAGAAGTCGCCAGATTTAGAGAGTGTGTTACAGCAGGTCGCCAGAACTAGGCAGGATTCCAAAAAAGATCTACTAAGTCCACCAGGACAGTCGCCATTTTTTTACTGCTAATTAATATGCTGAGGGATCCTAGCCAGTGCACCTACTTGAGGAATTTGAAAAAAAAAAAAAACACTGCCCAGCCCCATTCATGGAGCACCAAGGAAGATGCTGAAACCTATTCCATGACGGAACTATTCAACATACAAAACCGCGTATTGTGACCCCGAAAACAAGGGAATTTTTTTTTTAATTAAGCAAATACCAAACCCACGTGTTGGTATTATACTATGGTGTGACCCGGGAAAGAAAAATTTGACAATTCTTGTCGTCTTTTGCCCCCAAAAAGAAAATTGGGAAATTATTTTTTTCTAGTGTAAATTCAATTAGTTTTTCTTCTTTGGGGGGGGGGTGGGACATTTCAATAAATTTTCGATATCACAAAATTTGAAAAATAAAAAAACCTGGTTGTATCCCTCACCAACAAAAAATTCCAATTTAAAAAAAATCCAAAACCAAAAACCAAAAGTGATTTTGACGATTATACAATGACGAGTATAAAAGATCGGGTATTATACAGTATCGGGTATTGTACGTATAATTGTACAAGGCTCCACCATCGCCCAGGCAGGCAGGGAAGGAGCGAGGGAGGCCGGGACTAAGGGAAGGAGTCGCGTTGCAAACAAACGCGCAAAGCAAAACTCGGCAGGATCGCGTATAACAACCACTGCTGCAATTCTATCAACCAGCTGCTTCCTCCGCTTTGTAGTTTTCCTCAGCATCTGCTTCTTGTGCTTCTTCTCTTTCCCTTTTTTCTGATTCATTTTTTACTCTCTCTGTCTTTCCCGCTCCTTTTTTTCTGCTTTCCTGCTGCAAAGGAGCTGCAAAATAGCGGTGGCGGCGGCAGCAGCTCGTGGAATACCAACAGTACGCTGAGTGTCTGCCTCGAGGTATGTTGCGGTGTCACCGTCATTATTATCAGTATCAGCCGGATGCAGTGGCTTTGCTTCTATGCGCACTTATGTCCATCTCATCAGCTTTTTCAGAATTAGTTTTCGGCTTCGATCCAGAGATTTAAGATTTGAATGTATTGGATCTGAGAGCGATTTTCGGGAATGCATAGAATTATGTCTGGTTTTTTCTTTTAGTTTCTTTTCGAATGCGTCTGTGCCTCATGTGTGTCGGAGAAGGGGGAAAGCGGACAAGGAGGAACGGGATTTGTCTTTTGAGATGTAAGAGATAGCATTTTTTTTTACGTTTTAATTTGTCGCCCTGTGATCGGTTTTCGATTCTGTAGCATGCTGGTTTGCGGAGGGGACTAATGCCTGAGGTTCTCGAGTCTGATCGGGTTTTAGATTGTCGAAGTACTCAATTCTCAATACGTAACCAGATCGCGATGGAAAACATGCGTCAGAATTTTGTAGCTGGTTCATTAGGTAGTGGTTGCATTGCTAAGAAGCGCAATGTCACCGGTTTCATTGAGGTCCAACATCGGCGGAAAAATAGCAGAGTGTGTGGAGAGAACTGAAAATACTTTTTCATTTTTGGGGCAGGGCCAGGGCCTTGCGACGATCCTTAAGGACCCGTTCTTGTCTCGTGCTCTTCAAGTGCTGCAGAGGTAAGTGTCTTTGGTTTCCAAATCTGGTTAATTCTCTTCTCGTTGTTGCTCTATCAAGGACAGAGGATTGAACGTAAGTACCGGAAGTTCAGAATCGAGAACAAGCTGGCACTTTTCCAATAGCGCGGAAGCTGTAGAACTAACTGCACAATATGTCCAGAAGAGCATTTGTGAGCATTCATGAAAGTAATTTTGGATCAGGCAGTTGCATCGTGCGCGGCTCCTCTCTACAGAACGGAATAGAGATGCTCCAGATTTGTAACTACTCCTTTCAGGATTGTCAGTTTGTTGAAGAGAACTAATTTTTTTGTTTGTCTCAGAGAGTTGCATTCACTATGTAGGTAGTCGTTCCCTGGAGTGTGCGTTTCTTGTGAGGAATCGAAGCCTCTTGCTGTTCGGTAATACGAGGTCATTCTTGTGTCTTTGTTTTTTTCTGTTGGCTATGAAGGCTGATAACTCTACATAGAGAGCCGAACGGCGTGACCAGTTTGGTCCTCATTGTCGATTATGACCACTAACGGGACCCCATCAGCTGCTGTTTCAGTGAAACGGCTGCCGCCAAGGATCACTCCAGCGTCAGATAATCACAGTACTCTATCCATGGACAGGCGCTCGGTTGCGGCACATCCATGGCATGATCTGGAAATAGGTAAATCCCCTCTCCCGGAGTGTCGCACATGTTTCAAATTTTTCACATTTTAAAATCCATAATTGGTGCTTTTCATGTTTAGAAAGCATAATGTTTTTACATTGTCACCTTGTGAACATTGACAACTACTATTAGCATGCTTTGACCCTTGGGTCATTGTATATGTCGACATTCGAGCTTTCTAGCCTGCCCTAATTATGCAATACACTTTCCTCTAACATGTGAAGTGCCATGTTTAGTACCTCATCTGGAGTAGCATAAAATCTCATGGATCTCATGGGGGTGCTGCAATCTTGTTGCATCAAATTGGGTGCAGCTCTCAAGCCTTGTATCACTTAATGTCTATTGGTAGTATCACTTTTATGCTGATATTCATGATTGATTTGCAGGACCAGAAGCACCAGAAGTTTTCAATTGTGTGAGTTTCTCTGGCTTTTCTCTCTTGACAGTGATCTAGATGCCTAAGTAGTATATATGCTATTAAGAGAGCTTGGTTGTGTTTTGTATTGGAACTTTTTTTCTGGTAATGGTGGCATAACAACCTGACTTGTGGGGTTTATTCATAGTGATCAAATTGGACCTGAATGAGCTGAAAATTTGCAGAGTGGTGCTTCACTTCTGCTATAAGGAAACAAGCCCTGATCTGATTTAATGTAGTACTGCAGGTGGTGGAGATTGGAAAGGGAAGCAAGGTCAAGTATGAGCTTGACAAAAAGAGTGGGCTTATCAAGGTATGATCATTAAGAAGAAGTTTTTGAAATCTAACACTCAAACCATCATGTTGACATCCTTGTGTTCCTTCCACCTTCAAAGATTATACTAATTACACCTCCCACTCTGAGTTCCTCTGTTTTCATATGTCTTCAATGCAGGTTGACCGTATTTTGTACTCATCAGTTGTCTACCCTCACAATTATGGCTTCATTCCACGCACCCTATGTGAAGACAATGACCCAATTGATGTCCTTGTCATCATGCAGGTTACCTCTTTTCTTCCCCTCTTTCCATTAACTGAGCAGTTTGCTGGACCATTCTCATACAACATAGACAAGGGGTGTGTCACACTGTGGCGTTGCCATTTACATTTATAAGTATCTTAATGCAAAAGAAGAATTATGAAAATTCAAATACTTCACCATGCAAAAATATAATCTTCAAAAAAATCCTCTAAAAGAAACCAAAATCCTTCAAGATCTCATAACTCTATAACAAATCTCAAGTTTCAACACAAGCCAAAATATCATATTTCCAAAATCCTCACATGAAAACTGACCTACTACCTAGGGGCAAAAATCCCTTAAGCTACTGTACTCTATAATGAATCTAAACACAGTCCCCTTGCCTTGCAAGACCAAAAAAGCCAGGTACAAAGCATTCCAGAGAAAACAAAGCATTACTAAGAGGGAGCATGTGTTTAGAGGAAGTTGTGCAGATAGCTTTCTTGGTGACTACATTTTACTAATGTGGCAGGATTGCCTCTATCTTAACAGGAACCTGTTATTCCTGGGTGCTTCCTTCGAGCAAGAGCAATTGGCCTCATGCCTATGATTGACCAGGTGATTTGTCAACCATGATAGGCTACTAACTTTTTGGTTTTTTACCCAGTTTTTGTCATGAAGTTTGCCTTTTGCCTTGAAGAAAAACATGTCTCTGAGTGGCAAGGTTTCAAGTGGCTCATGGTTTCAATTTAAAAGTTCCACCAATGTTCAATAGGTGAGATGGTGTCATGGCATGTTAGTGACTGGTTGCAATGTTAAGATCTACTACCTTCGTAAAACCAGGCTTGACAAATAGAGCTGGCACTGATGGTTCACCACTGCATGCAGTGATTCCTTCATAAAAAATGGGAAATTCTTTTGTGTTCTCATGAGGCAAGTCTATTACTTCTGACACTTGTTATTTGCTGCAATCTCAATGGCAGGGAGAGAAAGATGACAAAATCATAGCTGTCTGTGCTGATGATCCTGAGTATCGTCACTACAAGGATATCAAGGAGCTTCCACCACACCGCCTTGCTGAGATCCGTCGGTTTTTTGAGGACTGTATCCATTTTATTGTTCTGTACAGTTGGTTACCAGAGTTTTTAAACCTTCTATGTACAGGAATATGCAGAAGGACTTGCAGGCACACATATTTTGCCACCAAAAGATCACTTCAATAAGTGCCAAACTGATCTACATTAGCACAGATCTCACTCATTTTCGACTGTATGGGTCTGGAATGGATCGCAAAATTGGTGTGGTTTTTAAAGTGCATTGTCATTTGTTCCAGTGCAGCTCTTGATATGCTCCAAGAGATACAGACTTCTCCTTCTGTCAATGGTGCATCTGGTTGGAGCTGAAAGACAGAGAAATGAATTGTATTCTGCAAAACCTTTGTTCCTTGACTATTTTCTGCAGACAAGAAGAATGAGAACAAGGAGGTTGCTGTGAATGATTTTCTTGGTGCCAAAAGTGCTGTTGAAGCCATAGCCTACTCCATGTACACTTCCAACCTTTGAACCCTACAATGACATGTTGCATGTGTGATACTTCATATCAAATGTGTGATTGATTGTGTACATTCTTGTCCTCTAACTGGTCTAATACCATAGTCTAATAACAAATTATCTGAGTCTGCAACTTGCTTGTGTTTTGCCCAGAGATGGTTGACATATCTGTTACAGACAGTTTCTTACTGATTTCTTTCTGTGGTTTTTTTCTCCAGGGATCTTTATGCATCATTTGTTGTAGAGAGCTTGCGACAGTAGGGAGCAAGTATAATACAACAAAGACCACTCTTGCCCTTAACATGCTGCTCTTTTATTAAGGGCCCAGAACCCGAAGGTTTCTCCTCCATTTGAGGTGGGCCACACAACCATTCAATAGATATGAAAGAGTGAGTAACATTTACTGCCAGAGCTCTGCTATATAGCAAACACTAGTGATGCTTTAAACAAGTTTCCAATTATTTTTTTCAGTTACGGAGAGTGACACTATATTTGTCAAATTGACAAAATATGAACTGCAATACTTCTAATCTATTGCACATTGCAATCATGTGCTGCTGTAGTTGTCATGTGCACTTTAGGTCTTCTATTGGTGAGCAAAGTGGATCTGAATACTTTTCCTATATTGCTCACAAAGAAATATTGTTCCTCCCAAAAACATTGGAAAAAAAAAAAAAAAAAAAAAAAAAATTTAAAAAAAAAGGTAACATTTGGGTTTTTTTTTTTTTATAAAAATAATAAAAAAGAATTAAATTTTTTTTTAATTTTATTATTTTTTA
>Ga0116227_10008375_pt1 | contig 19554 bp, 14 predicted proteins | sample S1TSphgellanicum_FD_89693 | JGI IMG/M metagenome (GOLD analysis project Ga0116227, IMG submission 89693) | Host-associated microbial communities from peat moss isolated from Minnesota, USA - S1T2_Fb - Sphagnum magellanicum MG | ecosystem: Host-associated > Plants > Peat moss > Unclassified... | reverse complement strand
GTATTCAAGAAATTTTTAACTTTTTCTGGATTTAACCGTCTTCTCTCATAAATGATATCGGATGCTATTTTGGGGGCTTTTTTTGTTTTACTACCTGCTTTTTTTTTGTCATCAATGTCTATTTTTTTGGGTGGTATTTTTTTTTTGGCTTGTTTAGGGTTTTGGGTTGGTTTTTTTTTTTTTTTTGGTCATGTTCTTGATTACTGTAATACAAGGGTAGTTTCAACACATGTCTGTCTGAAAAACTTAATTTAGTTTCAAGATTCCATGTCAAAATAAATAAATAAATAAAAAATAATACCTGAATATTATTCTTAAAGAAAATTTAATTTCCTCCACCAAAAGACAAAAAATTTACTGAAAGTTTCCACATTTTTGAAAATACTATGATTAGTGTGTTGAAGCTGCCAAGGAACTAGGGCAATTCCATCCTCTATAAAATAGGTATTGTATTTAGGGAAGGGGGGAGACCCACACCCAATAGGTAGGGTGTTCTTAGGGAATGCACCTTTAAATAACTCCTTCATTTTAAAATAAAATACTGTTTTTAATGATCACTGTCCCCACCCACAAAAATGTCCCTTTAAACACTCAAAGACCATTTATGTCTTTACATCTGGACGAGAGTACTACTAGTCACTGTCCAAATCCATAGTAGAAAAAAAGCCTTTAAAGGGGTTAAAATGACCACTGCAAAAAATGGACCATTAATTAATACTGCAGAGCAGCAGGAATTAGGCTATCTTGCTGCAAGAAGATTTAATGAAAAGGGGTGTTTGTCAGTGTGGGGGTGGAGATGCTCTTCTAAGTACTTAAGCAGCTAGCTATTGAAAACTGCAACTTAGCTCATCACTGTGATTAGCTAGGGAACTGGAGACAAAACCCAAAATGAGTTTAAGTATTTTACTTGTCCATCAACCATGCAAATCCCTCATGGTGTTGTGTTGTATACTTGGGTGTTGTAAGGTTTCACTCTCACAATACTCCACATTACAAGAAGGTGCTTAGAACAGGTGGAGAAGAGGGCTTACTAAGTTAGTAGTAGTAGTAGTAGTAGTAGTAGTTGTACTAGGTACTCTTGAAGGAGGGGGTGGAGGCAAAGTTGTCAGAATTGCAGGTATGATGGGCCAGCCAGAAGAAAAACATGGGTTACAAGTCTGTGATTCTATTCAGAGTTTGTAAGGTTTCTGGAATCATTCTTGGGTTTGGAATGATGAAGCCCCTGCCAATCATAAATAAACCAAAGCACCCAAAAAAGAAGGAGGGGAATACAAGGAACAAAAAATGAAAGGACTCACATCCAAGATGACAAAGGAATCATTCAAAGAGAGGATGAACCACCAGGGGAACATCAAGTTCCTGAACTTTGTCCTGTTGCGAAAAGCATATCAAATAAGGAAAGGGGAGAACCTCCTGAAAGGATGCCTAGCTTAAAAGAACTCTCCACTATGATGACAAGAAACATATCAAATAAGGAAAGGGAAGGACCTCCTGAAAGGATGCCTAGCCTAAAAGAACTCTCCACTACGATGACAAGAAGCATATCAAATAAGGAAAGGGGAGGACCTTCTGAAAGGATGCCTAGCCTAAAAGAACTCTTAACTACGATGACAAGATGACAAGAAGCATATCAAATAAGGAAAAGGAAGGACCTTCTGAAAGGATGCCTAGCCTAAAAGAACTCTCAACTACGACAACAACAACACGGTTTCAATATATAGATTGTCTGCACACATTAGAATGGCATTGACACCCTTTGCCTATAAAATGTGCACTAAACTAAAAGAGGAGAATGTCCAGTGCCCTTCGCTCCCCATGCCATGTTGACACATATGTGAAAAGAATCATATGAAACTAACTCCAAGCCAAAATAAGCAAACAAAAAAAATTCTCGAAGAACTTCTTCACATTATATTATCTAAACTCATTCAATTAATTCATTCATAATGCATTCATCATTTACTTGTCTTGTTTACAATTTATTTTTAAAAAATTAACCAAAAAAAAAGAGAATTTCCCACCCAACAAAACACACAATGCTCAACTAAGTTAAGCACGAGTAATTAATTAATTAATTAATTAAATTGCAGATCAATTGAAATTTGGAAACAAGGTGTAATTAGCAGTAATCTCATTCTTTAGAAGCATCCACCCTACTTAACACTTCAAAATCCACATAAGCTGCTATATCAATAAATAAATAAATAAATAAACAAGGGTATATATTATATATTACATACATTAATCTAGAATTCACATACGTTTCTATTTGACTACCTACCTCATCATTTTTGTTGTAAAAAGGCTTCACATCTTCTTCCTAATTCTCTAAATGGATTTGATACCCAATAAAGGATAATATTTTCTTGATTTTACTTTAAAATTAAAATAAATAAAATAAAATAATTTTTTGGGTTTATTTGTTTCGCTTACTTTTTTTTTCCGCCTCTAGACAATTATTGGAGTGCAAAGAGTGTTTGTCATAATTGAAAATACTATATATATATATATATATATATTGATGAAATTCAAGCTTTCATGATTATGTGATAACAACAAAAGGTGATGAACTTTTTTAGTTTTTAATTTTTTTTCCCTTGACAATTCAACTTCTAAGAAACAAACACAAAAGTAACTTTGGTGATTTAGGGTTTAGGGTTAAAAAATTTAGGCTAAACCCTAAATTTTCAGATAAATTGAAACCCTAGATTAGGTAGGTTTAGCCTAAATTTAATGTTTTAGGTTTAACCTAAATTTACTTACTTCAATGGACACTTATATACTTTTGTTACGTATCAATGGTTTTCTTTCCTCCTTGCTACTCTACGTGCAAATTGGCCATCTACACTTAAGTTTAGGGTTAGGGTTTAAGGTTTTTAGGGTTTTAGGGTTTAAGGTGGGTGAAAATCCACTCAATCAATCGCATTTGATTGGCAAACTTTCAATTGTTCTTCACTTTTGGAATATAGCCACAAATTCTGAAAGTAAAAAAGAAACTTCCATTATTTTGGCACAACCCAATTATTGCTATAATTCCCTGAAACCCATTATTGTGGCAGCTGCATTATTGGAGCCGTATGATTTGTGACCAGGTCTGCCAACTTCTAATCATCACCGTTGATTCCCAAAAAAGCTTCTTTAATAAAGATCATCGGCCATTCGCTGTCCATATCCCCAGTGTGAATGCAGTCCATCCGAGGTGGTTCAAATTGATCTGAATTCACATTTAACATAGTCTAGGGTTTCAATTTATCTATGTTCACATTTGGCCTAAAATAGGGTTTCGATATCTCTGGATTCACATTTGGCCTAAAATAGGGTTTCCATATCTCTGGATTCACATTTGACCTAATCTAGGGTTTTAATTTGTCTGGGTTCACATTTAACCTAGTTTAGGGTTTCAATTTATCTGGATTCACATTTGACCTAATTTAGGGTTAGGGTTTGGGGAAACAGGAGTCGAAGGAAGCGAGCGAGCGAGCGAGAGAGAGAGAGAGAGAGAGAGAGAGAGAGGAGTTTTTCTTGCGATGGCGAGAGTAGCGGCGGATCGTACTATTTCCGGTCTCGCGAAGCGGCTTTCTGGATGCGTTTTATCAGTCCCGGGCTCTGTCCCACAAGGTATGTTTGCTGGTTGCCTTTCTGTGTATTTTTTGTACGCAATTTTTGAAGTATTTCCAAGAGGAACTGGTACAGAGAGATCGGAGATTGCGAGATGATGACGAGTCCGTTGTTTGCTGTGAAGTCTCTCTGTGTTTGGTGTTTTTCTCACACATTTATAGCGATCTGAAGAGGAGATTATGGTGTAGAGATGTGAGAGATTGACAGATGCAGAAGGGATTTCTGATTTAGGGTTTAATGTGTGTGTGTGTGTTTTTTGTTTTCTCAGTTTATGTAATCTGAAGACTAGTCGTCGCGGTAGAGAGGTGAGAGATTGAGAGATGATGGTGAAGGAAATAATTAGATTTAAGGTCTGTATCTGGTGTCTTTTTGAACTGCGACATCTGTTACTTCGTAGACCAGCATAGGATAAGAATTTTGATTTGGTACTCTTTTTTTCAGTCCAGGATAGCACTTGGGCTTTGGCTTTACCCCTGCAAGAGATTGGTGTACAGAAATCAGAGGTTCAGTGATGATTGGAAAATGTCGACTTTTAGGGTATAGTGGAGTTTGAGAGATGATGAGAAAAGTTGAGTTTAGGGTTTCGTTTGTTTTTTTGTGATCCCTTGTTACTTCATCAACCAAGATAGGATAATAACTTAATTCAGCACTTCTCTGCTTTCCTCAGGGATTATTCTTGTTTTTCCTCCCAGATTTGTTCTTCGCTTTTGTCAATGATTAGAATTTGAGTTAGGGTTGTTCGGGGCAGCACACAGCCATGCATGATGGTGCATGTGTGTGTTGGTTTCCAGTGGTATGAATGTTGAGATCAACTTGTAATGAAGGAAGAGACATGGGTTTATTAGGAACTTGTGGGCACTGGCAAAACTGATGAGTTAAATGGCTGGTGGAGTAATGACAAAAGTGTTTGGCTGTAACCAGATGTGGCAGGAATTGAAGGAGGAACAGGATTGACACTGTTGCTGCGACGATGGGCAACAAAGAAGGCCGGAGGTTCCACACAAAATGGTCGTGATTCACTACCCAAGAATCTAGGAGTAAAGAAGTATGGAGGCCAGGTTTGTTGCACACAATTTCATTGCACACAATTGACTTATTGGGGTTTATGAGTCTGAATACAAAGTCTGCATGTTGTATGCTAGAACTAGAGTTATGGAGCCTGAAAGGTTGCTGAAAGATCACCTGAGCAGTAGTACAGGGTCACACTAAAATGTCAATTGTTTGGCATGCAGAGGGTGATACCAGGAAATATCATTGTGCGACAACGAGGGACGCGATTTCATCCAGGAGATTTTGTTGGGATGGGTCGGGATCACACACTCTTTGCTCTTGCAAATGGACAGGTTAGGTTTGAGAAGAACCCATTAACAGGACGCAAATGGGTGCATGTTGATCCCACAGGCGGGCCCCCTGTCCATCCTGCTTACAGTAAACTCACTTCAAAAGTCGAGAAAATGGTTGCCGAGGCTCCACTTGTATAAGAATGATGAGAATGCTATATCTCTGTTTTCTAAAAGGTGCTTCCAACTTGGTACTGAGAAATGATCCTAGAGAGAGTTCAGGAGGACATCTTGCTTCAATGAGTTGAATGAGGAGGCAACACAACTCTATATCCTTCCAAGTTGTCACAAGGATAATGTATCCCCACCTGATGACATCAAAATTTCTGTAAAATTTTCCTTCTCTTTTGGTTGTTTTTTTTCACAGGTTGATTGTTTATTGAACAAATGGTAGGAAGCTTACATTTGATATTCACTTTGATGTCTGATTCTGTGAAACTATTTTGGTGCAATTTATATGGTGACCAGAGTGTACAGAGGATTCAGAGAGGGTTACTCTACCAGAATGCACCACATGGAAGATATGTGGATTTTCCATTTGATCCGCAGTGCCTCTCTCTGTTTTCTGGAAATGTGACAGAAACTCACAACGTAGATTTTTTTAGAGGGGTTTGTCCAGATTTCAGGTGAATCATAATATACATGTTCTACACTCAATGTCGGAAGCTGATGAGTCAGTGGGTAGTCATAGCAGCTAGTCACTGCTATTCATGTTGAAGGTGATGGTCTGACAGGTTTGTGAGTGACTCTTTTAAGGTTATAACTGCACTCATTGTTGTGTTCCCTTCAAGTTTGTGGTGGTGGTGGTGGAGATTTCTCTGCAATTGGTAGAAATGTCATATGACTTGGTGTGAGTGTTTTTGGAATAGTATATGGAGGAATGCGGCTTGCGTTTGACTTTTGTACTTAGAAAGCTCATTCATTTATACTGTGTCACTTGATGCAACTCTGCTGAAAACTGTGGCATATGTGTGCACAAAATGTGAGAACTTTGAACTGTAAAGCACATCACCTAATCATTGTAGTGGTTGTGCAAAAAAAGGTGCTAATCTTCCAAAGTAAATGGTAGATTATCCTAAAATTGTGGGGATTGGAGAAAACAACAGGAGCTTCAGAATGGCATGGTTTGATTTTCTTGATCTTGATTTATGTGCATGAAAATCTGGTAAGAGAGAGGGATTAATATTAAGAATGGAGTGAGTGGGGCAATTGATCACTTTTGAGCTAATCACTTGGTGAGCTGATACACAGGTTCTTTGTTGTTGGAGGATGATTTAATTCTTCATCATCTTGCAAATACTGTGTTAGAACTTAAGGATAATTGGAGACACCGGCTTCAAACTCTACCTGTAGCATCTTGTTTCTCTGAATATTTTTGCTTGTAAAGAGAAGTGGACGCATGGTGTTTGCAACCGACATGCCCAATCTCAAGGTGCAGGATGGATGACAAAATTACCATCATGGTTGGAGGTGATTCTTGCAATTGTAATGCCAAGCATATTTGTACAAATGACAACATGAGCATGATGAATTGCATTTCATGTGGCCATTCTAGATGATGATTTGATGGCATAGAAGAAACAACTCCCTCGAAATCAAAGACTGGAGCAGTGATGGGTTGTTCTTTCATGTTGAGCTCATTTTCTGTTGCTTGAATTTGAGTTAAAACTAGATTTGGATACATTCTTTTGTTTTCTCCAATTGAAGTATCAATTGAAACGAAAAGAACTTTTCACTGGAAGGGCATCAGCTTATTTGAGGAGGAAGTTTTATAATTGATTTCTGAAGGACATTGTAAACTGCATGTTTAAAGTTTCAACAATGGATTTTGAGGACCATTTAAGCACGACACAATTTATATCACAGGACTTTGAGAGAGGCATTGGGGGAGGAGGTTTGAAATTTCCATGGTTTCATGGGACAACCTTGGGCTGGATGGGGCTTAGGTTTTGGCAAGACTGGACCTTCTGGTTTTGACCATCATCATGTTTTTCTTTGCTTGCTTTCAATGAGGGTAGAAGAAAAGGGTGGAACTTGATGGATGAACCCTTCTCTTCTAAGTGAAGTGTAATTGTGCGGATATAGGAGTTGTGGAGGAAGGAGGGTTTGGAGATTAATAGCTCAAAAGCATTGGCTATATTGGTTTAGTCAAAGCAAGCATAAACCTCAATGGTGGTAGCTTCAATGGTTGGAAGGCCATGGATGGAAATTGGCTTATTGAGTTGGAGAGACTTGGAAGCTCCTTGGCATGCCATTTGGTCTCATTTTGGAGCTTTTTGTCAATTGTTGTGTTTTTGAAAGCCTTTTGACACGTAAGGAGTTGGGATGTGGATACAATGATGTATGGGCAAAGCCCATTTTTAAGGACTTGTTTGGATATGTGAATTCCCAACACCACTAGGACAAGGCAATAGGCAATATTTTATGTATTTTCTTTGAGATCTTTTGTTTGGGGGGAGGGAATGGCGCCCACAATTGGGTTTGGAAGGAATCATGTATAGATTGACCACATGTATTCTTTGGGCATTTGATTCTTTATGTACTTTGGGGGAATTTTATTTCACACGAAAAGAAAAAAAAGAAGAAATGGGTGTGAAGTAAAGAGTTAAAAATACATTTTACAATTTAAAAGTAAAACCTATAATTCAATTGTCATAATATTGGCATGTGTTTTTTCATTAAGAAAAATTGACTTGAGCCAGACTAGATGTCAATTACAGCTTTTAGAGGTGGTTTTCATTGTCATATACGAAAGTTCTTGAAATCAATGTCAATTGAAAGGTAAAGAAAATATTAATCCTTCAAAATAAATTAGTTATTTTGAAGCATTTTTGATAAGAGGTGTATTGAATATCCTAGCCTTTAAATATGTAAGGTATATATAACCCAATTTTTTTTTTAAAAAAATTACAAAGTCCAAACTTTGCCTAGCTTTTTACAAGACTTTTGTGCCCAAGTTCTTCATTACAAAGAAACAAAACTAGACAAGGCTCATTCATGTGGCCATAGCCCTATTAGAGGCATGATAGTCACAACTATAGGAACCAAAAAGAAATCAGATCCCAGCCAAAATTGTAGATAAATGGATATGCTTATTGGTGTCATTAAAAAGTTTTGGTAACCCTAGCAAGTTGTGCTAAGTGTATATACATAATATGAGTGTTGAGGAGTTCAATTTGAAAAGTTAGTCACTTTTCAATTTTATGTTTTATGATCCTTGAAATTGGGTAAGTTTTGAATTAGATAACATCCATTTTGCAAAGGGTAATTGCACAAATACAAACTTTTTGATGTTGAAATTTTGTTGCACACTAAGGAAACAATCACATTAAAAAAAACTACTCAAGAAAGAAAAAAAAAATCTATTTTATTTAAAAAGAAATATATTTAAAGTTTCATATATCTATAATCTAAAAAATAGTTTTCAATTCCCATGTGGTGGACCCTTGTTGTCAGTTAATAAAGTAACACTTGTGAACTCTAATTCGTATGTCTTGTTTTGAGAACTTGTGAAATACAATGAACATAGACATGGGTTTTCAAGTGAATATTTTGCTTTTGATGGGTGTTTGCAAGAATTCATGGCAAGCACTAGAATCAAACACATGGTAGCTTTGACTTATACATGAATATTCTTTACGTGGAATCTTGAGATATTCAATTAACATGGTTACAATGTTGCAAACAAAAATAATGAACGAATCAATTTGCATGATGAGCTTGGAGAAGCATGCCCACCAATTGTGGGAAAAAAATTAATTGAATATATGTAGCTTGCTAATAACATATATAATTTTTTTTTGATTCATCATTGGGTGTAACTTGTGAGGAACAAACACATAAAAATATCAAATAAGTGTACCTCACTTTCTTCATGTGGGTATGATTTGCACGTTAGCATCTTCACATCCAATGTGGCAATATCCAAATAGAAATGGTGACAATGCTTTGACTTGTTCATGAATAGATCAATTTCCATGAGTTTGGTGAAGCATGGTCATCAATGGTTGGAAAACATAAACAGCATGTCTTGTTAGGGATAATAACACATGTATTTACAAATTTCAACTTTTAGTTGAGTGGGAAGGTAGAAAACATAAGAAATGACAAACCAAAATTAAACTTAGTGTAAAGATTGGGTTTTTTTGACTATTTAACATGCACCATGAGTCAATTAATCTAGTGGAGTTGTAAGGATTTTGTGATGTAGCCAAAATGGCAATCATTCAAAAAAAAATTTAGCCAAATTTGGTTACATCCTAAATATAAAACTAGGAAAAAAAGAGAAAAAGAATCTTTTATATTCTTGGCTACCTATTGGAATTTATCATAAAAAAAATTGATGATTGAATATTTTTTTCTAAAAAAATCTGGTGAGTTTAGTTCATTTTTTCCATGAAAATCCCTTGGTATAGGTTGAAATCATAGACACTAGATATAGCATATTTTTTAAAAGAAATAATACAAAATAAACCAAGCATCATAATATTAGTTTGGACCATGGTTTACACAAGTGTGTGTAATTCAAAAATTTATGACAAAAAAAATTGCAAGATGATCAAATTGCAATCAAACTAATGTACAACTACTTAGTGTCAATTCAATCAAACAATTAGTAATATAACCATATTTGGTTTCCTAAAAATCCATAGTGCAAAATTACACATCCAAAGTGCTACTGCAGGTCATGCGGGTCTATAACTCATAACATACAATTTATTGATTCATTTAGTTTTTGGAGATGACCAGGATGCAATCAAATTAACACTTGTCATTCAATCAAACAATTCGATACATCAATTTCTCATAAATTTGGTTCAAATTTGATTGAGCTTGAATCAATGATCTTAGCCTAAACTAAACTTGGATCACAGCTCTCATGTAGTATGATGCTCTTCAAATAAACTTATTTCATGTTTGATTGGGACTTTATGCACCACCATTGGACATTTTTTTTCTTAAATTCTAGGAATAGCTAGATTTTTGTTTGTTAGCAATAAGCTTGGGATATTGAAATACACCGAGGCTAAGCACAAAATAGCTGGTCACTATTAAAAATTACTTGGGATAAGGTTCCTCGATAGTTCTTTAAGCACGTTAAAGGCCCCTTAAGACAATCGTGTAACTAGGATTTGGAATCTTTTTTTGTGCATGAAATTGAAAAGGGAATATTCCATTGCAAATCCCCTCGTGCTTTTTCAGTGGGAAAAAAAATACTAAAAATTTGGAAACATCTCATCACATTTTCAGTTCAGTGGCAATTTTTTATTTGCATCTTTTGTTTCAATGGTTATGAGACATTTGATGCGAGATCCTATTTGGGATGCTTGGAATTGACACAATGTTAGCAAAAAATGAAAGAAATTTTTTTAAAAATAAAAACCACTGGGAAATGGTGATTGGTGAAGAAGAAGAAGATCCATTATTTGAATGAAAACAAGAAACACTGAACCATTTCCCTCACATAGATAGTAGTACAAAATCATTTGTACTACTAGAGGGTATGGGTTTTCTTTAAGGTAGTGTTGGAATGGGAACATGGTTCATGGACAAACTTGTGAACTCAACTCTCCTTTCCTCTCATGCATTTAACTTTTATTATTATTATCCATTGCTTTTTCTCTAGTGAGTGTGCAACGGAGGTATACTAGGGGGATATATTATATAATGTTCATGAAATAGGACCACCCACAATCTCGAGCAGCTCCAAAATTGTGAGATCTGGTCACACTACCCAACATATCTCTTTGCAGGCAGCACTTTTGAATTGGCTGCAATTCATTCAGGATGCTTGGCTGGCTGATGCAGTTTCGAGATTGTCAAGTAAAAGCCAACATTTGTCAGGTAAAAAGCCAAAATGGTCCATGCACGAGAAAGTTGTCTTCAAGAGATAGTCAACTTTGGTGAGCTATGTCTTGAAGGAGAAATACGTAGCTAGAAAACCCTAGTTATGTCTTATATGGCCTTTTTCAACAAAGAAAGTTATGGGTTTTAGGCTTTCGGGTGTTATTTATAGGCTTTACTGTAGTTGATTTTAATGAGATACATCCAAACCCAAGAAGGTTATTATTGGGTTTTAGGCTTTGGAGTCTTATCTCTAGACGTTACTATAGTTTACTTTAATGAGGTACGTACAAACCCGAGAACCCGGCCAAAACCCATAAAACATTTGAACCAAAGAATGTAACTGGTTTTAGGATATTGTAGGTCTTATTCTTCCCCTAGTCTTATCCCCGTAGTGTGAACCTTAGGTTCATTCTTTCCCTAGGTGGGATTGGTGCGGTGGTATATGCCTGTTTCTCACTCCCATATTCAACACCTCTACTTCCTCATGACGCAAATTAGAACATAGTGCAAATGTTGAGAACTTGCATGACTTACCACTGGACACGCAAGTTAGAACATAGTGCATTACTTACACGCAACAACGCAAATTGAAACCCTAGTGCAAATGCTGAGAATTTGCATTACTTACACACAACAACGCAAATTGAAACCCTAGTGCAAATGTTGAGAATTTGTATTACTTACACGCAACAACGCAAATTGAAACCCTAGTGCAAATGTTGAGAATTTGCATTACTTACACGCAACAATGCAAATTAAAACCCTAGTGCAAATGTTGAGAATTTGCATTACTTACACGCAACAACGCAAATTAAAACCCTAGTGCAAATGTTGAGAATTTGCATTACTTACTTGTGACACAAATTAGAACCTAGTGCACACGTTGAGAATTTGCATTACTTACTTGTGACACAAATTAGAACCTAGTGCGCATGTTGAGAATTTGCATTACTTACTTGTGATGCAAATTAGAAGCTAGTGCAAATGTTGAGAATTTGCATTGCTTACTTGTGATGCAAATTAGAACCTAGTGCACATGTTGAGAATTTGCATTGCTTACTTGTGATGCAAATTAGAACCTAGTGCCACAACTTAGAACCTAGTGCAAATGTTGAGAATTTTCGTTGCTTACTTGTGATGCAAATTAGAACCTAGTGCACATGTTGAGAATTTGCATTACTTACTTGTGCTGCAAATTGGAACCTAGTGCAAATGTTGAGAATTTTCACTAAAATAAGAATGTCATAGGTCACGAGGTTACACCATAAACCCAAACCTAGGGTAGGCCCCCCCAAAAATGGTGTGTCTTTTGTTATAATACCATGATTCCAAATCTCTCAAGGTTTTAGATTAATCTTATTAATGTGGTAATTGTGGACCCACCCTATGATTTAATGATAATGTGTGCATGTAATAATCTTGACTCACCATGTGATTTAAAAATAGTATGATTTTTTAAGAAAAGTAAAAGTAAATGCAACTTGGAAGTTGAGATTTTGGGTTTTGAGCTTCTTCACATTGGCGTTCAAGTCTTCTTCACTCAAAGAACCATTTACTTTTTGTTGTTTTGACATAAGTTATGTTTATTTATTATGTTAAGAGCTTTGTTTGATTAAATAAGGAACTCGGTATGAGGATTTATGATTTATGATTCTTGAGTCACATTTCATGGGATGGCTTTATGACAATGTTGGGTGACCATCCCACAATGGTCTTAAGATTCATCACTAGTTTTTTTTAAAAATTAAAAACAAAAAAAAATCTTAATTTTTTTTTTTTCTTTCTACAACTTCAAAAAGTCATAAAGTTGTTGAAATTGTTTCTATGTTTAATCTAGCCCCCAGAAAATAAATTGGATGTTTAACTTATACTAGAGTTTTCAAAAGCTTAATTGCCCTCAACATTTAAAAAAAAATCCTACTATAATGAATGTAAAATGTGAAATTTCAAACTTGAAAAAGGTACGTTGAGTCTTTTTATCTTTTACAAAAACATTTCAGATATGTCCATGATTTATTTAGGTTTCAGAATCCTTACCACTACCATTAAAAAAAAACCACCCTTGTTGAATTCCCCAGAGTTTTGCCATTTTGCATAATTTCTGGTCTAATAAATTTATTATTTCAAATCATGTCAAAATTGAACTTGTCTACTCAACCTCGACTACATATTTTGCATTTGGCCACATGATGCTCAGATGGATAGCCATTTATAGTTTGCACATATACGAAGAATAAACATATCCTAAAGCTACAAGCATATTCAAAAGTAAGCAAAACAACACACAAGTTGCAAAATCGTATCCGGGATCATACTTTTGACTTTTCGAATGTGTCAAGATTGAAAGTTAATTTTTCATCCATTGGGTATGTACAGATTTGAGAAAGAATTAGAATTCTCCTAATGAATTCACCCCTCTGTCATCCATGAAACCCAAGCCTAAATACAAATATATCATATTGTTACCTTATGGGATTCTTTGTCTTGAACTATTTTAGTGTCTTGGGTTGGTGTTAGAATGCACAAATAAGAGCATGTCCAGAGGCAGCCCTCTATCACTATTTATGACATCTGGTGTGCACACTTCTCCCCCATCCCCACCCATGAACTTGAAAAGATGGATTGTACAAAGTGAGAGACTATTTAACTCTCACCACCTGGGCCATTCGTTGGCCATTGAGAAACAATCATTTCTTGCTAAAGGTTTAGGGTCTCAGGGGGCCCTTATTCTTTCTGGTAAAGCCCATCCCCAGCTCTTTTACCCTACACTTGACACAATGGTCAGACAATGGGTTGGTGAAGGAGGGCCAAATAAAGAGAAGTAACCTCTTCAGGCCTCTAGATTCTCACTTTTCTCCGTTTTTTTTAGTCATAAAATTTACAAAATAAATTGTATTTTTTAAGGTAAGTATTTGATTATCAAAGGGATTCAACCAATGTATTCGTGGCATAGACAGACATTGTCCGAGATGCCTTGGGGTGGTGGATGCCATAATTTTGGGTATAAGTGTAAGGTAAAGCTGAACGTCTTAGAATATATCGATTAATCTAACTCTCCAAAAAATTCAAATTTAGATGAATTTGTACCAGAAAAATAACACGTTCATTAAAAAATAATTCCCAATATTTTGTCAAAAAAATTTATTCAGTGGTGTCTGTAGGACCTCTAACCCTTGCTGCCATAGCTCTGGCACATACATTTTTTACACCAGAGCTATACGGCCCATGGCTTGGGATTCTATGGAAATTAAGGAAGCAAATTATTCATGTTTTTGGAGAATTCTATGAATAATTTTTTTGATTTCACTGATGTGCAATGGAAAAGAAAGGCTCTAAAAACGGCCCAAAAAAAATTCCATGAGATTTGGCCTCTTAAAATTGTCTTAATAATTCCAGAATGTAGACATTTTTCTTGATGATTTAATTGGATATATAAGCTAACACATACCCATCACTTACCCCAATGAAGGGTAGTTCATGATGGGTACCTAGACTAAACCTGACCCAAGAAGATCTTAATCTTGTGTATACCCTGATCTGGTGTTGATGGAAAATAGTTGGGTTGTGATATATCTTTTACCCATTGAAGTAAAGTATGAAAAAGCTACCCGTGAGAACCCCGTGTTTGTTGAAAATATGGGGCCTAGTAAAACCCAATACTTACCTTAAAATACAATACCCAAGCAACATTTGATTTTAAAGGTAAGTATTGGGTTTTCTAAGTGCCACAAGAGAGCGCTTGTTTTTAGGTGTGTATTAGTGCCAATTGAACTTAGGTATACGGGTATCTTGAGAGCCAAGAGGAATCAATTGTCTTTAGGTTTGTATGAATGCCAATAAAGCTCACTTGAAAAAGGAGTTGTGCAATTTGAAAGAGGAGGTTGTGTGCTTGAGAAAGGTCAATCAAGGTGATGAAGGTTTTTATTATGATTGTCTTGTATGTGGACTTGACCAAATCCTAGACTCCAAATAATGTTAAACCTATTCATATAAGGATGAAAAGTTATAAGTGACACTTGATAATTGGTTTGATACATGGAAAATAAATGTAGATGAATGTGATTGACTATTCATTCAGAAAGAAGAAACAAAGAAAGACCAAGGAAAACCAAAGGGAGAAGAATGAAGAGGTCTCAAAGAAAGAAGAAAAAATTATCTTCTTTCCTTCAAGTATATAAAGGGTAGAGATTGAAACTTTTGGCTCATAATTTGCATTCAATAACTTCATGTTATTAGTTGGATCAAGACTTGTAGAAATACCATATGTGAATATGAATCCTTGAAAAAATAAAATGTGGAGATTATTGTGAATATCATAATGTAAATTTTATAGTCTTCAGTGAGTGATCCCCATAAAGGAGATCTTTAGGCGCGTGTGATGAACTCCCTTGGGGTGTAATTCTCACATAAAGATTTGACATTAGGCACATGTATGATCCTATCCCAAAAGAATGTAAAATTTCATGTTGAAAATCATGTGAATGATGAATATTGCAAAGTGTTGTTTTGAAGTATGTTTGATAATCTACCTACGTTTAGAAAGGATTAATCAAAAATTAATCCTCATAGTTCCGAAACCCTTCCTAAGCTACAAACCCAATGTAAGTTGATTGTTCTGGGCTTGCATTCCATTACATCCTCCTTTTCTCCAAGGTTTTTTTCTTTCTTTTTTTTCCCCCAAATTTTGTGATGTTGCTTGCGTGACCATCATCCATAAGTATATATATAACCAAACTTGGCCATATTCAAAATATGAAAATAAAAAGAACCTTGAGTTCACCTTCATGTTCTAGGTAGTCGAGGTGAGTTTTGGCAATTCTAATTACAAACTTGTTTTTGGGTGTTTTTTTAATATAAAAAAACAGGAATTTGTGGCAGAATATAAAATTTTAAAATATATTTTTTGCAATATGATGAGAAGTTACCACCAAAAACAAGAAAGAAAATTAATTAATTAATTAATTAAAATAAAATAAAAACTACTGCATCTTCCTCTCATCTTCCTCTCCCCGTTTCTTTTGGTTCCCATGAAGAAGCAATGCCAATGTAAGCCAAACTTCTTTGGTGTCAAAAGGGAACCACCAAAAGCATTTTGCAGGCTTTCTATTCTAGTACAAACAAAAGATGCAAAGTTTTATGAAAGAAAAAAAAAATGTAAAGTTCTGTAGTACGTAATCTAGTCAGCCACTTTGCCGAGGCTTTTTTCTCATGTGGGGCAGCCAGCCATCTGCAGATTCCACTTTTCATCCAGTCCATTCCACTTGTAATATGAATTGATTGATGATGGAGAACACACTTGAGCATACACAATTCAAAAATTACACAAAACACAGTTCAAAAAAAAGTTTGTGTAATTTTTTGAAAGTTCGTGTGAGTGTTTTTCTTCATGGAAAATTATAGTACCTTGGCAGGTTTGACCCTTGTTTTGTTAAATCATTTTTTGGATATAAGAAATTTGGCGAAATTTTGCCATTTTATTTTTTTAATAGTGAAATACTTTTACACAAGAAAAACAAACAAAAATTCCCAAAAAGTTTTTCCCAACTTCTTTGTAAAAAAAATCATGGAATTTTTTTCTTCTTTCTTTTTTCTTAAAAAAAAAGCACTAGCTTCTTCAACACATGTATGTTAAATAATTAATTAATTTTGAAATTTTTCCTCTTTTTTTTGAAAAAGGAATATTCTCAAAGATCCCTCTTTTTTTCTTTTCCTCCATCACAAATTCTTTTTCTTTTTTTTTTAAAAAAAATCTGAAAATTTCAACATTTGGGTAAATAAATAAAATTAGGGTTGAAGCTGCCAACTCCCAAGGTAGTAAAAGTAGGTGGGTAGGTAAAAGTAGGCGGGTAGGTAAAAGTAGGCGGGGGGGGGGATGGATCATGGATGACAATGATGACGATGACGATGATCGCAGCAGAACGTGCGTGAAAAAAATTCGTCGTGCACACTGCGTCATGCATGTTAGGGTCGTGTTTGCAGTCCTCGTTTGAGTGGCCATAATAATATTATTATTTTAGTGCCTGTTTTGAGTCGCCATAATAATAATAATAATAATAATAATATTTTTATTATTTTTAAATTTTTATTATTATTTTATTAGTGCAAGGGACTGCATGCAACGCATGTTTGTTTGTATCTCTAGACAGCCCAGTCAGGAAGAATCTCGAAAAAATCTAGTAGTCTTCTGTTCCACAACCAGTGCTTTTATTTTTTAATTTTTCGTCGTGAATTTATTTTCGCCATTTCGGCGATTTTTTGAATATTCGGTTTTAAATTCCCTGTGTGTTTCAAAAAGAATCGCCAAAAAAATTTTAAAAATCCCCCAGAAGTCACCACAATTGCCTGCAATAATAAAAGAGTGCTTATGATTTTATATTTTTTCATATTTTGAGTATCGCCAAATTTGGCTAAATTCTTTTATGGACTATTGCCACTTGAGCAACCTCACAAAATTGGAAAAGAAAAAAAAGAAAAAAAACACTGATTAGGTACAAGCTGGTAGGGTTTAGTAAAGTGTTTCTGTAGGGCAATTTTGTATTATAGCCAAAGTGGGGATGATTCGCAGGAAGATTTAGCCAAATTTGAGTACAGGCGAAATATGAAGCTACAATTTTGAAAAGCATCCTTCTATATTTTTGGCTACCTACTTAAACCATGTATATAAACCTGGCGGTTTCGCTTAAATTTTGGTCGAATTTTTTGCCAAATTTTTTGGAAAAAAAACATTCAAATGTTCAGTAGTAGACACGTAGGAAGTAAGTGCCTAGGTCTAGATATGGCTACTTGAATTATTTTTATGTCGAAAAAATCACAAAAGTTTGGTGAAAGTTTGGTGAAAGTTTGGTGAAAGTTTTTTTTTTTTTTTTTTTCATTTTGTGAAAAGAAAGAAATTCGCCAAATTGATAGAGAGAATTCGCCGAAAAAAAATACCCAAATTTGTTTTCCCCAAAATTTCTTATTCGGAGTTGGAGATTCTGCACCACTTTACAGATGAGGCGGAAGAGGAGGAAAACAAGAAACGTGATCAAACCCACGTGATCACTATCTTTGGTAAAATTCACCGCCCCTCCAGTCAATATCGTTGCTGCCTGCCGCATTTGCTGCTGCAGTTGCTTGCTTGCTGCTGCTGCTGTTGCGGGTGGATTTCGTGTTGTTGCTGTTGAATTTGGTGGGTATAAAAAAACTCACTCCAGGGAATTTGGTGTGTCCATCCATGATCATCACCTAGTACTCGTTTGTTTTGCAACTTCTTATTCATAGCTCTTGTCTTTCACACGAGCTCAAGCTCTTAATTTCCACGGTGGTGGTGGTGGTGGTGGTTGTGGTGGGAGTTTGTGTGGTACTCACTCAGCTGCAAGCGCTCTAGTTGGCGCGCATGATAAACTTGGGTTGTGACTAGCTAGCTGATTCCTTACTTGGGTTTTGAAGATTTGTGCAGATTAGTGGTGTTTTTCACCCAAGTTCAAAAAACAACACTGCTGGGATCATTGCTTTCAAACTAGAGCTATAGCTACAGCTGGGATTTTTCTCTTGATCAAACTCTTGATCCGCTAGCTGGGACCTGATAAGCTGGGTGCGCAGGAGAACATATATATATAGAGCCATGGCGTCGCTGCCGTCATTAAACAGCGGGAAGACTGCAATCGGCGTGAAATCAGACACTAGTGTTCTTCAGAGTTCACTGGTTCCAGGTCGTGGCGATTTGAGGAAGCAAGATTCCGTCAAGTTTTTGCAACAACCAGGTGGTTCTACTAGTCCGATTCGTACCAGTGCCCCGAATTCGCCGGGTAGCAGCAGTTCAGCTGCAGGGTTGCAGGTATCTGCTAGCTTGTCGGGAATCGGAAACTTGTTTGAGAAACTCGTGAGAGGGATTTTTCCTCCTCAGTCATCGAAAGCGTCGGCCGGTGTAGCAACATCGTCTGGTCCGCAATCCGGCAATGTCCTGTGGAAGGGTTCTCTGGTGTTGCGTAAGAGGCTCCTTGCGCTCGACTTGACGGACTTGGCCGCCGATAAACTGGACGATGTCGAAGATTTCTTGGGCTCCAAAGTCAGTGTGCAGCTCGTTAGCAGCACGTCTCTTGATCCCAGTAAGGACATCTAATTTCCATTAGGCTGCTGTGATCACAGATTTCTAGATATCTTCATCAGCTCTCTTTGAGCCTGCATGGAAGAAGATCACAACAGCAGCATTTGACAGGAAGATATATGAATCCTTTTTTGCAGAAACTGGGGAGGGTTTGCGAAGCGCGGAAGTGAAGATTCTGAACTGGGCGGCGGCGCGGGACTTGCCAGTGGCAACAAACTTCACGTTCAAACTGGACTTCCAGGTGCCCAAGGACTTCGGTTCCGTAGGCGCGATCATCGTGAAAAACGGTCACACCTTCGAATTCCTCCTCGTCTCCTTTGAGCTCGCGCTTCCCGACAATAGCGAAGTCGTCAACTTCACTGGCAACTCCTGGGTGTACAACACCACTCTCAAGGAAGGCCGCATCTTCTTCAGCAATCAGGTAATATTTTATTTTTTCTTATATTTTTCTCAAGTTCCATGGGTCCAGTAAAATGAAGGTGTGATGTTTTCATAGGATGCTCTTGCCAATGTTCTTCATCTGATCTTCTTCCGCTCAAAGGAATATTGTTTTCTATGGGGGGGGGGGGGGCGTCTTCGGGTTTTTGCCCCCGCACAACCCCCCCCGGGCTTGGGGCCACGGCGACAAAAAGGCCCACCAACCCCCGGGGGAGAGGAAACAGG
>Ga0116227_10008374_pt1 | contig 19554 bp, 19 predicted proteins | sample S1TSphgellanicum_FD_89693 | JGI IMG/M metagenome (GOLD analysis project Ga0116227, IMG submission 89693) | Host-associated microbial communities from peat moss isolated from Minnesota, USA - S1T2_Fb - Sphagnum magellanicum MG | ecosystem: Host-associated > Plants > Peat moss > Unclassified... | reverse complement strand
GATATAAAAGCTTTCTTTGGCCAAATATCCTATCAATGGATCTTAAATAATTTCCCCATGCCTAGTGGTACAAAAAGGATACTTGAAGAATGGCTTAAGAGTCCAATTGAATATCAAGGGGAATTTGAAGTTTCTACTATGAGGGTCCCTCAAGGCGATGTCATAAGCCTTTTAATTGCAAACTTTACCCTAGATGGATTAGAAGAGAGAGTAACTACTAGACAGCAAACCGCTATGACTAACTTCAAAAGGATGAAATGGATTAAGGAAAAGGCCATAAGTCTCTCTTTTGCCAGACCCAAAAAATAACATTAGTCCCCCTCATTAGGTATGCTGATAACTTTGTTATTATTATTAATGATGAGAGGTTGGTGGAACAATATTTCGAAGAAGCCAAAAGTTTCATGGTAGAACATGGCCTCCAATTATCATCAGAAAAAACCTGCATATTTCCGTGGAAGATTGGAGAGAGACTTCATTTTATCGGCTTTATTTTTCATAAAATCGATAGGGCTTGCTTCCATATGCGAATTATGACCCAATGGAAGGCATGAAAAAGGTTCACTCGCAAAAACCTCTACGTCTATCTTAATCTTGATGAGATAATGCCACTAAAACGTAAAATCAAAATTGTCTTTATTGAAAATAGAGATCTCTTTCCTTATCAAATAATCAAATTAATAAACCCAATCTTTCATGCATGGTTGGGGAAACTATTTTGGGATTGGCAACTTTTTTCGTATTTTTAGTTTGCTAGATCATTGGATCTGGCATAGAAGCTAACGATATTTACATCATAAATTCCCTAAAACTCCTCGCCCCATGTTGGTTTCCTAATTCTATCAGGGGGTTTCCTCTTTCGTGATAGACTTTGGTACTTCCATGCTATTTGGACCAAGCCTAGTGTAGGTGCCAAACGACGTCGTGCTAACATGGTATGGATCACATCTCTTGCGTCTATGGTAAAAGGTGTTCATGATCATATGTTCCGAACATTTCGTAATCTAGGTAATCATTTTGTAAATTCAACCCCGTTTGATGAATGGAACTTTCAAATTCAAAGCTATCAGAAAGAGGTTGTGGTTGATAGGAAAGATAATGAATTTAACAGGCTATTCATCTACCAGGAAAGTATGAAACCTACAATAATGACCATTCATCCATGGCATCTACATGTTAAGAATACAAAATTGACATACAGAAAAACGAAGTAAAAAAGGCCTTGCATTTTTGTCATTGGGATTATGGGCTTTTATCTTTTAGAAATTTCCTCTAGTTTCGGAAACGTTTTGGAATTTAATTAATTAATTCCCCCCAAATGAAGTTTATCTTATGTGAAACATCTAGCAATCAACATATAAGTGTTATTTCCATAAAATGTTCTAGTGCACAATAGGTACCTAGTTATGCACATTGTAGGCACGTACTTGATTTATCAGAAAAAGTTCAATTTTCAAGTATTGTTCACACCAAGGTGCATGTGTGATGAAAGACAATTAGTGGAACGCAAAAGAGAAAGTAACATTGTTGCTAGAGTTCTAGAAACTTTGACAACAACTACCCACAAATAGTTGAACTAATGATATTATGAATGATGTGAAGGTGGTGTCAAAAAAAAATTGCAACTACCCACAAACAATTGATTTGATGATGTTACAAATGATATGATGATGCCAAGAAACTTTTTTTGCATTTACTCACAAACAACCAAGTCAATGATGATGTTATAAATAATGTATTGGTGCCAAACAAAATTTCAATTGCAACTACCTTTAAATAACATAGCCAAGGGGAAATTCCTACTACGATTTTCAATCTTGTAGTTGAGAGAAAAAAAATGTACGTCCCACATAGTATTTAAGTTAACATATTTGTTATTCATTAATGAACAATTATTTTGTAACCTTGGGTTTTTTCTCATCACATGTTGCAAAAGTAGTCTCTCATAAGTGGTAATCATACAAATGAAACAATAGTGTTCAAATAGCTAGCAAGTGTCCAAGTTATATTGCAAGTTGTATAAGCAATTTGTTACAAGTAGTAGATGAAGCAAAAGTGTTTGAGTAATGTTCAAACAATGTTCAATTAAAAAATTCCAAAAATATTTAGAAACATTCTTCATTTTTTTTCATAAATTTATTATTATTGGACATTAAGTTTAAATACTTTGGCATTTAAAAAATTAATATAAAGTGTGTTTGTCACAATATTATAATATTATTGTTATAATGTGCAAAATATGACAATTCAATGTAAGAAATGGTTGACTTTTCAATGGATGCAAATAATCATAGTATAACAAATATGCATTTCATGTTAAATCGAAGTGAATCCCTTCTTATGACAAATTTCATATTGTGTAACTACAATTTATTATACCAACAAAATAATAATTTTAGCTTCCCAAATTCCAACCAAAGTTTTTGTTTTTTATATATACTAATGATCCAACAATTACATGATGTCTACCAAATAATAATTATTTTGTCATGAAATTTTTCATTCTTGCAAAAAAATAATTTAAAGGGGAATATTTTGTTAGAAGATTTTATTTTTCACCTTTCGAAAAGAATTGCCAAAAATGCAATGTTCTTTGGTTTATGTAGCCAAATTTGCATTAGAGGCCTTAAATACCCCTACCAAGCTCTATCCGGCACCCTTTTCACTTGTCTTTTTACACACCTTTTTTGCCTTGTTCTATTATGTAGAGAACCATGTTGCACGTGGTTCTGCAATTTTCAGATGTTTTGCACAAATCATACAAAATGTTATACAAGTTCTTCATGTAGATCATTTTGTTGGGAAGGAACAATTTTAAAGCCATACCAATGTCTCAAATCTTACCTCCCAAGTTGGTAGTAAGGATTTCGACATTGACTAGCAAATGTTTTTTATGGGTTTTGTAATAGTCCATTGAACACTTGGAAGAATCACAAGGTTTTGTGCAAGGTTGTTCTACCCAAGAAATGCATTAAATAGAATTCAATTGTGAGTTTCACCATTCCTATTGTTGATTGTTATAAATAGCCAACTTTATTTAACATGTTTTTTTTTCCCCTAATAACCTTTACAAAGAAGTCATTATTTATTGTTAAATACCTTTTTGATGTTTGCATTTGATGCTACTTCATAAGATTGAAATTAAAAACATTGTTATCCAATAAAAAAATTATTTTAAAATTTTGAATTTTGAAATTAAAACATTCCAATAATATTCTACCCAAAAAAAAAAGTTTTTATAAGATAGAATGTGACAACAAAAACCACACCCCTTACACAAATTTCATGAACGCAAACAACACCAAACATGTTATATGGTTAACAAACACCTCCACTTGGTTCTTGAAAGAAGTTCATGAACTTAGGTAGTTTCCAAGATTTGTTGTATGAAGCCATCAATGAAGATGTAACCTTTGAAAAGGATGTAAATTCCTTTATGAAAGCAAACCTAAAGCCTCGTCCTATGATCAACAAAGTAGGATTTGGCAACATCAATGTTAAGTGAAACTCATCTTCTACAAATAATGTTATGGTTGATGCCACAAATAAGGGGAACAAGATGCTTGTAGCATCAATGAAGATGACTCATTTGACAGATCTTGAAATTGAATAATGGAAACTTTAGTACCTCAAAGTAAAATATGTAGAGATAAACACAATTCAAAAATGGTTGGTTGATGCCATTTTAAAACTCACATACATGATGAGGAGTATGATGTATTATGCTAAAGGGAACTTTTCAAAAAATTCCATATTGATGTTGACAAAATGAGTTACAACAACATGAACAACAACATGAATATTACAATGTAATACAAATGTTTCGTGCATGAAAAGAATTGGTTAGTGCATTTTGTGTAATTAGGTTTTAATTTTTTGATTTGCAATTGATTTTCCATTCTCATGAAAACCTTTAGTTCAAATACATGCATTTTAGTGACCATTTTCGATTAAGCTTACATTCAAACCATATTTTGTTATTGTCTCAATAAAAGTTCAAGTTAAATTCGTCATTTTCCTCCTTGTGTCTCTTGTCTTTTGATGTTAATAACTAGTTCACCTTCATGTACACACATTACCTTGATATCCTTTTGTGTAGTATTTGTTGGAATGTCATAATTTCATGTGGAGTGGTTTGAAACTCAAGACAATTTAAAATGTTCTGGACGTTTATCTCATCATGTTCTAACAACATATTATGCAACCAAATCTATAACAATTATAACATGCAAATTTGATTTGCAATAGAGTTGATAGAAAGTGGTATTGAAAATGTCAAATGCATTTTTCATTACAATCCTCCCCTTTTTATGTTTTGCATAAACAATTGTTTCAAGATACTTTTATGTGCGAAATCATCACCTAATCAAACAAAAAATACCCTTTGTTTATTAATAAAAATGTTCCATCTTAACATTTTTTTTGGGGGGCTGAATAACCCATGGTATGGTATTGGGCTTGAACATAAAATGTAGACTTGCAAAGAACTTGAGAGTCATTTAGAGATACGGGGAGTATCATGAAAATATCAATAATTGTTTCTTATGATTCACAAAAATTTAACAAACAATTGTGGAGCCCTCATTTTTATGATGGTAATAATCTTCACTAAAAGGGTTAACAAGTTTAACAATGGGGAAATGGGTACCATTCAAAGCATCATGGATACTTGAGAGGCCACATAGGCTCTTAAACCTAGACATGACTTTTTTCAATTCACTTCTAAAAGGCTAAAAAACATTACGAAAAATTGTGTCCACAACAACTAAATTACCTTATAACTAGAGCTCCAAAACAATTAATGTCCCATGGAAATATGACAAATTAATAAATAAAATGTCACATTAAAAAATCAAGGAGTTGTATTATAGTCACAAATTAGTTTCAAGATGTATATTTATACAATACAACGTATGCATTATATATACAGTTGTAGTCAACCATGTTTGATTTTGTTAACAAGTTGCATTTTAGTCGCATGTAACAACTATATCACAACTAGGACAAATTTAATTATTATCAATGATTACTTTGCAACAAATGTACGGCCTTGAGTAAAGCATATAATCATGCCACGTGTATACATTTCCACCACCCAAATATATATGACATTTCAACTTGTTTGCAATTAATATGCAATTGTATTTCAACTTAAAATTTTAAATTTAAAGATTTGAAATTTGGGCAAAAAACCCTTAAGCGAGTGACACATGGCAGTATATCTATAGATCTACCCAAATGCATCAATAACCTTCATGTGTTTATGTTTATTGTCAAGAAATTCAAGGTGATTTACATTTTTTTTTAAAAATATCGAAACATTTTGTGTATTTCCTAGTCTTTTGGTGATGCAATTTTCATATCATGTGTTATAATTAAGATTTATTTTTTGTTTAGTTTCGAAAAAAAACCAAAAATGTTGCTATAATTTTTATAAATTTATTTAAATAACTTGGAGATCGAAGTCTTTTGTTTTTTATTTTAAAGGATGAAGGTTTTTATTTTGCTCTTTGAGAAGTTGAAGACTTTTGTTTTTTTTCTTGGAGGCTGAAGGTTCTTATTCTTATTCTTAGAGAGGTTGAATGTTTTTATTTTTACTCTTGGAGGTTAAAGGTTCTTGCTCTTACTCTTAAAGAGGTTGAAGGCTTTTGTTTTTGTTCTTGGAGGTTAAAGGTTTTTGTTTTTGCTTTTGAAGGTTGAAGGTTTTTATTTTTGCTTGTGAAGATTGAAGGTTTTTGTTTTTGTTTTTGAAGATTGAAGGTTTTTGTTTTTGTTTTTGAAGGTTGAAGGTTCTTGTTTTGCTCTTAGAGAGGTTGAAATTTTTTGTTCTTGCTTTTGAATGTCGAAGGTTCATACTTTTACTTTTTGATGTTAAAGGTTATTGCTCTTACTCTTGGATGTTGAAAGTTTTTACTTTTGGTTTTAGATGTTGAAAGTTCTTGCTCTTATTCTTGGATATTGAAGGTTTTTACTTTTGTTCTTGGATGTTGAAGGTTTTTACTCTTATTCTTAAATGTTGAAGGATTTTGCTTTTGGATGTTGAAGGCTATTACTTTTACTCTTAGATGTTGAAGGTTTGTGATTATTGGTCTTTTGTTTATTTGCATATATATTTTAAAATGTTTTGAAAATATATTTCATTTTATTTAGAAGTTGATTATATAAGTTTAGTTTAATTTATAAGGCGAGAGATTTATGAAAGGTGATTTTTAAAATGATAATCATGTTACATATGTCTTGTTTTGTGTTTGAACATTTGTGATGACTTTTGTTGTTTTTATATTATAGGGTTAAACTTTCATTATGTTTCAATCCATCAACATCAAAATAATGTATACAAGGTAAGATTTTTTCAAAAGTGCCTAAAATTATAATTCATTTTACATGATTATAAGCATAATATTTGGTTATATTTGCACGTGTACAAATTATAGGTTTAGTTTGTATCAATGTTCTACATACGTTGCATTTTAGTGATGAATAAGTTGCATGTTAGTGGCAATATAGTTGTAAACTAATTTTATTCAAATTGAAGGGATTATTTAGATATTTTTGACATTATAATGTTATGATATGCTACTGATTTCATTTCACATGTGGAATTAAATGTCATAACATGGTAGATTTTAAGCAAATAAGGTGGATTGAAAAAATTGCATGGCTTAAGCTCCATTTCAACAAAAAATAAATAAAATCATTTATGAAACATAATGCTTTAGGTGACAATATTTGATTATTGTGGGTCATCATTTTTATGATTTGACCTTTTTTTAAAATAGAAAAACATGTTTGTTATAAATAGCTTGGGCATTATATTTAGATTCATAATTAAATTATCTTTTGATAAAAACATTTTAAATTTATTTTTTGAAATGTATTCTTTAACATGGAATGTAAATCTATTTAAAGTTTCAAATCCATTTCATGTTTATAAATAGTGATGTCTAATGCAATTCAACATTATTTATTATAATTAGAACAATATGATAATGGTTGTGTGAAGTTTGTATAATTGCATTGTAATTTGCAATTTAGTTGTTTAGTATTACTAAAATCAACTACCATACAATTATTTTGAAACCCAAACTTTAACACCTAGTTGCAAATTAGTCATTAAATCCTTTATTTTCATTTCATCTTTAGTTATAAGTTAGTTGTAAAGGATAGGAATAAAATTCATTGCTCAAATGGATGAATGAAATAATTTTTTTTAAAAATCGTTAAACTAGTTATAAAATAGTTGTAAAATAGTTGCAAAATATAAGGATATTTGGAATCCATTTGTCAAATGGATGAATGAAATATGAAGGAATATATTCATCAAGCTAGTTGTAAAATAATTATAAATAAGTTGCAAAGGATTAGGATAGAATCCATTCACATCAAATGGATGAATGAAATAATGAAATAATATATTTGTTGAATTAGTTGTAAAACATTTGTAAATAAGTTATAAAATATAAAAATAGAATTCATTCATTAAATGGATGAATGAAATAATTAAAGATTATATTCATCAAACTAGTTGTAAAATAATTGTAAATAAATTGCAAAAGGTATTAACATATGTCATCCATCAACAAATGGATGAAAAGCCACGTTGGCATTTTGTTCGCCACATTAGAATATGCTTGAGAATCTGATGTGGATATTAGTTGCAAAGAAGTTACATATAGTTGCATGTGAGTTGCATCGTATATACAATATTGTATACAACATAAGGTGTCTACTGTAACTGCTACAACTTGTCTAATAGCACTCAAGGTCGTATGAATACCATGAGTTGCAAATGTTTGTAGCAATTGGAAAACCTAGTTACAAGCCTAATTGTAAAACCCTATATTTTCTCATAATGAGATCATCTTCTTCAAAATGATATTCACTACTCGAATGATTTATCCCACAATAAGGGAAATAATAAATCTACCTACTATAAACAATTCATTACATTTTAACAAATTACAACCTTGTGTTAATTTGTACATGTCACACATGTAACACAAATTTTGACAATCATAGTAAGTCTATACTTTCTATAGTGCTTTTGAATCAAAGGTTTCAACTTGCTAGCTAAGAATAGGCATGACTAAAAAATTGTCATAACTAGGAACATCTATTACATGATGAAAAACATGTACATATGCAAGGACTATAAATCTATGCAAGGACTAGACATGTGTTTCAATATTGTCAACTAGCATTCCTTGTGCTTCAGTCAATATTACCATATCTAGGAAAATATGCTCCTCTAAGACTCCTTGCATCATCCACACAAAATCAAAAAAATGATTTTGGATTCTCAAGTTAAATGTCCAAAATATCTTTAAGCAAAAACAATAGACATCTTTAAATAACCATTATGAAACTTTAGAAGGGAAAATAAATGGTCCATAGCAAACTATTAAAATAGGGATGGAAGGATGTGACATAATTGTAACTTATTTTCAATGTCCTTGACAACATTATGCATGCACTAAATTTTAATGATTATGGTCACATCACAAACTTCATGGGCTATGATATAATAATGCTAGTCATGTGAAATCTATTTTTCATAGGTTTATATTGCTTAAACACATATGCTGGACATTTAAAAATATTGTTTAGACATGGATGTTGGTGCATTATTTAGACACAAATGTCATACATTTATTCATATTGTTTAGTCATGGATATTGTATGTCTATTCATATTATGTAAACACGAATGTCATGTGCATCACGTCAATGTCTAAACAATATGTAGCATTCATGTTTAAACAATACAAATTTATAATTTAAATTGTTTTATACCATTATTATTACCAAATTGTGGCCTAGGAAGTTTGTGATGCAATATTTTCCCCTCAACCTAATTTGCCATTTAGCACAATGCACCATGTAAAAATTGTGCATAATGGCTTAATGATATTATTTTCTTTTCATCCAAGTGGCCAATTTGACATAAACAACAAGAATAACTGCAAATAAATTTTTTTATTGCACTATTCATTCCCTGTCAAACCATGAGAAATTGGGGTTTAAAATTAGCCAAAGGTTATTGAATATAAACATTTCAATACATCTTTGTCCAACAAAATAACTTTTGGAAATGTAGTAAATTGTTAATCACATGCCAAAAACTTATGCCTGAAGGGAAAACTTTGATATGCAAAACAATAGATTTTTGAAAATGGCAATTTAATAGAATCAGACCTTATATGTTAGAGCTTTTTTATTTAACTGATGCATCATGAATGTAGGTCATAATTTTTTTTCTTCTTAAACTTGTAAAAAAACCACACTCATCACAACCTTAAAACCAATGTAAACATATAAATACAATAAAACCAAAAAGTAGAACATGTGAAAGTGATGAAAGTGAAAATAATGTACTTTGTACTTTGAAAAATTTATGTTTTGTCATGTGTTGCTATGTGACTATAAATGCAAGCAATAGTAGTCATAGATTGCATTTGCAAGTTGCAAAATTTTTCGTAGTAAATTGATGAATTGATAACAAATAATTTTAACTTCAATGTGGTTATAATCAAACAAATGTTACAACAATCAAGCTTTCAATGCCATTGCTTTGAAACCTCATGACCAATTTGTTTTCCAAGCTTTTGTTTTTGCACGATGCAAAATCTCCTTTTGTTACAATCTTTTTGCAATCCTCCAACTTTAGTTTCAAGATTGTAAAACTTGTTGGAAACAAAAATATAATCATCACATTAGCATTCACCAAATATAAATGACACATGATGATGATGGTAGCAATTGTGAAAGATAGGAAAAACCATGAAAATAAAGGTTAAAATGAAAGGTTTAAGTCTAATTTTTCCAAACAAGGAATAAAACAAGATTATGTGATTAAAAAACAAGAACATAATAACTAAAAAGAAGAACACCAGATGTACAAAACAAATGTGAAAATGGATATTTATTATGCTAACATATGTAAACATGAACATAAAAAATAAATTATAAGGCTATGGATGCAAGATCTTGCTTAAGATTATTGTTGAATAAATTGAAGGAAATAAACGGTCCTATTCCTATTTATACCCCTTTAAGGACTTAGTTTAAAAAAATTTACAAGGAGGTTTCTATGTGTGCATCAAGTAAGGAAACTTTTTGAAAACCTTCATAACTAGGAGTCAACTATGAGTTAACTAAAACTTAACTAAAAATTAATTTGGATTTAATTAAGAGTTAATTAAATTTAATTAAGATTTAATAAAAAATTAACTCAGAATTAACTTGGACTTAACTAAGAGTTAATTAAAACTTAATTGAAATTTAACAATAAATTAATTGAGACTTAATTAAAATTTAACTGAAACTTAAATGAAAGTTAACAAACTTAATTAAAAATTATGAATGAACATTATGAATGAATTTCATCTATTGAAGAATGATGTTTAATGTTTGCATGTGTCACAACAATACATTAATTAAAAACCCTAACATCATCATAAAATGTAAACATTTTAATTGTAGATGGTAAAATATTCAACTTTAGATTTAAATAAAAAAAATGTAACAACTTGATCATGATCAAAATTAAAATTTTATTAATTAGGTGTTAATTACCCAAACATTTTATCATTTATAAACTTTAAAGGTGGACAAACTGTTATACTATGTCCCCCAATTTATGCCCCTAACATTATGCATATGTTTTAAGAAAAGAAAAACAAGCCATTCATGAAATCATAAAACATTCTTCATATTTGTTGGCCTTGCCTTGGTAGGCAAGGATATTGTGTTTAGATTGATTATAGAGTATAATAGCTTAAGGAATTTTGGCCCCTAGGTAAATAGGTTTTATTTTATATGAGGATTGTTTGAAAGATGATATATTTTGGCTTGTTGAAACTTGAGATTAGTTATAGAGTTTATGATAATATCTTGAAGGATTTTGGTTTCTTTTGGAAGATTTTTTGAAGATTATATTTTTGCATGGTGAAACATTTGAGTTTCCATAATTCTTGTTTTGCCTTAAGATATATATTTTTTAATGTAAAATGGCAACACACCTCTTGTTTAGTGTAAGGGGAGGTACCTTTTTGTATTTTTTGGTAATTAGAGCCCATCCTAGAGAGAAGGTTATAATTAGATTTACAATTAGGGTTTGATGGGAGTGTAAGTGATGAAGAACTAGACGTAAAATTCGGTTGTGCGGAACAAGAGAAGGCCGATGCGTTCCAATTAGATGGTGATTGTATTGTAGAAGAAGAGAGTTGCAAAGATATGGTAGATCAAGAGATGTAGGACAAGAGAGCACTTGTTGTAAAGATGGCGGAGGTGGTGGATAGGGAAACTTGTGCAAAACTAGTTGTGGAGGTGAAATGGGAAGGAGCAGTGGGCCACAAGGTTTTATTTGTGAAGGGCACTTGGAATCCAACTACTTTCTCTCTGGCATTGTCCGATGGCCTTCAGGCGTGGATTTTTGAAGGTATGTATGTATGTAGGTAGGTTTCTCAAACAATTTTTTGATGGAGGAAAACATTTGGGTATATGTTTGTTTCTCAACAATTTTGATGATTGAAAACATTTTGGGTATGTTTGTCTCTCAACAATTTTGATGATGGAAAGCATTTGGGTATGTCTGTTTCTCAACAATTTTGATGGTGGGAAAGACTTGGGTATGTTTGTTTGTCAACAATTTTGATGATGGAAATCATTTGGGTATGTTTGTTTCCCAACAATTTTGGTGGCGGGAAATATTTGGGTGTGTTGGTTTCTCAACAGTTTTGATGGTGGGAAACAATTGGGTATGTTTGGTTTTCAACAATTTTGATCATAGAAAACATTTGGGCATGTTTGGTTCTCAACAATTTTGATGATGGAAAACATTTGGGTATGTTTATTTCTCAACAATTTTAATGGTGGAAAACAAGTGGATATGTTTGTTTCTCAATGATTTTGATGGTGGAAAAATTCTCTGTCAATGAACAATAAAATCTTTTGCAAACTAGGGTTTGCTGTGATGCACTGTCACAGTTTCCACAGGGGCCAAGGAAGGTTTGCAATGCTTCCTCTTAGTGGTTGCAATTGATGTCACTAGATCTTGTGGGGGTCCAAGAGGAAGGGAAAGAGATGAATTGCAAAGGAAGGAGGATGTAAGCAAGGATTAAGATATGCAAGGTGGACATATCATAAGTGTTGGTTGGGTTTCTTCTCTTGAGAGAGATCTGTATGTGGTGATATCTTTCAATTGGTGACTCTTCTGGTTTTTTTTGGTGGGGGGGGGGTTCTCTACCCACATTTTGAACTCACAGTTGCTGGATTACCTCTTAGTTTACCATTTGTTTGAAGGCAAAACAAAAATCTGAAATGATGAATGTCTGCATTATGGCAATTGCTGTTACTATCCATGTGGATGATGGAGGGTTGGTGTTTCTGTTATTCTGGCTGTGTGTAACAGGCTCGGAGGAATATGTCAGTGGAAGGATGGATACATGGGATAAGGACATGAAGTGGGTTATGGATAATATAAAGCTCCATCTTAGCCACCAGCAACCAAACTCCAAATATGCTTTCATGTCCAGTGGCAGTGGCAATGAGAAAAAGGTACTTTCTCCTTTGTCTACATGCTTTCTCAAAACTCCATAGGATCTATGACTGGAATTCTTTAGGTCTATAATGTCTTTTGCCTATTTTTTTTTGTCTTTTCTGACTCAGAAGAGGAATTTAGTGAACTCATATTAGATAGAACAAGACAGACTTTGCATGTTGACAGAGGGATTGTGATTGTTGGTGGATGTTGAGTGCAGTTATTGTTTGGGATTGAGGACAAGGAAAATGGTGTGGTTCTGAATGCCAGCATGACACTTCGGAGCACCACTGATCCACAGACAGTGACTTTGGGTTTGCTGGAATTTCTACTGCAAGCAAATTGTGATCTCAGTGTGAGAGTTTTTAGTCATCCCAACTGTATTCAATGGATCTGCCAACCTCTGGTCCCCACTTGAGCAAACAAATCCTTTTGGGTGGATGTGTGCTGCTCATCAGTCCAAGCTGAACTGACAAGTATTGGAATGCATGATGCAAAAATTTCGAGAGTCATGGTCCACTATCTTTACTGTGCTAACTACCCACAGTTTGTCAAGACTGCAGGAGCAACTTGTGAGGAAAACTCGCAACTTTGAGCGTATGCAAAAAGAAGCAAAAGCCTCTCAGGAACAAAGTGAGCGCTTCAAAAATGAGAAGGTTCAATCTGAAGAATACCTTATTAGAAGGGTGAGTGAACATCAATACAGCAAGCTTTCATTTTCAGCAGAATGTGGATTTAAGAAGGCTCAGGGCCACTCGTGGAGCCCAAGACATACAGAAAGCATGTAGTACTAAAAATATGTGAAGCTGTTTGGTCCAGTGTGTGGCAGTTTTGAACTCCAAGAAAGGGATGCTCAGAAAGCTGCGGGACCAGTTGGCTGAGAGGGGACTTGTGACTCACAGCCCTGATCCCAGACAAGGGGAAGATGAGTCAGAAGGTAAGACAGAAAGTGAGAGTGACACTGGTGATGACAATGACCATGAAGTGATTGGAGCTAATCAAGGATCATTAATTCCAGAGCCACCAAGCAGATCTGCTATGTCACCCTCCAAAGCCGACCAGGAAGACGGGCTGAAGAAGGTTCATGAGGATAAACCGGAGGCTTCTGGTGCAGCCTTGGTGGATCAAGATGCCACCCAACCTTATCAAGACATAGATATGCACAGTAATGATGCTTCTGTAGGCCCTACAAATGTGGATGCAGGTTCAACTGATGCTGCCACTGCTGCTGCTGTTGAACTTCTAAGAGGTGGCACTTACAAGAGTGCCCCTCGAAAACGTCATCGAGGTTAACTGCTTGCCTTTTGGGATGACTTCTTGATACTAAATGCAGATGGGTGTGAGGTTGCTGTAAACCATGTTTATGCATGGTGAAATTTTGATACAAACTTATGCACAGACTGGACCGAAATAGTGATTTACTTGGGAAACCTTCCATCATTTTGTTGCCTGTTGCACCTCTGTCGGAGGAAAAGGTAGGTAGAACTGTGAATCTTCAGCTCACTGAGAAACAGGCAAGAGTGTTGTACTTGTTATTGGCATGGGTAAAGCAACATTGGGTTATTCAGCAAGTGCACAAGCAAGTTGAAGGGACCATGTATTCAGATTTGCACAAAATGTGGATTGTAATTACACTGTGTCTTTCTTTGATGGTTGCTCTTTGTCTTTCTCTTCTCCTTGTATACTGAGCAATTTTTCTCTTGTTATGTAATACATTTGAATGGTCTCTTTATTAGCATCATGACATTGGTTTGTAAGCAATTGCAGAGGTTAATTTTTTCTTTTTTGGGGTTACAGTAGTGTTTCCATGGCAAGGTCAATATGTAAAATGTCAAATAATTGTTCTATATTGAAAATTCCATGTTCAAAAGTAGAATATTGCAGAACATACACAAAATGTTCCCTAATTTTCCTTCACACAATTTCATTCTTTGAAAAAAAAGTATTAAAAAAATGTCAACACTTTCTGAAAATCAACACAAATTATTAGTGTACAGGTTGCCAAGTTGTTACTATGGTATTCTAACAAGCCAGATATCAGCAGATCATCAGTAGAATCTCCCATGTTCTGCAAATCTGCAAGCTCTGATTGAGGCTGATTTCATCTTCAAAGCCTCAAGGCTTTGAGGTTCAAAGAAGGTGCCTTTTTTGCTTTGGTTTCGTCTGGAATTGACCAAGAAACCAGAGGAAATGCTAAAGAGATCTGTTTCCAGATTGGATCACACCAGCTTTGGGCTTCCTTGTGACCTTACAGTTGCAGCAAACTTGTGTGTAGGAAGAGGAGGGGAGAGGAAAGGTGGTGGTGGTAGTTGTGGGCTTTTGTCTCGTAGGGTGCAACAACAGCAACAACAACAGCATGCAAGTGTGTTGAAGGAGAGATCATGGGTGTGCAGCAAACTGTGTCTAGGAATTCCAAGGAGAGATTTTAGAACAATGTTGTCTGAGAACTCATCAAATCCTGCAGGCATAGAAGAAGAGAACAACAACAAAGCTGATGCAGCGTCACAAGTGGGTATCATCAAAGAAGTGGAACTGGATGTGACTTCATCTTCTATGCTTCAAGAGATGCAGCAGCAGCAGCAGCAGCAGCAGTTGCTCATAAATTCTCATGGTAAGCAATTGGGTATGTGGAACACATCAAGAAAATCTGCAGTGTACTAGTAGACTGAGGAAGATGGCTTCAAGAAAGCAGCAAAAATGAGAGAAGATGTACTCACTCACTCACTCACTCCTACCAAACCCTAATTTTGCTTCTTCTTCCTCTTCTTCTTCTTCTTCTCCTCTAAACCAAACCCTAAATCACTATTTTGCTGAACCAACATTTGGAGGAGGATTCTTGAAGGGATTCAAACTTTGTTGCAGATGTATTTTTTAGGGTTAAACTTTGTGACATGGCAAGTGGAGTGTTTTTTCTTGGTTGTTGTTGTGCAGAATCTCAAGAACATATGAAGCGAACAGCGGCTGAGCTGACAGAAGATCTTACTCGTGCAGAAATGCTGGAGCACTTGCAATTTATCAAGAGATTACCTCACAAGTATAGTCATTTGTAGATGCTCTGCAAATTTTTGCAATGTCTCTTACTCTCTTTTTTCCCCCCATGGACATACATATAATAGCTTTCAATGAACTACAGAAACTATGCCAACAAGGAGTCACACTTTGTGCCGCCGTCAACAATTGTATTGGATTGACGATGTTCATGTGTTTGTCTCTAGTTGCTACAATATTTTCTAACAATTGTGTGTGTGAGTTCTGCAGGCTGCTGCGGGACATCGGATTCATAATTGCTGGACCCTCCCTTTTGTCAAACTCTGTTGAGGTAAGGGCAATTACTCTAACTTCCTAATGTTCAGCAAACAGGGGACAAGTAGGGGCTTAATCTAGTAGCACAATCCAGGCTAGAAACAGATCGGTCCTGCATGCCATGGACAAGTGCCTGTGCCAAATTTTTTTTTTGTCTACACATGACTTGTACAATTAAGAACTAACCACTTGAACAATGGAACCCATTGTCAGAGATGAGTTCAAGCTTGTCTGTGAGTTACTATTTTATTTTGTCTCTTGATTTTGTTTCCATTGTCACTATTGAGAAAGCTGCCAGTTGTAAGTGCCGATTTGGTGGGAGGAAGTCACAGTCAGTGGGCAAGCACCAAAGTTTGGTTGAAGAGCCTACGAGTGTCAGATGTGGAGGCATGGTTCTCTTCACACAGGCCAAGTACCCGATTGGGTATGTGCTTGTTGCTTTCTCCTCCTCTTCCTCCCTCCACTGATGACTGTTACGTAAACAAGTGGGAAGTGCCCTAAACCCTAAACTCTAAGACTCAAAATGTTAAATCTCTCTTTGACTCAGATGCTTTTGTTTTCAGTCTCTGTGATTACAGTAACTCCTGAGACATATTATTGTTGTTGTTGTGAGAGTTTTGTGTTGACAGGGGACCATTTTGCCTTGTGTGTTGAATATGTGTTGCGGTTTTCACCGCTCATCAATGTTCATCAACTGCTCACATCACAGCAAGTACTCCAAACGGTGACTAAAACTTCTCAGGATCAAGGTTTGTTGTTAGAGAGGGAAGAACTTCTTCAAGTGTCTTCTTCTTCAGATGGAGGACTTGTTGTGCCCACTGCTGATACGAGAAGCAGTTGTCCAATTGTGCCAGTTTTGGAAGCAACTCTGTCTTCTTCAGCAGCAGCATCTGAGAGAGTAAATTCAAGACTTGAGCCAACAGACAAGCCCACAGAGTTGCTTGGAAAGCGCAAGAGGAAGCTACTCCGGAAATTGGAACGCTTAAGGTTAGGGAAGGGCATCACCACCACAATTGGTGAGTTTGATTTCTTGTTTCAAGCAAGAGCAGCAACAGCAGCACCAGCAGCTCAGGATTCAGCTGCAGCTCTCTCAAACAATCACAACTCTGCTGCGCATGATTTGGAGGTGCAGCATTGGGAGGTTTCTGTGAAGTATTTGTTATATGCAGGGCCATGGGAAGTCTTTGGTATGACAACACCTGATCATGCTGCCTGGAGCTGCAAAGATGCTAAAGAGAGTGACAAAGAACATGGCTACTCCATCTTGAGCAAGACAGGAAATAGTAATAATGCTAACAAGGAGGGTAACGATGCAGCAGCTATGAAAGTTGTTACCACTTTACGAGGAAGAGCTTTAGATTATGTGAAGGATGCAGATGAGTTCCTTGGTTGCTTTCTTGGTCCCCATGTGGGTGAGACTTTGCTTGATCGCAAATCTAGGCTTTGCAATCAGCTTGCTCTTTCCAGCAACCCTTGTGCTGCTGTCATGCTGTGGAATCTCTATGGCAAAGAAGCTGGAGCTGAGATCAGAAGTTCTGACTCAAACATTGAGGCAGAAACAGTTGAAGAATATGGAGCAGATGACAGCAACATGATGACCCTTACCAGTGAAGCTGCTGATTTGCAAGAGCAATTTGCAGAGATGGAGCAGGTTGTGAAAGTCATCCCACGTGCATTGTTGAAAGGTTACCTTTTCTATGAGTACAAGCTCTGGCATTACTTGAATTCTCAACAGTACTACCACACTGCTAGTCACAACTCAGCTGAACACAATGGATGCAGCAACAACAGCACATGGATTGCAAAAGATCAGTCAGAGACAGAAAACACAGTTCAGGAGCTGCACAGTTCAGGGGAAAACAACAACAACAATGATGTGACTGCAATCAGGAATGACAAGAACCAGAAGCAAACAAGTGCAAGTGATGGGGAAAAACTTCCGGCCAAGAGTAGCTTGAACATGAAGCATTGGATGGGGTGGTGGACACAAGATTTGACAGAGTTTGCTTACCTGCCACATCATTGTGGAAGTATGTGGTACATTGTGCCAAAACTTGAGTGGCTCTCACCGGTCGTAATACCGAGTTCTGATAAGGAAAGGTGCGCTCAAATCCTTTCGGTTGAAGCATTCCTCGTTGTAGCTGCTGGTGTCCAAGCTGAAGCTGGAAGATTGTGCATGCCTAAGAAATCCCGTTTTCTTGTTGCCGAATTATGCTGGGAAACAAGCTGGAAACATGAACAGGTGCTGAAAGTTGAGGAGGAGACCCAAGCTGCAAATGTCATGTACTCAACTACCCAAGATGCAACCACTGAGTACTCAACTACGCAACAGAAGTCATCAGGTGGTATACAGGGGGCCTGGATTGAAACCAGTCGGGGTTTCATTGTGGAAAACACATGGCCAATCAGCAAACTGTATAAACCTCATGGTTATGTGGTATCTTGGTCTCCAAGCTTGCAGTAGCTCGGACAGCTTAACAGTTCAGACCCGTAAGTAGATGAATGTCAACAACAATTGCTCTGGAACAGCATTCGTTTGTAATGTTCTGGGTCAGGTAATTTTTTTCCATTTTGAGCACTTGCCATGAAAATCTGTCTGTTGCAATTTTGGGTGTTGGTAATTTTTGTCCCATTTGTGAGCACTACCCATGGGGATATGACACTCATTAATGCCACCCCTGTTATGAGGGCATTATGCTCCGCAAGACTAGCGACAGTGGCAAGTCCATATATTATTAACCATACTACACATCCATCTACATATGTAGTAGCCACCAGGTGGCCTTACTAATTAGCACCAGGTACTGCCCCAGGCTCTCATTGGCCCAATGATACCGTAACCCTTTTGCTGCTTGGATGCAGATCTCATAACCACTTTTTGTGTGCATGAAAAAATTCACAAGTGAAAAATCCCTTAAAATTCTGTTTTTCATTAGCAAGACATAAGAATGGACAATAATGTAACATTTACTTGCAGCCAAAAAAATTGTCAGTGTTTTGCCAGCCTGAAAAGATAATCTAACTTCCTTCTCACAAATGTCAATGTGTGCGCACATGGAGAAGACCTAATGCATTGTTTGCCTATACACAGTATGAATGTTTTTCACCACAATTGTATGGAAATTCTATCTACTTCTCAAAACCCTAAATATTTTCTTAGTCCAACTGGATTCATAATAATAATAATAATAATAATAATAATAATGAAAATAATTACAATAATAATTATTACTTTTGGGGGCTTGTTTAAAAATTCCATTTACATCTTGTTTTCTATGGATATTGCTTTTGGGTATTATGACCAGAGAGAGAGAGAGACTCCCTTTGATATTGAAGGAGGTTTTGTTGGGTAGCCATTATTGGGTTCTAATAATTTTTGGCACACATAAATTTTCTTCTTCTCCACCCACCATCCGCATCACCACACCTTCATTGACTAAACCAACTTCCCCCACAAGGCTTTTAAAAAATAAAAAAAAAAACTTATTAAAGACACTAATCCCCATCATCAACAGCCCGTATGTTACAGTTGCAAATTATTCGTGTATGACATTAGGGTTTTGGGAACACTTTACTACACTTTGGATTGATAGAAAAAAAAAAACATTGGGAAAAAAAAAAAAAAAAAAAAAAAAAAAAAAAAACAAAGAGAAAAATAAAAGGGAAAAAAAATGGGTTTGTTGTTGGTTAATAGATCGACTTTCTTTTTTT
>Ga0116227_10008372_pt1 | contig 19555 bp, 21 predicted proteins | sample S1TSphgellanicum_FD_89693 | JGI IMG/M metagenome (GOLD analysis project Ga0116227, IMG submission 89693) | Host-associated microbial communities from peat moss isolated from Minnesota, USA - S1T2_Fb - Sphagnum magellanicum MG | ecosystem: Host-associated > Plants > Peat moss > Unclassified... | reverse complement strand
GCCTGTCTTGGAAAACCTGGTCGAGGCGACGCTGGGACTGGTTGCAGCGGGGCCTGGGCTGATCGCGATGCACGGCCACGTGCCCAGGGCATCGTCGCGCTTGCATTCTCTGGCAGGGAACCAACGGCGGTCCATGCGGATGACCTTCAATTGCACTGCGCGCGGATCCTCGAGCGTCACATAGCGAACCGCCGCCTTGGCGCCATCGGCCAGTTCGGCGAGGGCTGCCGCGAAATCCGCGAGGTTGTCGATCTTCTTGCCGTTCAACGAACTGATGAGCGCCGCACGGGGTATGCCGGCGCTGCCGAATACGTAGCCTGGATTGGCGACATACACCCCTTTGATGGGCACATTGAAATGGCGCGCCTGCTGATAAGACAGGGTATGCACCACCGCCTCGCCGAACTCGATGTACTCATCCGGGGTAATGTCATGCAAGGACTGCACCCGCAGATCGTGTTTGACGCTTTCCCCGCCGCGCTGCACCTCGACGTTGATGGTCTGACCCACATGGGTGTCGAGCACATCCTCCAGCGCAAAGAACTCCGGCGTAGCCTTGCCGTCAACCCCGACCAGAATATCGCCCGGCGACAGCACGCCGTCGGCATTCGAACCCGGCTGCACGTCCTCGACCACCAGCATGCCGGTGAGCTTCGGATAAGCACCGCGGATCCTCTCTTCCGTCGCCGGATTCAGCCCCAGGCGGCGCAATTCGTCGAACGGCGTGTACTTGAAGACCGTCTCTATCGTACCGCGCGGCACCGGCTTGCCGGCATCCAGGTACTTCAATGCACGCACCACGGCCGTCAACGGCAAATAAAAGCTGGACTGCGCATTGGACGCGCCGCCGGCATTCAGTGCCACGACGCGGCCTTCGATGTCGATCACCGGCGACCCGGATGAGCCGCCCGACGTGCCGGAGGCGGCCTGATAGTAGAACGTGTTGAAGTCATTGTACTTGCCGTAGCCGTATTCCGGCGCCTCACGGTCCAAGCGCGCCAGCGTGCCCGCCAGAATCGATAATTGTTCGCCGGCATCGTTGCCGACGACGCGAATCTCGCGCCCTATCACCGCCCCCTGCGGATACAGCGGCAGCTCGGCGGGTTTGATGAACTTCAGTTTCGTCGGATCGTAGTGATAGATGCCGAAGTCATGCACCGGATCGCGATACACCGGGAACAGCTGCACTTCCTCTCGATTCAAGAAGATGGCTTGCGCGGTCACGGGTCCGGGCGTCACCACGTGGCGGTTGGTCAAGATGAGGCCGCGTTTCGCATCGATCACGAAGCCGGTGGCCTGTGCCGTGGTGTTCCATTCCGTGTCGAAGGCTCGCGTGCTGTCGATTTGAATGGTGACCACGCCGGTGGCGATGCGCTCCAGGGTTTGCGCCCAATTGGCCGGGGTGCTTGGAATTCCCGGCGCCGATACCGCGGGCGCCGCGGCCGCGCCGCTCGGCGCGACGGTGGCGAAGGCCGGGGCGATTGGTAACGCGAATAAAGACAACAGCAGCGAAGTACGGAACATGCCGATCCTAGGGTTAAGTGGGTCAGTGCCCGTGATCGGACAAGATCAAGAGCCACACGGTTCCTAACAGGACGAAACTGAGCAGCACGGCCGCCGAACCCATGTCCTTGGCCATGCCGGCCAGCTGGTGACGCTCCGGGCCGTGGCGGTCGACCGCGGCTTCGACCGCGCTGTTGATGAATTCCACCACCAGGATGAGCAGCATCGGCACCACCAACAGTGCGCGCTCCACGCCCGACCTTCCCAGGTAGACGCCGGCCGGAATCACCAGCAACGACAGCGCGATTTCTTGGCGGAATGCCGCCTCTTCCCGCCAAGCAAATCGAAAGCCCTGAAAAGAATAGCCGAACGATCGTATGAGTCGCGTAATTCCGGTCGGTTTATTTCGGTCGGTCATTCAAGCGGCGGGCTTCCAAGCAAGATCCAGTTGTTTAGCGGCGCGTACATCATCCAAGCGCCGCACCGGCATTGTATGCGGCGCAGCGGTGAGTTTGTCAGGATCATGCTGCATTTCCTTGCGGATGTCGCCGAGCGCATCGCAAAACCGATCTAGGTCTTCCTTGGCTTCGGTCTCCGTGGGCTCGATCAGCAAGCATTCCGGGACCAGCAACGGAAAATACGTGGTGGGGGCATGAAATCCATAATCGAGCAATCGCTTCGCAACATCCATGGCGGTGATCTCGAACTGCTTGTTTTCCTGTTTCAGCGTGATGATGAATTCATGGCTGGCGCGCCGTTGCGGATACGCGGCTTCGTAGCCCAATGCCTGCAATCGTTTCAGCAGATAGTTGGCATTGAGCGCTGCAAACTCCGCGACCCGTACCATGCCATCCCGTCCGAGCAAGCGCATGTAAACGTAGGCTCGCAGATTGACACCGGCATTGCCCATGAAACCCGACAAGCGACCGATGGATTGCGGCAAGTCCCGCTCCGTCAGATAGCGATAGCGCGAACCTTCCTTGGCGACGGTTGGCAGCGGCAAGAACGGCCGCAGGCGCGCTGCAACACCGACTGCGCCAGAACCCGGACCGCCGCCGCCATGCGGCGTCGAGAACGTCTTGTGCAGATTCATGTGGATCACATCGAAGCCCATGTCGCCCGGGCGCACCTTGCCGAGGATGGCATTCAAGTTGGCGCCGTCGTAGTACAACAGCCCGCCGGCTTCGTGGACGATGCGGGCGATCTCCACGATCCGCTGCTCAAACACGCCCAAAGTCGAAGGATTGGTCAGCATGATGGCTGCCGTGGCGGGACCCACGGCTGCTTTCAGCGCCTCGATATCGACGTTGCCGTCCGCATCGCTGGGAATCTCCCGCGCCGTGTATCCGCACATGGTGGCGGTCGCGGGATTGGTTCCGTGGGCGGCCTGCGGCACGATGATCTCGGTGCGCGCCGCGTCGTTGCGTGCGCGGTGATAGGCGCGGATCATCGCGACGCCGGCAAATTCCCCCTGCGCACCGGCCATCGGTGTCAGGCTCACGGCCTGCATGCCGGTGATCTCCTGCAGCATTTCCTGAAGCTCGTACATGCAGGCCAGAAAGCCTTGCGGCTCAGGGCCCAGCGGATGACGGCCGAGAAACTCCGGCAGCATGGCGTAGGTGTTGCACGCTTTCGGGTTGTACTTCATGGTGCACGAGCCGAGCGGGTAAAAATGCGTGTCGATGGAGAAGTTCATTTGCGACAGGCGGGTGAAATGCCGGACCGCTTGCAGCTCCGACACCTGCGGCAGGGCGGGCGGTGCGGCGCGACGCAAATGCGCCGGAATCGACGCGCTGCCGGGCGCCGACGGAGGAAACTGCGTCCCGGCACCACGACCGGGCTTGCTCAATTCAAAAATCAGCGGCTCGCGCGCCGGCAACATCGTGGTCAAGTTCTTGCTCCTTCAGGCTGCCGCGCGCGACGCAGCCATGGCTCCGCGCAACGCAGTCACATACGCGTCGATGTCGACGGCCAGTTTGGTTTCCGTGGCACACACCAGCAGGGCGTGTCCCAATTCAGGATAGCGTTCGCTCAAATCCAGGCCGCCGAAGATCCCGTGACGCGCCATATCCGCCAGCACCTGCGCCGCGGGTCGCTCCAACAACAGTACGACCTCGTGAAAGTGTGCGGCGGAAAACGCCCGCCTCACGCCCTTGATGGCGGTGGCGCCCGCGACCAGGTCGGCGGTTCGCTGCATGCTGGTCTGCGCCACCGCCGCCAGGCCCACCGGGCCGAGCAGGCTCATGTAAATGGTGGCGGCCGTCACCATCAGACCCTGATTGGTACAGATGTTGGAGGTGGACTTGCTGCGTCGTATGTGCTGCTCTCGCGCCTGCAGGGTCAGGCTGAACCCTGGCCGGCCGTCGCTGTCCAGCGTCCGGCCGACGATGCGTCCTGGCATTTGCCGGACGTATTGCATGCGGGTCGCCATGAAACCGAAATACGGTCCGCCGCCAGCCAGCGGTACTCCGAGCGCCTGGCCCTCGCCGCAGACGATGTCGGCGCCTCGTCCGGCTTCCGCACCCCACTCTCCCGGGGGCTTCAGCACCGCCAGCGCGGTGGGATTGACCACCGCAATGAGCAGCATGCCATTTCGGTGCGCCCAGTCCGTCAGGGCATCCACTTCTTCGAAACTGCCGAAAAAATTTGGCTGTTGCACGACCAGGGCGGCAAAATCCTGGCCCTTGTATGCGGCCAGTGATTCGATCAGCGTGCTTCCCGAGGCGCGATCGTACTCGACGCTCTGAAAGGTGATGTCCTGGTTTCCGGCGATGGCGGAGGCCACCTGTGCGTACACGGTGTTCACGGCGCGCGGCATCAGGATGCGGCGCGAGGTGGAGCTTCGATTGGTGCGCACCGCCATCAGGCAGGCTTCGGCCAGCGCCGAGGCGCCGTCATACAGTGATGCATTGGAGACCTCCATCCCCGTCAACGCACACATCATGGATTGATATTCATAAATCAGCTGCAGCGTGCCCTGGCTGGCCTCCGCCTGATAGGGCGTGTACGCGGAATAAAATTCACCGCGCGTCGTGATGGCCCACACCGGCGCGGGAATGTGATGTTCATAGGCGCCGGCGCCTATGAAATTCAACGGCCGCCCGTCGAGCGCCGCCCGTTCCGCCATCAAGCGGCCAACTTCCATCTCAGAGAGCGGCGCAGGCAGCGCCAGCGATCCGGCGCGCAACTCCGCCGGTATTTCATCGAACAACTCGTCGATCGAAGCTGCGCCGATCAACGTCAGCATGGCGGCCACATCGTCGGAGGTATGCGGGATGAATGCCATGGCGCCGCCTATTTGGTTGCTTCGTTGAGGAAGGCCGCATAGTCTCCGGCGCTCATCAGCGTGGATACATCGGTCGCCAGCCCCGTTTCCAGACGGAACAACCAACCGGCGCCGTAGGGATCTTGGTTCAGCAGTTCCGGCTGTGTCGCCAAGGATGCGTTGCTCTCCGTCACCTTGCCGCCGATCGGGCTGTACACATCCGACGCGGCCTTCACCGACTCGACGACCGCACAGGCTTCACCGGCCTTGAGCGCGCGGCCCACATCGGGAACCTCGACGAATACCAGATCCCCCAGTGCGCTCTGGGCGTGTTCGGTGATGCCGACTTCCACGGCGCCATTGTGCACTTGGCGCACCCATTCGTGACTCTTGGTGTAGCGCAACTCGGCCGGAATATTTTCCATAGATGGGCTCCTGCTATAGGTCGATCAAAGATTTGCCATGACGTACGAATGGCGGCTTGACGACACGCGCAGCGTGTAATTTGCCGCGAATTTCCACCTGTACGGTCTCGTAAGATCCCTGCGGAACTCTGGCGAGCGCGATGGAACGGTTCAGCGTGGGCGAAAAAGTACCGCTCGTGACCTCGCCCGCTTCGGCGGCCAGGTGAGCGCCGCTCATCACCTTTTGATGGCTGCGAAGCACGCCGCGGTCCTCCAGCAGCAAGCCGATGAGTTGCGCGCCGCCCTCGCGTCGCGCCCGCTCCAGAGCCGCTCGGCCGATGAAGACGCGATCCGCGGGTTCGAAGGCCACGGTCCAAGCAAGGCCGGACTCCAAGGGATGGCGGGCCTCGTCCATGTCGTTGCCGTAGAGATTCATGCCCGCTTCGAGGCGGAGCGTATCCCTCGCTCCCAGGCCTGCCGGCTTGACGCCCAAGTTGCGCAGTCGATTCCATGCATCGACGATGTCGGCGGCCGGAATCATCAATTCGAAACCGTCTTCGCCGGTATAACCGGTGCGGGCGACGAACCAGGAACCAAACGGCGCGCCAAAAAACGCTGCCAATGCCAGTGCGGGCTTGCGCTGCGGCGCGGCCAGCAGCTGCACGGCCTTCTCCCTCGCACCGGGACCTTGAACTGCGATGATTCCGATGTCGTCCCGCTCCACCACCTCCGTGCCGTACTCCACCGCATGCTGACGGATCCAGGCGATGTCTTTGTCGCGGGTGCCCGCGTTCACCACCAATCGGTACCAGCTCTCGGACATGTAGTAGACGATCAAATCGTCGATGACACCGCCGTTCGGCAGCAACATGCAGGAATAAAGTGCTTTGCCAATGAGCTTCAGGCGCGCGATGTCATTGGCCAACAAGTAGCGCAGGAAATCGAACGCGCGCGTACCGGTCACATCGACGACCGCCATGTGCGACACGTCGAACATGCCAGCATCGCGGCGCACCGCGTGGTGCTCCTCGATCTGTGAACCATAATGCAACGGCATGTCCCAACCGCCGAAATCGACGATCTTGGCGCCCTGCTGCACATGAGTTTCGTAAAGTTGGGTCTTCCGGCCCATCGCAACCTCGCGGCGAAAAAACAAAGAAAACTGAGCAGTTTTCATGCTCAGCCCCTCTGTCCTTCAGACCTGAGAGATCGCGCGCTCGTCGAGCGCTGCTCCCCTTCGGTGGATCACCCGATGATGACCGCTCTCCAGAGATCGCCAGAGTCTGCCGTTCATGTGCCTGAGCGTTTCCGGGCGGTTGCGCCTTCGGCGGTCCTATTTAAAGGACTCTCTCCAGACAGCTCTTATCGCGATGGCGGCATGATACAGAACGCCATCGGCGACCAGAAGCCGCAATCACTCATATATCTGAATTTACTCGACGGCGCTGCGCTGCGCTGTCCCTCAGCCGCCGGATTTCTTCGCCGGCCAACCCAGCTTGATCAGCTCTGCCACAATCGTGTCGCGATGATCGCCTTGGATCTCGATGACAGCGCTGCGCACGGTACCACCGCTGCCGCAACGTTTCTTCAATCGGGTGGCAAGCGCGGTCATCTCGGCCGGGGAGATGGGCAATCCAGTCACCGTCGTGACACCCTTGCCCGCCCTGCCCTGGGTCTCTCGGCCCACCCGGATCGCCGCGCCCTTCAGGGTGCCCGGCGCCCCCTTGGGGCAGACGCATTCTCGCAGCGCGCGCCGGCAATTCGGGCATAGACTGCCAATGCCTGTGGAATAGACGATTCTTGAGCTCACGCCCGCGATTTTGGCCCAATCGTGGGCATTCGGCACACCGAACCGGCAAATCCTTAAGCCTGCGGCGCGTCAGGGTATAATGTAGGCATGCCAAATCGCCGACACTCACTCGCCGTCCAAGTAGGTTCCGTCTCGATCGGCGGCACGGCGCCCATCGTCGTGCAATCCATGACCAATACCGACACGGCCGACATCGAGGGCACCGTTGCGCAGGTGAAGGCGCTCGCGCGCGCGGGCTCTGAACTGGTGCGGGTCACGGTCAATAACGATGAATCCGCCGCCGCCGTCCCGCATATCCGCGAACGCCTCGATGCCTTGGGTGTCAGCACCCCCTTGGTGGGCGATTTCCATTTCAACGGCCACAAGCTGCTCAAGGCGCATCCGGCCTGCGCGGAAGCGCTGGGCAAATTGCGCATCAATCCCGGTAACGTGGGCCGCGGCTCCAAGCGCGATCCGCAATTCGCCGAGATGATCGAGACGGCGGTGAAATATCACAAGCCGGTGCGCATCGGTGTGAATTGGGGCAGCCTGGACCAGGACCTGCTGACGCGCATGATGGATGAAAACTCGAAGCGCGAATCGCCCTGGGCGGCCATCGATGTCATGCGCGAGGCCATCGTGGTCTCGGCCTTGGACAGTGCCAAGCGCGCCATGGAGTTGGGGTTGGGCGCCGACATGATCGTGATCAGCGCCAAGGTCAGCGGCGTACAGGATTTGATCGCGGTATACCGCAATCTCGCGGCGCGCTGCGACCACCCGCTGCACTTGGGTCTCACCGAGGCGGGCATGGGCAGCAAGGGCATCGTCGCCTCCACAGCGGCGATGGGTGTGCTGCTGCAGGAGGGCATCGGCGACACCATTCGCGTGTCCTTGACGCCCGAGCCGAACGGCGATCGAACGCAGGAAGTGATCGTCGCCCAAGAGATCCTCCAGACCATGGGTTTGCGTGCGTTCACGCCCATGGTGATTGCCTGCCCGGGCTGCGGCCGCACGACCAGCACTTATTTTCAAGAACTGGCGCAGAAAATTCAGAGCCACATCCGTCATCGCATGCCTGAATGGCGCAAACGACATAAGGGTGTCGCCGAGATGACGGTGGCCGTGATGGGTTGCGTGGTCAATGGCCCCGGAGAAAGCAAGCACGCCAACATCGGCATCAGCCTGCCCGGCACGGGCGAGCATCCGGTGGCCCCGGTGTACGAGGACGGCGCCAAGACGGTCACGCTCAAGGGCGATCGCATCGCGGAAGAATTCCAAGATCTGGTCGAGCGGTATATCGAGCGCACTTATGAAAGGGTGTCGACATGAGCACGCTGGCCGAAAAGAAGTGCGCGCCATGCGAGGGGGGTGTCGCACCACTGACGGCTTCCAAAGCCAAGCAGATGGCCAAACAGCTGCACAAGGACTGGAAGCTCGCCAAGGATTCGAAGAGCCTGAATCGCTCTTTGAAATTCAAGGATTTCTATCGGACCATGAGTTTCGTCAATGCGCTGGCCCATATCGCCAACACCGAAGACCACCATCCGGATCTGGAGTTGGGGTACGACTACTGTCGCGTCACTTTTGCCACACATTCCATCGGTGGTCTGTCGGTGAATGACTTCATCTGCGCCGCCAAACTGGACCGCCTCTAATAGCGAGCCAGGAAATCGGGCACGTCGCCGGACAGTCCTAAGGCCCGCCGCGCCAACCCCTGCGTGAGAGCCGGCACTTTCGCAACCATGGCGAGACCCACCGTACGCAAGCCGGTGCTCACGGGATCAGCATTGGTGAACAAGCGCTCCAGTCCGTCGAGTGCGCCTGCGGCCAGGAGATTTTCGCTGCGCCGCCATCGCTCGTACCGGCGCAGCACCGAGTAATCGCCAAAATTCTGAGGTCCACCCGCCTCTCCCAAGACTTGCACCAATGCGGCGCAGTCGAGCAGTCCCAAGTTCAGACCCTGACCCGCCAGAGGATGCACCACATGCGCAGCATCGCCCAACAACACGGCGCGTGGCCGAGCGTATTCCAAGGCGTATTGCAGCTTCAGCGCAAAGCTCAAGACGGGTGTCGTCAGCGTGCACTCCCCCAAAACCTCGCCACTGGCTTGAGTCACCTCGGCGCCCAGCGCATCGGCAGACATCGCACGCAGCTGCGCAGCGCGGTGCCGCGCTGCGCTCCACACGATGGAACTGCGGCCGTCATCGAGCGGCAGAAACGCCAAAGGACCCGTGGGCAAAAATCGCTGCCAGGCAGTGTTCTGATGCGCCCGGGCGGTGCGCACATGCGCGACCAACGCGTCCTGATGATAGGCGTGGCCGGCGCTGCCGATCCGCAGCAACTCTCGACACTTCGAGTCGGTGCCGTCGGCGGCCACCAACAACTGGGCGCGCAACTCACGTCCGTCCTCGAGCCGCAAAGTCACCTCCGCATCGCCGACGGTAACGGCACTTGAACGTCCATCGATCAAAGCGGCTCCCGAGGATCGCGCGGCCTGCCAACACTGCCACTGCAGCGCGCGGCCGTCGACGATATGGCCCAAGTTCGGCTCGGCGAGCTGCGCTGCATCAAACGAAAGCGACGCGGAGCCGCCAGGCGAACCTTGCGCATCCCATACGCACATGCGTTGGTATGCGAAGCGCCGCTGCCGGGGCAGCTGATCCCAGACGCCGCAGGCGCGCAGCAATCTCTCAGAAGCACGACTCAGCGCAAAAACCCGAAGATCCCAATCCGCCCCGGGCAAGGGCGGTTGCGCGGCGCGTTCCGCCACCACGGCAACCCTGCCAGCCGCGCACACCTGGCGCTTTGCCAACAATGCGGCGAGCGCAGCGCCGCTCACGCCACCGCCGACGATGATCACGTCGAAATCGCGAGCTCGTGAGCCGCTCAGGACGGATCCCCAGACGACAACGCAACGCCACGCGCGAGCTTGGGCACACGCCCATTGGCGCCGGTGCTGAGCCGCGACAGCGCCGCTTTGGCCGGCGGCAGCAGGTCGAAAGCCAGCAATCCGAGATCGCGCAAGCCTCGAATGGAGAGCAGTGGAGCGGAGAACAGCCGCACCAATCCATCGGTGAATGCAATGACGCTGCCGCGATCCGCCTTGCGCCATTGATCGTACGCCGCCAATAGCTGCGGACCGCCCGCATCGAATGCAGGTTGCTCGTGCCCGTCGGCCAAGAGTTCGGCCAGGCTGGCGACATCGCGCAGGCCGAGATTGAAACCCATGCCAGCGACCGGGTGAAGACTTTGAGCCGCGTTGCCGATGATGACGCAACGACCCTCACTGGTGCGCTGCGCGCGGTGCAGAGACAGCGGATAGGAGACTCGGCGGCCGACCTTGAGAAAACGTCCCAGACGAAATCCGAAGCGTCGCTGCACCTCGGCGATAAAATCGGTGTCGGACCACTGCAACGCAGCCGCCGCCGACTCGGGCGACAAGGTCAGCACCAGTGTGCAGCGCCCGCCCTCCAGTGGCAGCAGCGCCAGGGGACCATCCGCGGTGAAGCGCTCGTAAGCCACTTGCTCGTGGAAACGCTGCGGCAGAATCGTGGTGATCACCGCCGTTTGTTCATAGTCTCGAACCTCAGTATCCACGCCGAATGCGCTGCGCACGGCGGATTGCATACCGTCGGCCGCCACCACCAAATGGGCGGTCACCCGCGATACGCTGCCTTCCTGTTTGATGTCGAGCAGCACGCCATCATGCACGGCCGTCACCTGTGCAACCTCGGCGGGACAGAACACGCGCAAGCTCCGCGACGGCAGGCGTGCCCATAGAGCTTCGCCGAGGACACGGTTCGGCACGACGTATCCCATGGCTAGGAGTCCTTGTTCAGCGGCATCGATGCGCGCGAAGCCAAAGCGCCCCTGATCCGAGACATGAATCTTTCGAATGGTACTCGCGGCACCCTCGAGCCCTGGCCAGACACCGATGGTTTCCAGGATTCGGCGGCTGCCGTTCGACAACGCCGTCGTGCGTTCATCGAAGCTTGGTTGCGCGGCGGAGTCGTGCGCTACCGCCTCGATGAGCACGACTCGCAGCTTGAGGGGCGCCAGGGCCACCGCCAGGGTCGCGCCCACCATCCCGCCGCCTACGATGGCGATGTCGTAGCGTTCAGGCTCGCTCATCGCAGCGACTCGATGGCTTCCGGCGTCTTCTCCAGCGATCCGGTCAGCACTTCAGGCGCCTGGGGCGTGACCAGCACGTCATCCTCGATGCGTACGCCGATGTTCCAAAACTCCTTCGCGATCTGCGCCGCGGGACGGATGTAGATGCCGGGCTCCACGGTCAGCGCCATGCCGGGCTCCAACACCCGCCACTCGCCGCCCACCTTGTAGTCGCCGACATCATGCACGTCGAGCCCGAGCCAGTGGCCGGTACGGTGATTGAAGAATTGCCGATACTCCCGCTCCCGGATCAACTTGTGAACCGATCCTTTTAGCAGGCCCAATTTCACCAACCCCTGGGTTATCACCCGAACCGCCGCCTCATGCGGCTGGTTCCAGTGGTTGCCTGGCCGCACCTTGTCGATCGCTGCCAGCTGCGCTTCCAGCACCACCTCGTAGACGGCGCGTTGCACGGCGCTGAAGCGTCCGCTGACGGGGAAGGTGCGTGTGATGTCGGAGGCATACAGGTCATGCTCGCAGCCCGCATCCAGCAACAGCAAATCTCCATCGCACAGTGGTGCATCATTGCTGCGGTAGTGCATGACGCAGGCATTGGCGCCGCCGCCCACGATGGGGTGATAGGACGCGTCGGCGTTGTGCGAACGGAATTCATGCATCACTTCGGCCATCACCTCGTATTCCATCCGTCCGGGCTGGGCGAAGCGAATGGCGCGACGATGCGCGCCAACCGCAATCTGCGCCGCACGCCGCAGGCGCACCTGTTCGGAACGGCTCTTATATAGGCGCATGTCGTCGAGTACGTGGTTCAGCGCAACAAATTCCTGCATGCCGCCGCCAACCTGCCGGGTTTGCGCCCGCAGGCCGTGAACCCATGCCGTCAGCCGCAGATCGAATTCCACATGAGTGCCCATCGAATAGAAGATCTGTGACCGCTGCTCCAGCAGGTGCGGCAGGATTTCGTCGATGTCGGCGATGGGAAACGCATCGTCCGCACCGTAGAGTTCGACAGCCCCTTCCGTGCCGGCGCGAGCGCCGTCCCAGGATTCGCGCACCGCGTCGCGCTCCCGCACGAACAAAAGATACTCACCCTGAGGCCGGCCGGGGCACAGAACCGCAACCGCATCGGGTTCCGGGAACCCGCTCAAATAATGGAAGTGGCTGTCCTGACGATAGGCGTACTCGATGTCGCCATTGCGGTGACGCACCGGTGCGGCAGGCAGGATGGCGATGGCCTCCTTGCCGATGATGCGCATGAACTGGCGCCGCCGCCGCGCGAACTCAGTTCGATCCATGCTGCTTCAATGCAATCGCTGCTGCGCCGGGTAGACCTGCCGTCGAAGCGGCAGCAATTCTTCGAACACAACTTGTGCGGCGACTCGGATGAACTCGACCAACTCCGCGTAGGCCTGCTCGTTGGATTCATCCGAGTCGGCATCATCGCCGGTGGCGCGCGAGATTTCAGTGAAGTCGCGGACGATCTCGCCCACATCTCCTTTCAATCCTTCCAAATCGGAAATCGCGCCGGTTCCGAGCCCGTAAAGAAAGCCCGTACACCATAACGCCAGCGCGTTTGCCCGGCCGTTCAGCGGCGATTCGTCATCCGGCAACAGCGGCTCGAACTCCATGCCCTGTTCGCCGAAGCTGGTGGCGGTGGCCGTAAACACCCTTTCGATCATCGCCGAGGACTCCTCGGACAGCGAATTGCTGTCGGGCAGTATCTCGTTGAGCCAGTCCTGCATCTTGTAGGGAGACATTGAACATAGGGCGCCGCACAGCGAACCATGGGCCTCAGCCGCGTCAGCCAGGCTGCCCGCCGTGGCGAGCACGTCTTCAAAGTCTTTGAATCGAATATCCGACAGCATGGTAGAGGGATAATACAGCACGCGGGGGGCGCTGAAGCTAGCGCGCTGGCAGGCAGGCGCGGCGGACTTTGCATTGCGCAATGCCCCGCTCTATATTGCACCCCTATGAACGAAGCCAACCCGAAGTCAGCGGTCGAACTTGAGCTGAAGCGCCTGGAAAAACGCTTGGAAGACCTCATCATCACTGTGGGGCATATCAAGGAAGAAAATCGTGCGTTGCGCCAGCGTCAGGATACGCTGACAACGGAGCGCGCCACTTTGTTGCAGAAAAATGAACAGGTTCGTGCCAGGGTAGAGGCAATGATTGGGCGGCTGAAATCGATGGAACAGGCATGAGCGAAAACCAGGCGCGGGTGAGTGTGCGCATTCTGGAAAAGGAATACCACATCACGTGTCCGATCGAGGAGCGTTCTGATCTGCTCGATTCGGCTGAGTTTCTCAACAGTAAGATGCGCGAGATTCGCGACAGCGGAAAAGTTGTCGGTCTGGACCGGATTGCCGTCATTGCCGCCCTCAACATGGCGAACGAGTTGATCCGATTTCGCAATCGTGACACCAATCTCGATTCAGACATCGGTGGGCGCTTGCGTATCCTGCGCGAGCGCGTAGAGTCGGCTTTGGAGAAGGGCCAGCAACTCGAGCTGTGAGGTCCCTCTCGAGATTAAATTTGGCGCTGCCTGCGGTGTTCGATGCGGATCGGGTTACCTCCTGACCCTAATTTTGTAAACCCCAGGGGCTATTGCTTGCTGGCAACATTGTGCAAGTCCGCCTCGAGCGGAAAGCCTTAAGTGCCGCAGTGGGCCCCACCTGTTGCTCAGGTCGGGAGCAACGGTCCAAAACGGCACATGCGGGTGGCGCCATCCCCCTTGATGATGCAAGTGCTCAGGTGAAGGCATCGCTTCGCCGACAACTGCGTGCGGCGCGCCGCGCGCTTGCCATGGCGGAACATCGGCGCTACTCCAAGCGCGCCGGGCAAGCCGTGGCGAAGCTGCCCGCCTTTGCGGCGGGCAAGCGGATTGCGGTCTACCTTCCCTTCGATCGAGAAACCGATACCGCCGGATTGATCATCGCGGCGCGCCGGCGCGGTCTGCGCATCTACGTTCCTGTCATCGTCGACAAGCGCCATGCGCGCATTCTTTTCTATCCATTGGGCATCAAGACTCGGGTTGGCACATTCGGCATCCCGGTACCGCTTCGGCGCGCTGCGCCGCTACCCGCGCGCTGGCTGCATCTGATCGTGGTTCCCTTGGTGGGCATCGATTCACAGGGACGACGTTTAGGGTTCGGGGGCGGTTATTACGATCGGGCATTGCAATTTCGGCGCCTGCGCCGATTCTGGCCAGGACCGCATTTGGTGGGGTTGTCCTTCGACTGTCAGCGCACCGCTGCAAGCTTTGCGGAACATTGGGATGTACGATTGGATTCCCTGGCAACCGAATCGGGAATGAGGCGCTTCGTATGAACCACTGGCTGTTCAAATCCGAACCCGATACTTTCGGTATCGATGCGCTGGCCCGGGCACCTAAGAAAACTTCTGCCTGGGATGGCGTGCGCAATTATCAGGCCCGCAACATGCTGCGGGACTCTATAAAGAAAGGCGATTTAGCCTTCTTTTATCACTCGAGCTGCGATGTGCCCGGTATCGCCGGCATCGTCAGCATTACGCGCGGCGGCTACCCCGACGCTACCGCCTTCGATCCCAAGCACCACCACTACGATGCCGACTCCAAACAAGAAGCGCCGCGCTGGTACGTGGTGGACGTGAAGTTGGTGCGCAAGCTGAAGCGCGTCATCACACTCGATGAATTGCGCGCGCATGCCGGTCATGCACTCAAGGATTTCGTTTTGCTGCGCCGAGGTAATCGCCTGTCGGTCATGCCGGTGACGAATAAGGATTGGGATTTCATTCTGAAGCTTGAGTGAACTTGCTCACATCGCTACCACATTGACGCTCGTTAAAAGCGGTCGCGCTTGTAAATTAATTATTCGTGTATATACTCGGACCCCGGACTAACCCGATAACGGAGTTTCTATCATGGCAGCGAAAGCAAAGAAGGCGAAGAAGAAGGTAGCAAAGAAAAAGGCCGCTAAGAAAAAGTAAGCCTTCGAAAGTAATCAACTGTGCCCGCGTAAGCGGGCACAGTTGTTTCTGAGGGTAGGAAATTTACAGTGTCCGTCGAAAAAAAACGCCGCGCGGCCGAAGCCGCCCTCGCCTACGTCGAAGAGGACATGGTGCTGGGGATCGGCACCGGCTCAACCGTGCAGCAGCTCATCGAAGCGCTGAAAGACCGCAAAATCCAGCTCGCAGGAGCAGTCTCCAGCTCCCGGCAAACCTCCGCTCACTTGAAGGCGGTCGGTATTCCGGAACTCGATTTGAATACCGCCGGGGATTTGAGCCTCTATATCGACGGTGCCGATGAGGCCACTGCCAGCGGGGCCTTGATCAAGGGCGGAGGTGCCGCTCTCACCCGCGAGAAGGTGGTGGCTGCCGCATCGGCACGATTCGTTTGCATCATCGATGATTCGAAACTGGTTTCCGTCCTCGGCGCCTACCCTCTTCCGGTCGAGGTCATACCCATGGCCAGATCCTACGTGGCTCGGCAGTTGGTCAAGTTGGGCGGGCAGCCGGTGCTTCGCGATGGGGTTACCACGGACAACGGCAATGTGATCCTGGATGTTCACAACCTGCGGCTGACCGATCCAAAAGGGTTCGAATCGCAGGTCAATCAGATCGCCGGCGTGGTGACTGTCGGTTTGTTCGCCTGGCGACGCGCCGACATCATCATCGTGGGCGGTGATGACGGCATAAAGACGCTGAAAGTTTAGATTTCCAACCTCGTGCCGATCTCGATGACTCGGTTCGGCGGCAATCCATAGTAGTCCGCGATCACCTGCGCGCCCCGGGCGAGCCGCATGAAGGCGGCACGCCGCAGCGGCGAAAGATCCGAGCGGCGCCCGGGCAGCAATTCTTCGCGACTCAAGAAATACGTGGTCTGCTCAGGGATGTACGGCACGCCATAGGCTTCAGCCTCACGCAAAATCTCGGTAATGTTCGGCTTCTCCATGAAGCCAACCTGTGCGACCACCCGGACGATGCCTTCGCACACCGGCGTCACGGTCAAGCGCTTGCCGGCCGGAATTCGCGGCTGTTCGCGGGTGACCACTGTCAGCAGCACCACGTGTTCGTGCATGACCCGGTTGAATTTGATGTTATTGAGGAGTGCCCGCGGAATACCCGAGGCTTTGGGATCCAAGAAAATTGAAGTCCCCGCCACCCTCACCGGCGGATCGCGCTTCAGGTCTTCCAGGAAATCGCGCACCGGCTTCTGCTCGCGCAACAGCCGGGCCATCACGGCAGCGCGGCCGCTCTGCCAGGTTTGCATCAACCAGAAGATCAGCAGCCCGGAAGCCAATGGCAGCCACCCGCCATCCTCGAGTTTCGTCAGGTTGGCGAGCAGGAAGGCGATGTCGACGATGAACAGCAGCGACAACCCGGTACGCAAAGCGCGGCTGTCTTTACCGGTGCGCGATTTGATCAGACTGAGGGTGAGCGGCGTCACGATGGTCATGGCCCCGGATACCGCCAGACCGTAGGCGCCCGCGAGCGCGGCCGAACTGCCGAAGCCCACCACCAACGCCAATGCCGCCACCATCATGATCCAATTCATGGCCGGTACGTAAATCTGACCGGCATGCTCGGCCGAGGAATGTTCGACGCGAAGCCGCGGCAGCAACCCGAGACTCACGGCCTGAGTGGTGACCGAAAACACTCCCGATATCACGGCTTGGGAGGCAATCACCGACGCCGCCGTCGCAATCACCACCAGCGGCAACACCGACCACTCCGGTGCCATCAGATAGAACGGATTGCTGATGGCGGCGGGATTATCGATCAGCAAAGCGCCCTGGCCGAAATAGTTGAGCACCAAACCGGGCATGACGATCAATATCCAGCCGAGACGGATCGGCGCTTTACCGAAGTGACCCATGTCGGCGTACAGGGCTTCGCCGCCCGTGACTGTCAGGAACACGCCGGCCAACACGGCCAGTGCGCTCACTTGATGCTCGGTCAACATGCGCAGCGCGTACACCGGATTGAGCGCCTGCAAGACGCTGGGCTCGCGCAGGATCCAGTCCACCCCCATCACCGACAGGATCAGAAACCACCCGAGCATGATGGGCCCGAAAACCTTGCCTACCGAGCCGGTGCCCTGCCGTTGGATGACGAAAAATCCAATCAACACCGCGATGGCGATGGGCACGGTGGGGATGTGCGCTGCAGGCGCGGCCACCTGCAAGCCTTCGACGGCGCTCAAGACCGTGATGGTGGGAGTGATCGCGCCATCCGCAAAAAATAACGAGGCACCCAGGATGCCGAGCATACCGTACCACTTGCGGCGCGGACTTTGCCGTTCCGTGTTGACCACCAGCGCGGTGAGAGCCAACACCCCTCCCTCGCCTTTGTTATCGGCGTTGAGCACCACCATCACGTACTTCAGCAGGATGACCAATACCAGCGACCAAAAAATCAGCGACAGAATGCCGAAGATATGCTCGGGTGTGACGGGGATATTGGGGCCGGTGAAACACGCCGACATCGCATACAGCGGACTGGTACCGATGTCGCCGAACACCACCCCGAGTGCCGCTACCGCCATGAGTGCGAGGCTGTTACTCGATTTGTGATCGCCTGACATGTTTGCTGCTAGGTCAGATGAGATGGGCCCACTCGTGTGGGCCCAATATTGGCTGGGGGACTAGGATTCGAACCTAGGTAAACGGTGTCAGAGACCGTTGTCCTACCACTAGACGATCCCCCACAAAACCGTTTGGCTCTGATGCTAGCGCTTCGAGAACTGGGTACCGCGACGAGCTTTGCGACGACCCACTTTCTTGCGTTCCACTTCGCGGGCATCCCGGGTCACGAAGCCGGCCTTGCGCAGCGGCGACCGCAATGTTTCATCGTATGCCATGAGGGCGCGCGTGATGCCGTGACGGATGGCGCCGGCCTGTCCGGTGATCCCGCCTCCCTCGACATGCGCTTCTACATCGAACTTGTTATCCATCTGCACGGCGCCGAACGGCTGCTGCACGATCATACGGCCGGTTTCGCGGCCGAAGAATTCTTCGAGCGAGCGCCCATTGATGGAAACTTTTCCAGATCCGGTGCGCAGATAGACCCGCGCACTGGAAGTCTTGCGACGGCCGGTGCCGTAAAAGGCGTTATTGGCGGTGTTTGCCATGGATAGTCCTACGAGCTTTTCTTAGATTTCCAGCGCTTTGGGCTGCTGTGCTTGATGGGGATGATCTTTGCCGCCAAAGACGTGCAGCTTTTTGTACATGCGGCGGCCCAACGGACCCTTCGGCAGCATGCCTTTAACCGCGAACTCGATGGCGCGCTCCGGGTGCTCGTTCAGCAGCTTGCCCAGGGAAATGCTCTTCAAGTTGCCCACATAGCCGGTGTGCTGGTGGTAGAACTTGTCGGTGAGCTTGGCTCCGGTGACCTTCACGGTGCCGGCGTTGATTACGACGATATGATCGCCCAAGTCTTGATGAGGGGCATAGTTGGGCTTGTGCTTGCCCTTCAAGCGATGCGCGATCTCCGAGGCCAAGCGGCCCAGAGTCTTGCCCGCCGCGTCGACCAAATACCAGTCGCCGCGCGTCTCTTCAGGCTTGGAAAATACGGTATACATGGAAATGCTCAATTGATTCGGCTCGGAAACGAGGCGCGAAAGTGTACAGAACAGCGCGTGTAGATGCCAGTCCCGCCTCGGAACCTGAGCTTCTATTATATAGTGTCGACATGCACAGCCGAGACTTGGGGTTTGTAGACCGCCTTTTTGGCGAAATAGATAAGCTAATCAAGGTGTTAACGGTTCCCGCGCGGGCGGCCCGGGCGCTGCCCGAGGTGCCCGATGCGAAATCGCTCTCTCCCCATGACCGAGCAGCCTCGGTCAGGCTGATGCGGGTCAACCATGCCGGCGAGGTCGCGGCCCAGGCTCTTTACCGTGGGCAGGCGATGACAGCCCGCGATCCGGCAGTCAAATCTGCCATGCAACAGGCGGCAGGCGAAGAAAACGATCATTTGGCTTGGTGCGGGCAAAGGCTGGAGGAATTGAAAGGTCGGCCCAGTCTCTTAAACCCCCTGTGGTACGTCGGTTCCTATGCGATTGGTGCCGCGGCTGGCGCTTTAGGTGATCGCGCCAGTCTGGGTTTCATTGCCGAAACCGAACGGCAGGTGGAAGCACATTTGCGCGAGCATTTGGACCGCCTCAGCCCCGACGATCTGCGCAGTCGCGCCATACTCGAGCAGATGACGCATGATGAAGCGCAGCATGGGGCCAAGGCCACTTCCATGGGAGGTCAGACACTGCCCGTCCCTCTGGCAATGGCAATGCGCATCACGTCGCAACTCATGACTCGGGGCTCGTATTGGATCTAGCTTTTGGCGCCGGCGGCTAGCTTTAGTGCTTGCGATTCCGGTACTTATGTAATAAAAGAAGCGCCTACAGGCATTTCGCAGACGAAGAACCACGGGAGTGAACATGGAAGAAGGGGCAAAGGCCTTAAGCGATATCCCAGCGATCAATCGTTTCTTGAG
>Ga0116227_10008371_pt1 | contig 19557 bp, 9 predicted proteins | sample S1TSphgellanicum_FD_89693 | JGI IMG/M metagenome (GOLD analysis project Ga0116227, IMG submission 89693) | Host-associated microbial communities from peat moss isolated from Minnesota, USA - S1T2_Fb - Sphagnum magellanicum MG | ecosystem: Host-associated > Plants > Peat moss > Unclassified... | reverse complement strand
CAAGTACAAGCTGTGGAAACTCCCCAAGAGTTGGAAAACAAGAACATCCAGTCACAGTAGGAGCCGTGCGACTGGATCTCACCCAACACCACCTTTGCAAAGGCTCCTGTTCCATTGTTGGTCCCAGTCCCAGTTTCACTTAGGATGTGGACATCATTCATATTCCAGAAGACATACCACAAGTGTCAGCTTTGGTGGACTCCGGCGCCACCTCTTTTTTCATCGACTAAACATTTGTCGTCCAACACAACATCCATGTGATCAAGAAGTTAACCCCTGTTCCGGTAAAGGTTATTAATGGGAGAACCATTGCTTTTGGTGCAATCACACACGAGATAACCCCTCTAGAACTTTGTATCGGCAAACACATGGAGAAGATTGTTCTCAACATCATCTCCACCCCTCACCATCCCATCATCCTTGGTTTGCCTTGGCTAGAAGCACACAACCCTATCATTAATTGGTGGTCTAGAACCCTCACCTTCAGCGCACAACGGTGCACCTCTCAAAAACCCCACGCTTAGAAAAACATTTTGTCCAGTCCTGCCAAGAACCCTGTGGTCAAGAACCCAAAGAGGGTCGGAACCAATTCTAGTTTTCTAAAGACTGTTATGAACCGACTACAAACAAGTGGAGAATTACAAGACAAGACAAGCTTTATTGATCCATCAACTGGTGTTGATCTGTTGAAGGGTTGTTCCCCAGACTATCTCCTTTTATAACCCTGAACCATACTAGTCTCAAAATATCCTAGGCCATGATATTGCCAAAAGTATCCCAAAATATCCTAGGACATGACATTGCCAAAAGTATTCCAAGTATCCCAAAATATCCTAAGCCATGATATTGCCAAAAGTATCCAAAAATATCCTAGGACATGACATTGCTCAAAGTATCCCAAAATATCCTAGGCCATGACAACAAGTCCTAAAACCCATTGTAAAATTATATCATTTAAAAAATTTTAAAAATTTGAAAAACATTTAAATTTTTTTGTTGATGTTGATGTCCTTTTTTTATGTTTGCAAAATCGTAGAAATTCACCACAAAAAATAATAATTTTACATCATTAATATTTAATTAAAATTTTAAAAATAATGGATAAGGTTTACAATGATCTCAAAGATTAAACATAAAAAATTTCAAGTGAAAGTTTTATGATGAATTGTTTATGCGTTTAATGTTAAAATTATTTAAATGAATTTGAAACTTTTATTCAATTAGAGTAACCTTTCTATTTTGAAATTTGTAATTTCAATTTTTTGGCAATTGTTTTGTTGTTTACATTTTTTCTTGAATTTATGTAAAATATATTTTTACATCATTAAAAAAACATGTTGTGAGTTTTTTCCAAAGTTATGCAATTAATCATTTGTATTAATGTATGATTTTGATAATTAAATGGTTATATTGATTACTTAATTAATTTTTATTCTTGTGGCCAATTCTGCCAATTTAAAAGGCAACAACATTAAAAAAGGATTTTTTCGAATTTTTTGGGTGAAATTTAAAATATATGTTGTCATTTTTTTACAATAAAATATAGTAAGTAACCATAATATTGAAGGATTTAAACAAGTTTTCAAATACATTACTTGTTTATAACCAAATGTGGTGTTGTTTTATCGTTGATGACCATTTAACCAACATCGCAAAAATAAATAAATAATTGTCCTTAATCATATTGGGGGAAACAAAAACTTGTAATTCTACAAAAATCAGACATATTTTATGTAATAAAAATAAAATTGTAAAATATTTAATGAATGTATTTTTGAATTCACATTGAATTTACAAAGATTCTAGGTCAATTTAAATAGAAAATATTTATAGATTTATTCATGACATGCAATTTCAAGTATTTTTTAACCCTTTAATTTTATTTATTTTATAAAATTTAAATATTAAAAAACATTATTGAATAAGCTTCAAGATAAATGTTTTCATTTGTAGCATTTGAATGAATTTTGAAAAAGAAAACAAATGTTAAAGTTTGAATTTCATAAAGAATTTCATGTTAAACACACTAAAATTAAACACTTTCTTTTTTGTTAATAAAATCTTGAAGTGCTTTGGTGGTTAAGACCTAATGTACTTCCATGAGGTCTTGGGTTCAATCCTTGATGAGTGTGTGCATTAATGTATCTTGTACAAATGTAATATACAAACATGTACATCATGGCGAATAATATTCACATTTTTTTGTTTACAAAGTCAACAAAAAATAAACTTAAATTTTTTTTCACAACATGTAATTTTGTCATGGCATGGATTGCATTTTTGTCACGACATGATTCCATGATCCGGAAAAAAAAAACAGAAATCATTTGTATGATGACGTGGCATATTATTCCACATCATATTAATTTTGGACCTCATATATCCATGTCATAAATTAAAAATTAAAAATGATCTATTACAACATGTGATTATCCAAAATGACTAAAAACATTTCATTAAAAATGTCTTAATTAACTAGTCCTTTTTACCAATACCATACAAGTTTCATATTATTCAATTTTGACCTATTTCACTAAAAACCTAATGAATTTGGGTAGTGGAAAAAAAAACAACGTTTCTTCTTGTGAGGCCTCACTAGAACAAAATTGCCAAGGGCCAAGTCTCAAAATGGAATGTAAGCAATTGTCTTTAATGAGGGTCACATGTTTTTAGGACTCCAATATGGAATGATGACTAGGTCTTCAAGATCAACATCAACAATGGGACGAATGGCACCTTGCATGTGATTAAACCTCCAATTGTTTGAAAGCTAAAAACCTTCCAAGTGGGTTGAATTTTGAGTTGGCAAAGGATTTAATAACAACTCAAAGATGTTTTCCCAATAATCCATGTATGGACCAAGCTTTATGCGTATAGGTTTCATCCTTGCACATCCCAATAGACTTTTAAAACTCCATATATTTAAAAAACCTGTCATTGATAAAAAAAATTTGTTAATGGACTTGGTGGCATCATTCCCCCATATAAGGTGAAAAGGAATAAGATTTGGAAATCCTTGTGGTAGCTTGGGATGACTTAAGTCATCTACTTGCCACAATCAAATTGGAGTTCCATCCTTAGGACTCGAAAAGGCATTAGTAGGGGACACCTTGTATTACATAATAGGCCACTCAACTGAATCAACAAAAAAACAAAACAAATGCATGTTTGTATGGTCAACCAAGATTTCAAACCCATCCTTCAAACATCCTTTGACCCAACTCTTGAAATCTGGGATGGGTAAGTGCATGAATAGGTGGACCGTCTGGTAGTAGGAAATTACCAATTCAAAATTCCAAAACAATAATTCTACATATGGGTTAAAAGAAACTAGAGGGGTCATGTGTAAGTTGTATGAAACTCTTGATTGGTTAGTTTAGGTGTTCATTTTAAATTTGTTTTGTGGTGCCACTTTGACAAGCTTAATTAAGGCTAGTTAAACCTATGTAAATCCTAATTATCATCTTTCTCAAATTTTCAAGTTGAGCTTTGATTAATATAGATGCATGAAAACTTTGGTCCTTGGTCCTTTCACATCTTTTGCAACACTTATTGCACACAAAGTTCATCATTTCATCATGTTTGAAAACATTTGAAACTTTGGGAGTATGAAATCAAACACAAGGTGAAAATTGAGGGAATTAAAATGAAAATCGAAGGAGTTACATTGCCATACATAGAGCCATTGTAGGGGAAAGCTCCATAGATCATTTTTTATCATAAAAGCCCCACCACTAATCATTTGCATATGTTTTTAACTTGTGCAGCACTGGGCCTTGCCCTAAATACTTGAATGTAGGTCAAGATTTTATAGAAGAAGTGCAAGAGCGTTTTGGGCCTCCCAACAACAATGTGCCAATTTGGAATTCTAGAGGATGATGCACTTCAGTTTCTTTGGATTTTGTTTTAGGAGGTTTAGTATGAATTGTTTGCCAACCTCACACTGGATTTAACAACTGTGACACAATCTTATCATGTGTAACAAGAAATCATACAAATTTTTGCTTATTACATTCTTCAATACAACTGCAATCATATTCTACATTTTTACGTATAGCCTCCTTTGGATTTTGAGGTGGGGTTAAAAAAAACTCTAGATCTGAATCATATGTCTCTTCCTGCTTGATCTCTTCCAGGTTTTGAGTGTGCTTCAAGGTTTCCCAAATTGTGTTACTCATTCTTTTGATTTGAACATTGGCCTAGTGATGTTTTTGAGTTTTTTTAATTGTAACTCAACAACAATCTTGATTAATTTGAACTTGGGTGCGACAATGCTCTTAATTGTTCAGCATGGTGATGCACCTAAACAAAAAAAAGAAGTAAAAGTCGAATTTACATCTTGCATGTGCACGATGATGCCCACAATTCATGCACAACACACAACAAATCAATGACAAACATAATGTTAAAATGAATTTACCAAACTCGTTTGAAACCTTAAACCTTAAAATGACATGAGTCTTATTGATGTGCATGAATGAGAAATATTGTTTGATCTTTGCCATTACTTTGAAAATGATTACAATAGTTCATCCACAACGTTGGATATTTCATCCATGGGATGTCTCCCACATATATAATCAAGAAATTTCAAAATTGTTAATATATGAAAAAAAAAGATGTTTAAAATAATTCCAAATGTAAAAAGTAGTGATTTTTTTTACATAAATGCCCATAATAGTCCATGAAACTTGTAATCCAAGTTGAAAATTTGTTAAATATTTTGACCTTTTTAATGTAAATTGTTCATATAATTTTTGTTCAAATTTCATTTTTGGGTCAAATATGAAACTCTTGGACATCATTAAATTGAGTAGAAAACCTTAGATTTCACATGTGTTTGGAGAGGTCAAGTTCCATTTCAAATTCTAAAAAAATGAAATTGAAATACCCTTTTTTCCATTGAATTTAGGACAACTCAAGACAATCAGGACAAAATTGAATAGGTTTTCATTGCTTTTCAACATTTTAAAATCATCAGAAAAATACCATCTTTTCATAAGTAGTACACATGAACATGATAAATGTTATTACGCCAAAAGTTGTAACATTTGTACACTTATGTTACAAAATGATTTAAATATTTTTTCAAATTCAAGAATGGTTACTGTAACATTGGCTCATTTTAGCATGATTGGACCCATTGGTATTTGCAACTGAATGGCAATGTTTAGTTTTATGACATGTGTCCATTTTGAAGCCAATTTTTGGTGACATGTGTTATTTAAGCCCATTTTGGTAGATAATATAATATAATATAATAAATTAAATTTGGATAATCCAATTTAGGTGTTTTAAGATGTTGACACATGGCATTTAAGTAGGTAGGTAGGTAGGTAAATAGGGTTTATTTTATGACAAGTGTTCATTTTGATGCCAACTATGTGGTGCCACATGGCCATTTATGAACACATATTTTTTTTAAAAATTAAATTTAAATTGTCAGGTTTAAGGTTTATGTGATGGTGACACATGGCACTTAGGTAGGTAAGGTCATATAAGCAAGGTACTTGTAGGTAGGTAGATAAATAGGCCTAAATAGGTAGGTAAGTAGGGTGAGGCTAACTACATAGGTTTAAAATAACCTTTTTTTATTTTGGGTTTAGCTTTTAAGGTTGAACTTCTTTTATTGGTTCATCCCAAATGGCACTTTTTTTGAATTTTTTTTAGTGCACTTATATAGTTTAGAAAATTGGAAGGTATGACAAAGGATATGGGATAAACATTTCTTTTGCAAGTATAACCAACCTTGTTGCACCTGAGTTACTTATGGTTGGAAGTAATTGTGTTCTAGTAGTGATTTGTACTACTACCATAGTACTTGGGCTGCTTTGGCATGATATAATTATTTTCACCTTTGTGGAAATTTTCAAAAAAAATTCAGCCCATTCTACTTAAATTTTCAAAAACATATTCAAATTGCTAGCTAGTTTTGAATCAAGGAACTACTCGACCAAATCAGTTACTTTACATCCATCTAACCTCTAATGCAATGAAATATTTTTAAAATACTAACTAATTTTATTAGATATATTACACATATGCCAAAATTTTCAGAATTGAAAAGGTAGCTGCCAAACCAATTTTTTGGATTAAATTAATTATTTGGTAGAAAACTGCTGAAGCTACCCAAATACTAGGATAGTAAAGCTATTGGTTGGACCTTAGTCCTTTCGACTAAAGTCCATAATTTTTCTACCTTCAAGAGTAATGTGAGTTTATACTTTCACACATGGAAATAATTCCCATCAAATTTGGGAGCATATGTTTATCTTGTTGGACATTTTAATACGTGAATTTATTTCTCATTGTTGAAGTTGAGTTTAAAGATTTTGCCTATCATTATTTTCATTCAAAGACTTATTGCTAAATCAGGTTGTAAGATTTAGATTTGACACCATGTTGGATTCTAATTTCACACAACAATATAATTTGCTCTTTAATAATGCTTTTATATTATTTCCAGAGTAATATTACAAAATGTCAAAGATCATGAAAGCATTTACTAACTTCTAAGACCTTTATAGCAATCAACAATGTGCCCCATTCATGATGTGTCCCTTTGTTATATGTCCCTATGAACTTCCAAAATGAAGCTTCCCAATCTTTCATATCTCATTCTTCTGTACAAAAGATTATCATACATCCTTTCCCTTTGCTCCCTTGAAGAAGAGGATAAGAGAAGCTCTTCCCATGATAAGAACCAAGCGGTGAAAACTCTTTAGATTTGGGGAGAGTAGCATTTGGGAAATTGTAGTATGGGTCCTGTTATATGTTGATATGTTATACCCAATTTTTTTCATAAGGTATGTTGGGACCAATGGTTTTCTTTGGGGTGAATTTTTGCATTCTTCTGACTTGAAAAATATGAAATCATATTTTTCAAGTCAAAATAATGCAAAAAATATTTAAGATGTTTTTAAATTCTGGAGAAAATTTTAAAACAGAATATTTGACAGAATATTATTTTTTGGAAAAACAAATTCATAAAATGATGAAACTTTGCCCCCCAAAAAAAAAATGCTGGCTCACATGATATGGATAAAATCAGTGCAATTTGTTACTATTTATTTTGGCACTTGCTCTTAAGTTAAAGTAGCTGGGGTCTTTGCAAGTGGCCTTGAAACTCTTTATTTCAAAGAAGAAAATAGAAACAAAAGTAAAAGATTTTTTTTCAAAAAAAAATTATTAAAAAATTATAAATAAATAAATAAAAATTTTTAAAAAAATTTGGAGGGTAGTAGTTGACTGAATTTATTCTAAGTCAAATGCAAGGTTGCTCCATTGCATGTTTTTTAAAGCACAAGAAAAGAATGTGCATATGTGGAGAGAAATTGAAATGCCTAGAGCTTTGTACTGTGTATACTGGCAATATTGTTGACTGGAATTGAGACTTGAAATGGTGACTAGTTTTTAATGAAACCAGTCTCAAGGTGGGCCTCCTCCTCACTGAAGGTGTGTAGTTTACCTGATATTCAATGTTGCGCATATGTGGATGTTTGTTGCATTGTCTCATTTTGTTGTTGATTTATTGGTTGCGTAAAGACCTGGTCCCTTATTTTCTAGTGTAATTGGAGGTCACCTTGCACAATAAAATTCTTCACATGGCATGTGAAAAATATTTGAGAGTTATTCTTAAAGGACCTCAAATGGGAGGTATTGGACCCCAGTTTGGTCAAAACAGGGGACGAAATCAAAAGTTAGGATGAAAAGAGTACACAGGGGAAAAAGAAATTGGGGACCAAACTATTTTTCCTCACCTAAAGTGGTTCTCACAGGGGTTCCCCCCCCCCAACCCCCTCCTGCATGCCCGGTTTTGAATTTGCATTAACTGTGACTTCAGTGCTGATCATTGTCTTGGGTGAATCAAGTCTTGTCTGAATAAAATCCTGAAAATCTTGTGAACTGATACCCAGTTTCATGAAACAGTACTCAGTTTTTACTGCTTTACACTCGAACTGGGGATGAAATAGGGATCACAGGGTCAAACTAGCGCCCAAATACAGGAAGACTCTAAGGAAGACTGTATTGTTAGAGGACTCTTTATGGGAATATTTGCTTTGCTGGGGGCATTTGCATCTAAAAGGATGGCATCAGTTTTTACACCAAACCTTTCTGAAATAAGCTGCTATGAAAAATGCTAGTCTGGGTTTTTATGTGGGGTCAACATTTGCCAAGCAGTGTTTTTTTTTTTTTTCCTGGAGAAATTTCACCATTTTTGGACAAAGAAATTGGTGAAATTTAGGAATTTCTTTTGTTTTTTCTAGTGTAATTTCGATTAATTTTGCTATTTTTTGGTAAAATTTAGCCAAAAATTGAACATTAACAAATGAGAAAAAAAAGACCGTTGCAAAGTTCAAGTCAAATATATATTTTTTATTGAAAAGAAACACATGAATTTTGCATGTTACACAGAGCTACAGCTTAAGACATTATAACAGAAGTAGTTGTGATGTTGCGTAGTGATTCATGTTCCTTTGCTTCTTATTAGTGTTTTCTCCAAGTTCATCCTTTCAGACAAGTTGTCTGCTATGCCACCTCAAGGAATAAGTTGAACCAAAGAGTTGGTGAACGGGTGCTATATGTATGTATGTATGTATGTATGTACATATGAATAAATTCTGAAAGCATGTGTTCTGTGGAGGTTTTTCTTTCCCTGGAAAAGCATTTTATGAAAGTTGTGTGCTGTGTGAAGCTTTCTAACTTGTGTCCAAAAGTGTTTGTGGAATGTCACTCTTTTGTTTTTTCGGGGACAATTTGTACAATCCAAAGTTTGTTTTGTAAAGGTTATCTTTCATCAAGTTCATACAATCATAAAAAAGACTGAGTATTTGTGCACCATGCGAGGTTGCTTTTGATCTGTGTATTTTGCTTTTTGATCTATGTACTATTGGAAGGCACGGATGTAAATTCTGTTGGCCATCAACCCGTGTTGTGTATGTGCAAAGTGGATGTTTCTGGTTATGCCAAAGTATGCGCAACTTTGGCATAACCACAAACAAGTGAACACAAACTTTTTGTGAAAGGCGACAATGGCATTACTACGGTCATAACTTCAGAATTTCACACTTTTGGAGTTTTTTCTTGCTCTCTTTTCTCCAGTAACTATTATTCTGTTTGGATAATTTAGTGTGCTTTTGAGCAATTATTGCTTTCTAAATGGGTAATACGAGAGTATACTCAATACCTTTGAACTTTAGACAAAAGACAACAAAATGTCACATTCTTATCTACTTGGTTGTTGGTGCCTTCATGAACCAGTGCCACAGCAATGCAGCATGCAGGATCAATAGGAAACACTTGTTCCTTGGCCTTGCCTACCAAGGCAAGGATATTGAGTTTTAGATTCATTATAGAGTATAGTAGCTTAATGGATTTTGGCCCCTAGGTAATAATAGGTCTATTTTCATATGAGGATTTTTGAAAGATGATATTTTGGCTTGTGTTGAAACTTGAGATTAGTTATAGAGTTATATAATATCTTGAAGGATTTTGGTTTCTTTTAGAAGAGTTTTTGAAGATTATATTTTTGCATGATGAAAAATTTGAGTTTTCATAATTCTTCTTTTGCCTTAAGATACTGTTTAATGTAAATGGCAAGCCCACCATGTGACACACCCCTTGTATTCCTGTCACATAGTTAACCACAGTGGTTAGCTACTATGGTTAGCTATGTACCAATCACCAACCATTCACTTACATTTCTTACCTACTTACGTAGGTTACTAACCAACTTACATAGGTAGGGTGACAGGGAAATAGGAGGGTTTATAGCACAGGTCACCAAGGTGGAAACTCTCAGTTATATGGTTCAACTACCACCTAGTTATAATGGCTTTTCAATGGATGTTTTGGTGCACGGGGAGGGCCTCACCACCTCAGATGATTCTGAATTTTCCTTCCTTCTCCTTTCCAAAGCGAAGTTAAGCAACTACTACATGTCATGTGGCCATGTAAGGTGACATTGAATTGAAAGGGTATTTTTCATGTTCACAAGCCCGCTAAAGACACATCTATGTTAAGACTAATACCTGCAACACTTGCTCCAAACTTGCTGAACTCCATTGATATCCTGAAGACACCCAAATGAGGTTAAAACCTTGTGAAGGGGTGTAAAGTGTAAACCCATTCATGGGTCCAAGGATTGTGGACTTGTAAGTACCTGAAATTTCAACTTCCTCACTTAAAAATAAATACATATACCTTGAAATATTTGTTAATTAACTGGTGGTGTCTGGGGACACTCAAGAACTAAATTTGTGGCAGAAAATGGGACCTACAATGGTACCACCACAAACTCACATGAAAGAGAAGTACTCACCCTCTTGTCCATAAGATCAGGTTGAAACCAGATCTGATAACCACCTTATATAATATCAAGGTAAGGTAAAACTTATTTTGAAAAAATGCTCTTCATTTCCCTTGCAATTTTCACAATGGTGAACTCACTTTAATCAAAACTCAAGTTAAGAGGGGAGTTGAAACTGGAGAAGTGTAGCCAAATCAAAAGTTGCAGCTCAAAGGTTTTTATGTTTAAGGATTTAGGATTTAAGAACTTGTTGAGATGAATAATGGATTGAAAGGGTTCAGTGATGTTGGATTTTCATCAAAAGCAATATCAATGTTGTCTTGGTCTATCCATTTTTGTATACCATCGGTCTTGGTATCAAAGGTCCCACACATTCATGGTAGCTAGTAGTGGTATATAGTGTAGGATCAACTAGTAGGGTATCAACATGGTATAGATGAATATAATTTGAGGGCTATCTCAATATGGTATTGATATTGTGTTTTTTTTAAAAATAAAGGTTATATGAGCACTTGTATGCTATTGCACATAATGAGTTCACTATGCATGAAGTTAGTTTTGATGCATAACAATTTAGACATGCAAACATAAAAATGGACCATGAAGAAGAGTCAATTATGTACTTTTTGTACACACAACACAAATGACAAATGAACATATATTGAAATGCTTTCAAACAATACAAGGTGAAAAAAAAATGTCAAAAAATAAAAGTTTCAATCAAAGTTCTAACTTGCTAGCTTCAGCACTTAATCAATTCAAATCATGTTATAAGGTTTAAAATTTAAAGTTTCACAAATGAGACAAAATTGAATTGCCATGACAAATACGCATTGAAAGACAAATTCTTGAAGTTTGAATTTTGAATTATAATTATGATTTGCTATTTAATTCATGCACATAACCAAATATTTCATCACAAATGTTTTTAGGTTTGAAGTTTGAAGTCTCACAAATGTACAAACATGGAATTGCCATGAAAAAAAAAGTGAAAATTAAATGTATGAAGTTTGAATTAGAACATTGATTTGCAACTTTCATGCCTTGAATAACAATATATATGCACACCAGGATCCCAATGATGGAAGTGATCTTGAAGTGACACCTTTGCAAGCTTGTGAATAGCCTTGTAATTAAAAAATCCATTCAAACTCAATTTGAAATCTTAGTATGCCTAAAATCTACATGTACTTGAAATGAAACATTCGGGAACAAGACTACATGGTCCTTGTCACAAACTTTAACAATGTGTTCAAAATTAAATGTTAGTGAAATATTGTTGATCAATCATTGATATGATGTTGTAATGGTATTTAGGGGACACTAATTTTAAAAAGTAGAAAATACATGAGTAAAAATATAAGGTGCAATATATTGGTTGTTAGGTAAAAATTATGTTAATTAATTAAAAAATAGGGTACATTTTATACAAATAATTAATTATATTATATTATAAGGTATGTAATAATCTAAAATAATGATTATGATCAATATTGGGTGGCTTTAATATGTAAATACTAAAAAACTACATAATAATATGGTGATAAAAAATAGTTTGGACAATTATCTAATACCCCCCCTAAAAAGGGTTGTTTGATGCACATAAATCCCAAATTTTACACTAAGTGTACCTTGGGAATGACATTGTAATATAGTGATCAATCATCACAATGTGTTACAATGTCATCACAATAACATATCAATGATTATATCGACATTTTGTTAGTGCTTAACTTTGAAGATATTATTAAAGTGTTGTGAAAACACAAATACATGGAGGGGGCAAGTTTGTGATACTTGCACCAAATCAAACACTTAACATTTTCTTCTTTTAAAAAAAATCCACAAAACATCAATATGTCATTTATAAAATCTATCTCAAAAGCTAATTAAAGCATCACAAAGGGAATTTGCAACAAAATATGCAAAGTCTTGTGATGCATTGCTAATATCAACAAGGTTCAAAAATTGATTGGCTTTGATGAGAAATGGAATCATGGAGTTCTTATCATATTCATAAACAATACTTGATTAGTTTTATCTGCATGCAAAAGCTTCATGATATATTGGTTCTTCTATCATGGGTCAAATACATGGAAGCATCATGTTATGAGTTTTATTTCTTTGGAATGCACATGCAAAAATAAAGAAATGGGCCCAGAACAATCATTATTTCTATTGCGACGTGGACATAAAAGATTTCTAACTTTTAAAACCCCACACTATAGGGCTAATCACATGAAAGGCCATTGATCTTTGATTAAATTTTGCTTGTAGTTCAATGTTGATGCTAATGGTGGCAGATAGTGCATCATACATGAGCTAGTACCTTCTAGTTTGGTTCAAAACATCTTGATTCATAACTTGTGATGACAACCTAAGTAATTGCCCATTTCAACTTAGATGGTACTTTAACTTGTAAATGTTCAAAGATTATTTCTAATAACAAACATTGATGACCTTAACATATTTGAAATTTTTTTAAAGAGGGCAACTTTGTTGGCAAATTGAGTTTTCACAGTGGTCTTCAAGTTTTGATCGGGAATCCTAACCTTTATGTATTTTTTCCCACTTTTGTCTAACTTTGGCAAATTTCCTAGTCCAAGTAATTTTTATTCCAAGGTTGCTTACACATTTTTTATTGACACTTCCTTCATCCAATCACAAAGCTTCATGTCATTTGTGGCATATTGACCTTGAGCTTTTAACATTGCATGGTTGAAACAAAAACCTACAAAAGGTTACTTGAATTACAAGGGGGTACATTTATGACACCATTGAAAACAAAGTTAAAGTTAGGGTGTTAAAATTGGAACATTCATCTTCAACATATGTAATATAACATTGTATGTTAAGTAAAATTTAACAAGCAACAACTTCACTTCAAGTTTTGCTAAGGTTAGCCTAGTTGTATCGATTGCTTCAAACAAACCAATAATGACATGTTTTGGCATTGAATATTCACCAATGAAATTTATAAAAATTTAAACACATCAAAGCCTATCTTAGACATTCAAAGTCAAAGGTGATAGTGGTAGTCACATAATTATTAAAGTAGGTAAAAATATGTTTCCATGGTTTTTACAACCACATTAGGGATATGGTCAATCACTAGCTACTTCCAAGTGAGGAAATAAATCTCAAGAACCGTACAAATCACCAATATCTAAAGCCAAAATGATTCCATAGATAATGACACTTCTTAGCCTTTTGTAATGAAAAACACAGGGTTTTCAATGAATATGAGTTGAAAAGGGTCATTTTTTTGCTAGCTCCCTTTACAATGAACAAAAATCAATGATCATTGGATGGACCACCTTTTATTTCTTGCATAACCTCCTACCCCTTTAGCACACCCTCAAAACATTGTGATTTAGTCTTGTACTTTCAAAATTTTCAAAATGTTCATTCAATAGATGTTTCATCATGGAAATGTTTCAATGGTAAGATTAAAATTATAATAAACCTTTCCAAAATTTTATGGTGTCTTCTGAGTTCTTAGAGGATTAAGGTGGCAAGAGTTTGTTGTGGCACATGACATATTTGATACCATGCACAATTTACACATCAATTGCACAATTTTGATGTTGAAGGAAAAAAAATGTCCAAACGATACTTGTACATAGTATGGGCCCAAATGTTGTGATTTTTCACTAATCCTTGTTCAATGGCCTAATGAATCCATTGTCTCTATTTAGTCAAATCTAATGAAGTCGCTCAAAATCCAATGAAATCACATAATGAACATGGGAAACATTTTGTTATAATGTTTGGCAAGAGATGCATACCATATTTTGCACACCGTTAGCTCTTTTGTGACTTTTACTTTGTTTCTCCTTTCAATATGTCACACATTCGAATCTATGCCAATAGTTTCTTACACCTTTGAGTCCATGCAAACAACATCATTTACCCTCCATGAACTCAAATGTTCACACCTAGGTTGGTTTGATACCAAAGTTATTAACTTCATAAAACATATTACTCCTAGTACAAATATCATTCGGGGATTACATTTTTTCATATCCAATTAGTTTGGTTTTTTATTCTTATATTCATATTTATATTTCATATTTAGGTTGACTCATGTATACAAATACAATATTGGTGTGCGTTTATGATCCTGGCACTCCACTTGACAAATAAATTTGTCACCATAAAACAAGGGGAATACTTTCTGCAGTGTTCACATCCCCATTGTTGGACATCCATGGACTGAAGTATGATTTTAATACTTTTACTAAAGCATGACAATTCTAATTCAAATATTATTTTTCTTCAAGATGCTAACAGACATCTAAGTTTTATGGCTTTAATTCTATGGACCACAAAGGATTAAGCACTCATCTTGATTTTCTCTCTAAGAGTCGACAGGTTGTTTTATGTGGCTAGCAATTCATACCCAACAACAGAATCCCCATATAATATTAACTCTACTACTTCAACATGGTTCACTCTCAAAGATTAGACAAAAATTCAAGGCAAAGTCAGCCAGTCCAAACATCACTATTTCCTAGCATCCCCTCAATCCCAAAAACCTTCGGAGCTCCCACAGCACAATAGGTACTCTTTTTAAAACAAAACACATTCCATACCCAGTTTAAAATCCCCAAAAACATCATGCATGAGCTGCCACACAACCACTCTAGAAATCCTAGACACACTCATCTTTCCCTTTGTGTTGGTCCCTATAGAAACACATGTAACAACTCTAGACTTTTTCCTAACATTCTTAGCATAGCGGAAATCTTCTTGTCAGGATTCTTTTCATTCAGTCTTCTTGATCAAGTTCTACTTTTACCTATTTATAACACCCCAAAATCAAAATCAAACCACATTTTTTAGTCCTCCTTACAAGTCTAGTCACTTAACTTCCTTTTTATCACATCACAGCCCCCATCCTTCCTTCTTTAACTTGCTTCAAAATCTTCCTCCTCATCTCATCTCTTTGCCTCCCCAAAATACCCTTGCTAATCTCCTTCCAAAAATCTAATCCACAGATCTCCTAAAGCATTTTCATTGGGCTGCAGAGATTGCATTCCATCTCAACAGCTAACTCCCTTTGTCATGACCTGCAGAGCAACAAAAACACACTAAAAACATAAACATGTTAAAAGTAAATTATTTTATTTTAATTTTTTTAGCACCGTTGAAGCACTATGCTACCAACAGTCTAGCCACAGTTTAAGTTAAGGTTTGTAGACTTCATCCATAGAAAAACAGATGACATTGCTTTTAGGTTACAAATTATTCATGTTATCATAATTAACATTCACCTCCTTGTTGATCTAGATATCAAATTCTACTCCTAAACCGATACCTTCATGTGTTGTTTTGGCTTGGGGTCTTATTTTTCTTATTGCTTACATAATTGAGACATAATGACAATTGCTTCATTGGTAACTAAACCATCACCATCATGCTACCAAATAATCAAAATTAACCTACTAATTGCATGTTGTGTGAAAGGTTTTTATAATCCATCTTCTAGAAGTTGTGAACCCAATGAACCAAATGGCTCAACTTGCATTGTCATTGATGTCATTCCTTGACATATCAAACCCACCATCAATCAACAAAGGTTCCCCCTTCTAAAACCATACATAAAAAAACTCTAAATTGTTGTACTTCCCATTACTTCTATGTACAAAGAACTTAAGTCTTGTTATGGAACTAAAAATATCAAACCTAATCAAATTACAAGACCAAGGCTAAGTAATTTAATGCATAATCATGAAATTTTATGTCCTACAATGATTCACAAATGTTGCATTCAACTATACTAACCACAATGACTTGTGCAAATATCAATATCCAAATACATCATGGTGGTGCATTGTGCCTTGATAGTTTATACATGGGAACTCCCAATGACACACCCACCATCTTGAATGAAAATATAAACCTCTAAAACCCACTTTTCCTTTTGAGATTAGCTCACAATTTTATTCACGCTACATGCACCCATGGTAACAAGGGAAGAAAAAGGTTGCCCAAGGTTTAGGCTATATACCAAACAGGGTTGGGGATGAGTAAAGGGTCAAAGACAAGAAAAGACCAAAAATGGCAGCTGACTGGTTGAAAGATCAACCACAAAAGGAATTGTGACACTTTCAATTTCAACTTTTTGGTGGCAGATAATCAAATTGGACACATATGTCAATATGGATAAGAAAGTTGAAAAAATCTCCATTTTCCAAACCATTTGGCTCATCTCCCTCACACGAAAAACAAGCAGAGAAGCGGCCGTGTCACGAGAGGATTTGTCTTAATTGTAAGACAAGAATTGTAAGACAAGAACTGTATCATCCATAGTTTTAAGAAAGGTTAATATTTCTAAAGATATTCAAATTAGCACTTAACACAAGATTTTCAAACAAACTCAATCACTTTACTAACAAGAACTCGTGCCTGAATTTAGAAGTTGTTCTGTCAACTTCACATAATTCAAAGGCTTGTCCATTCAGCCTAACTCCATTCTCTGGACCTGTACTTGCCCAAGAAGAGTTCCCACAACGCCCCCATTTCAAGGTTGGTACAGGGCCAACTAACAATTGTTGATCTCCACTAGGCCAATACGGATGACACAGAGTGAACACCATAGATCTAAAAACAAAAGAAGACAAATTTACACACAAATTGCAATTGTAGTGAAATCTGGTGGATTTATGGTGGAAATCGGAACAAGTACATTCTGGAAAAAAAGCTAGAGCTAACAAAAAGCTGATGACACATATGGAACTTTGGGTGGCGTGTCAAAGGTCATAGAGATAATACAGGGGTGAAATGATCCTGGCATCTATTGGCTTAACCTGTAAGCAAAGAACCTTGAAAACCTCATGCTTTCATTTGCTCTCACATTTACTATGACAAATGTTTCCTCTGTGTTTACTATCAACTGTGAGTTCACCTTCTGTGAACTTTATGGAACATTTCTTAATTTTAACTGTTGCAGAGCAATTGTGTGATGAGCCTGCTTCTTGATATCTGCAAAGAACTTGAATTGTTAAAAGGCTAAAGATGTTGTGATATGCAGCCATCTGTTAAATTTTACTTATGTAAAAAAAAAAAGAAGAAACTACAACCATGAAGGCTTTTAGAAAGAGTGTGCAACATGGACGGACAAGCTCAGAGTTCTGAAGTGAAGAAAAATTCCAGTCAACTTTGCAATCTCCAATGGTTTGGGCTTTGATACATCCTAGCTCAGGTCTACAAGTAAATCAAATTGCAATGTGTTATTTAATTGAGGTGAGGCTATAGTCTTCTTTTTACCTAAACATGAATTTATATTATGTTTCTCAAATGAATTGTTATTATTGAAAGGAATGAAAACCATCAAATTGTCTACAAACAAGACTCGCTATATTTATATTGAAATGGGATATGCACAAGAAAAGTGTGAAAGGTGTCCATGAATCATAATTTGAACAACATAAATCAAAACTTATCGATCTATCTATGAAGGAAGGTAGTTTGTTTTGTTTGTCACATTGAGATCTCTCAAACCATGCTCGCTCTTGGTACAATTGGAATGCTTTCAATGAGTACACAAATTGAGTTTTGATAATGTTTAGACTTAATGATGCAAGAGTTATTAAATATTGAACAATTTTGTCAAAGAAAATTCAATGAATTCAAAACTAATGCTTCAGAGGAAATTGGGACAAGATCTTGGTACTAGTAGACCTCCTTGAGGAGGGATTCTTGGAGGCGATTTTGTAGTTGTTAGACCTAAAGCATGGGAGGTATTGAATTTTGAGTAATTTTGGTCACGGAAATTGATTTAAATATTAAAATATTTTTTCACAATTGAGCATTATCATCAGGGTACTAATCACACTTGAACCAATTATATAATCATGTTCACACTTGGGCCAGTGGCATAGGTCACACTAGACAGTTTTAAGCTCACATATGTACACATGAACTCTTTTAAACTTGGTGTGAAGAGAGGAGGGGTTTAATTAATATAAAAGCCTTCACAAATTTGTCTAGTCTATTTGGAGGTACACTCCCAAAGCATAATATGTCATGCGCAAGAGGTGGTTGTTTTTTGAAACCTCCAAAGCATTTTTTTTTACCACGACACCCACCAAGTATCAAAAGATTTTTTTTTTTAAATAAAAAATTTGCATCAATTTTTATGCTTAGTAATGCCCTTGGAGCTGGAGAGTTCTGGGAGAAGTTCTGAGAAAGAAGTTGGAAAGCATCTTGTATGGATAAAGAAGATTTTTATTAGTATGCCAGTTCCCATTAGTGTTAAGTCTTTCTTAAATGTGTATGAATGTACATAAAACAATCCAAATTATTAAAAAGAAGCCAACTCATTATGCACCACCTATCGGTGCAAGCACAATTGGCCCTAAATAATATGATTGCATCCTATGAATTGAAATTTTGGGATTTCCTCATTTAACCTTTGGTAATTGAGGATTTGTGCAAAATCATGAGATCCATTGTGAGCTGTGTGAATCAAAATTTCTGGATTTCCTCATTCAACCATACCACACACATGCCCTTGATGGTGGGTGGGTAGTTTATCATTTTGGTTGGGGCACTCACATTATGTCTGCACTTGCCCTTTAAATCAAACTGACTTTCAATTCGACCCTTTTTTGTATTTAATCAAAACTCGATAGTTTTCATTTTCCCCTTTCCCCCCTGCAATGAATCTGGGAGTGACTAATATATCCCACAAAATGCTCATACCTATCCTTCTTGATAAAAAAAACCTAAGATAAAATTTCAAAATTTCCCGACGGTGCAAACTAAAAGATTCATTCATACTCAAATCTGTTTAACAAAACCAAAGGGGGGTGATATACAAAGTCCTTGATTCCAAATTTTGAACACAACAGATGGCCAAACTTGGGTAAGTGGTGAAAGAAAACCCTCTCCCCCCCCCCCCCCCCCCAAAAAAAAATTAAAGGGAAAAAAAAAAGGGTTCCTTGTTCGTTTCCTCTTTTTTTTTGCCCCCCTCCCTTTTTCCCCTCTTTGCAAAAATTCTAGTTCACTGATTTTTATTTCATCTTTATTTCATTCCTTCATCATCCACCAAACCATTGTGGTGTGCATGTGTGGTGGATGGCAAAAGCAAACAAAAGCTCAAAAAAGGCAACCCAAAAAAAAAAAAAAAAAAATTTGGTTCCTTTTTTCTTTCCTTTTTTTTTTTTCCCTTTTTTTTCCCCCTCTTTTTTAAATTAAATTTTTTTTTTTTTTTTTTTTTTTTTTTTTTTTTTTTTTTTTTT
>Ga0116227_10008369_pt1 | contig 19561 bp, 8 predicted proteins | sample S1TSphgellanicum_FD_89693 | JGI IMG/M metagenome (GOLD analysis project Ga0116227, IMG submission 89693) | Host-associated microbial communities from peat moss isolated from Minnesota, USA - S1T2_Fb - Sphagnum magellanicum MG | ecosystem: Host-associated > Plants > Peat moss > Unclassified... | reverse complement strand
TGTTTGAAAGTGATTCCCCAAGTTCCCAAGTTGTTCTTCAAGACATTCCCAATATCACCTCATATTTAATCCATATGGTTTGTCAACAATTCAACTCTCATGTATATAAACTGAAAAGGTGATCTATAATGGGAAAAACCAAAATTGTTCCCAACGACAATCCTACAGACCCTGGGAGGTCACTTACATGTTCATAAAAATGAAGGGAGCTCAAAACTAAGGTGCATTTTTTTGTTACTTTCAAGGTGAAATTGATAAGCATTTAGAAACAAAGGCCCAGAAAAATCTTTAATGTATATATTTCTCAAAAGTCATCAAAAATTTTAGTATGAGATGTTTTATATATGAATAGGCTTTTACATCTATTAATTGCCAAAATATATTTACCATATTTGGCATTAAATGGAGGTAAGCATTGACATTCATCCCATTTATAATTATGTCATGCAACAATACCAAAATAGAATACAAGGGGTACCCAATCTGTACAAAGAATGAGCTCCCTGAGCCAATAAAGACCCGACACACACCACTTTGGCATGTATATTTCTTGAATCTAATGAGAAACATGGATGTTCTTTGAAAGCTTGTAGCCAGCCACAATATGACCAACTTTATCTGACCAGAGCAAGTTAGTTGAAATTGCCTCCAATCCTTGCATCGTCATGTTGGCTTCATGGGAGATATTAGGTTGAAAAAATGAAGATATTTGACCCAAATGCATTTATCATGAATATATCCCTTAATTTCCTTCACTTGCTAAAAAATGGGGCAATAATCATTTCTGCAATTCATCATGTGGGTGTAGTCACAATCCAACGAGTCAAAAAGGGCATTGGACCACAAAGAAAAATAGTCAAAATTGAATAAATATTTATGTTTTGTCATTTAAAGCCATGACAATCATAACAAGTTTTTTTTTCCCCCATTCATATCAATGTCAAGGAATTCAAATAAAAAATTCATTTGATGAAAATTTTAATTTAAATTTATGACCTTTAAGAATGAACAACAATTGTCAAACATGAGTCAATTTTACAAAGGACTATTAAAATGACTCATATAATAAAAACATATTTGATGGGAAAAAAATTAAGAGGATAAAGACCTATTAACCATATTAAAAAAACATTCATACCTTAAAATATGTGAATTTTTTTTTTTTTTCTTAAAACATTCAAAATTGGTTCAAAATTTTAGAATTTGAAAAATCCTTTACCACACATAAATGGGGTAAAGTACATGATGTGTTTAAAAAATTTGTAGTTAATTATATAAAAAAACATAAAAATGTAAAAAAAATTTGCTATGATTTGAAAATATTATCATTGTTAAAAATGGAACACTAAATTTACAAGGAATCAAGACACTTTCAAATTTTCATATTTATCAAAAATTGGTGAAAAAAAAACATGTTATGTACTTGGACAACTATAAACATTTATTATAACAAATTATTAAAAAAATTGTTCCAAAATTCATTCATATGAAAAAAGTTTTTTGGGGAAAAAAGGACATACAATCCTTTTTTAAAGTAATCATGTTGGCTCATTATATCTTGTTTGCATCCATGTGTTATTAAAAATGCATATTTATCTATGAAGCAAAGTAGTTTGTTTTGATTTGTTTGTCATGCTAAGATCTCCTAAATCATGGTACTTTATGTCATGCTCTTGGTATCTTTAAAAAGTTATTGATGAGGAACTTAAAGGTGTGTCAACTTGGTTATTTGGAACTATGGTGTGAAAGCTATTGATTATTGAACCATTTTCTCAAGGGAAATTAAATAAAAATGAAGTTCCAAATTTTATTGGAAATTGAAGGCGTTCTTGGTGTTGTTGGAAAGCCTTTGGTGAGTCAAATTTGATAAAGTTTATTTCACAATTTTAGAACAAAGGTGTGGAAGATATTAATTTTGGAATGGAATTTGTAATTGGAAATTCAAACAAATTGCAAAATTTGGTTTTGGAAGGAAAAATCAGTTGAGCCCTCAATGTGTTCACATTGCCAAATTTTTAAAAATTCAATTTTGAGGATGTGAAAAATAAAGAATATGTTCACACTAGGGCCAATGGCACATGCTACAGTAGTTCAACTCTAATTTCCCTTGAATGATTCAAATGTTTTCACTAGTCATGTCTTTTGATTTAGCAACAATGCATTAGACATATTGAAAAAATTTATGCCTTGAGGTGCTAGAGTTTGTACACCATTATATACATTTTTGAAGGAACCAAGGTTTGAGTGAACTTGGCAACCTAGTTGAGATTTTGCATACAAATCTTACATGTCTTAATAACTTTTGAGAGGTTAAACGATCAATATTTATAAACTATATCCGTATATAAATATCACCAACACTTGTGGGATCAATGCATTGCATGTCAAACATTCAAGTATAGACTTACCCATTCAAAGGTTGGTAAGGACACATGGTTATAACAAACCATTGACACATTTTGTTTTCACCAATAACTTGCACAAAACCTTCATTATGTCAAAACATGTCATTTGTGATTAATCTTTTTCAACTATATTAGTTGGTTATGGCATTTTTAGTTGCATACTTCAAGTAATCGTGCCAAATTTTTGCATAATGCTTGTTTATGAATGTTTATGAAAAAAAAAACATTTACAACATTATTTGCTAAAGAGATTGTCTCATGTCATATTTTTGTAATGATTTGTGAAAAGAAATGAGATTTTTCAATTATCCAAGGATTGCTTGAATATTATAAATGTTGTATCAATCTTTCTTTAAGTTAGATTTGCAACTTAAATACATGGAAAGTTAACCCTACCTACAATAGAATTTTTTTTTTAATTTGGAAAAAAAAGTTTGAAACTAGGGGTTAATTGCTAGTTTTAGATGACCTTGAATCAAAAGTAGGTTTGATTTCAAGAACTAAACCAAAACTAGAACTTGGGGTCTCATTTTTTTGCGAAACTAGAACCATTCTCATTTATAAAACTAAAACCAAAGGTTCTTCATAAAAGTCAAGAACTACCCATGAACAGTGGTGAAACTTTTATCAGGTTTGCAACCCAAATGATTCAAGCTTAAGATCCCACCATTGATGTGTGTAAAATTGGAGTTTCCAACCGTGTCTATAAGTTAGTTAGGCCTCCCCTTAATCATTCATGCATGTGGATGGTTAGTACATAGTTAACCATCATTGTTAGCTAGCTATGGGACAAAAATGGAAGGAAAAAGTGTTTCCAATGAACACACCCCATCCATCCTAAAGTAGCCCATGGCTTGACTACATGAAATTCATTTGAAAGAATTATTTAAATGTTCATGTTGATCATTCTTGAGCATTAAGAAGCTTGGATGAACTAATGTAGAGGAAAATATTCCTAAATTGAGTTGAAAGATTTTGCATGCTTTGGCCAACTTGAAAGAAAGGGGGTTTAGGAAATGGGAGTAGGATCTCAATTCTAAGTTTCTAACCCAGAAATGGTTGTTGTTGCATCATCAAAGTTAGGTAAACAAAAAAAATAAAATATATCATTTCTTGGGGAAGGAGTATATTGTAAGAAGAATGAATGGCAATGAGGTTTTGCTACAATTTGGGTCGCAATGGCAATGGCGATAGTAGCTTTGCTACCACTATTACCATTGTTTTCTTACAGTCAATAGTTAGTGTTGCGCAAAAAAAAGGAAAGAGAGAATAATTGACAAAGAGGGATGAATAGAAACAAAGAGAATTTTTTTGCAATTGGGGGCTTTTAGGAAACAAAAAAAAGGGTTCCAATTCCATTTCAATATAAAAAAGCTTTGTTGGTAGTCCAGTTACAATTTTATTAAGGGCATTAGTTATAAGTCTACTTTCTAGAGCAATGGAGGAGGATAATGATGACAAAAACACCAACATCAATAGGCAACAAGACAACAAAGGTGAAGAAATTAAGGGAAGATGGGTTTTGGTATTTTGTTTTTGTTTTGTTTGGGTTTTGTTTTGTTGTGGGTCTTTTCTTTTATGTTTTTCAATCAATCAATCAATTACACTTGGGTGCCCATTAGGGAGCAACTCAAACTTGCACCCTACAACACCCGTCAGCCGAAGCTTGCCTCAGCTGGCCTTAATGGCCCATGTTGTGTTGATCAAACCTTTCCAAACTGCCATGTCTTGGGCATTGTCCCAAAATGTGTAGACCTCTTTGGTTACATGGAAGTGTCCACCCCCCATTGTGGACGTGGAAGCTACATCATCCCTACACCCCTTCTGGATAGATGTTGGAGGCCTCCCCCAACCCCTCTTGCCCTCAAGAAGTTTGCCCTAAAAAAATTGCATCAAATATCATAAAGTGGGGCAAGGAGCAAGAAACATGGTTGCAATGTCCATGAAATAGAGCTAGTTCAAAACATGAACTTGTACACAAACATGGCATCAAGCGACATAACATCATGTTCAAACTTCTATATTGGGAGGTAAGCATTACAAGCCAAAAACATTGAACTTCAACTAGTTATTTTACATATTACCAAGGATTCTAACTAGCTAGTTGATTTACATGTCTAAGTCATATAAAAATTACATATCTACAATAGTGATTAATGTGGTCCTTATTACTACGAGGAATTGCTCATATCCAACACCTTGGATGTCATGCACAGTGAGAAAAACTTATGTGAAAATGTGATAAAAACTATTTTTAGCGCCAAGGATACTACAATAGTCTAAAAAGATATGGAACAATGTGGAATTTGACCACATTTGTGGCTACAAGTTAATGGGGCTGGGTTCATTAACCTTATAACTCCATATGTTCTAATGGATGAAGAAAAAATGTGGTTCATGCAAATTATTCTAAACTTGAAAATTCCAACAAACACTATGTGTCTTCATTGAAGAAATGGGTCTAGAAGGATGGTGATTTTAAGGGAATGAAATCACATGACTTTCATGTGATGATGCAAGACATTTTGCCATTATGCATGCAACATATAATGCTAAAAGGTTGCAAAATGACCATCATTTGCTTGAGTCATGGGTTCAAAAAACTATTTGCCAAAACTGTGGACCCAACAACAATGGTTGAGTTCCAAATTGATGTCACTAGTAGAAATCAACCAAAATGTAACCATTCCATTTACAATTACATGCGACTTATAGTTGTTTGCAACTAAATTTGGGACCACAAGACCAACTTTCAACTATTTTGGTCATTTTCACAACTATTTTGCAACTATAAGAAATTTCATCCTATTGGTTGCATCAATTTTACATTTATTTTCATTCATTAATAGGTTGATATGTCCCATTAGTCGCAATAGTCACCAAATTAGTGACATTCTAAAGGTATTCTATAATGACATAGGGGTGTATTTTAATGTATGTATTAAATTATATATATATAATATGCATGCATATGTATATTGTTCATATAATGAATCCCAAAATTAATATTTGAATTTTGAAATTTTTTATTCAAATCTGAAAATTGTTATTTCAAATGTTTAAAACATTATTTGAATTTGAAAATTTTGATTTGAATATGATATTTTCATTTCAATTCAAAAAAACTTATTTGATCTATGAATTGATTTTGAATTCTAAATTAATATTTTCGAATCCAAAAATTAGTATTTCAATTCAAAAAATTATTAATTGATCATAAAAATGGACATTTTAATTTTGAATATTTTTATGTGAATATGAAAATTTACATTTCAGCTCTGAAAAAAATTCATTTAGATTTTAATAAAACTTTAATGATTTTCAATAATCATTTGATTCGAACCTGAATTTTAAATTCCAAATTATTATTTTGGATTCTCAAAATTAATACTTCAAGCCTGAAAATTAGTAATTGAGTCTAAAAAATGGAAATTTCAATTTTGAATATTGTTATTTGAATATGAAAATTAACATTCCAATCCTGAAATTTTTTATTTAAATTCAAAAAAAAAATTTGATCTAAAAACTGATATTTGAATTCTAAATTATTATTTTCGAATTTAAAAATTATTATTTCAATTTAAAAAAATTTGTTGAGTCTAAAATTCGGCAACTTGATTTTAAATATTTTTAATTGAACTTGAAATTTGATATTTGAATTCTGAATTACTATTTGGGAATCTTAAATTTATATTTTAATTCAAAAACTTATTGATTGGGTTTCAAAGGTTTTTTCTACTAGTGTTATCCGTAATAAATCACTTTTATAAATAATTATAAATGATTATGTTTATTAAATCTAAGTGACATTAAATGATTATTGTTATAACATATATTTGTATATTATATAATTTATATTCTTATATTAGAAGAAAATAATTAATTAAATTAATGTGACATTACTTTAAAATCATTGTAATTACTTCAGATAAGAATTAATTAGTATGTGCATAATTATTTTCTAATTGAACTTAATTATTCACACTCTTTAATTTATAACTTCAAAGCTGAATTAAAAATTTGGAAAAATTATAGTGTAGTTAAAATAATTATTTTACTGATTTGAATTTCATGAATTATTATATAATAATATTATCTTTAAAAAATCTATGATTAATCATGTATGATAAATATTTTAATATAATTTTATAGTAATTATGAAAATTAATGACATGTTTAACAAATTATTTTATTTATAGTTAATAATTACCAAGAGAAAAAAATTACTTGACCTATAATAATTTTTACAACAGTAAATGTTATTATATATTAAGTAATGTAATTAGTTGAATAATTTTTTAAAAAATTTGTGTAAAATTTTACTTTCTAATAAAAAAATTTAATTCATTATTTATAATTTTAAAGTAAATGTTTAAAATATTAATTTTAAATTATAGTCATGAAATTAGTTTCACATTAATTATATTATATATAATTTGATCAGATTCTAAAAAGTAATAAAATGTTCTGAAATATTTTATTATTTATGAGTTATGTATTAATAACTTGTGAGTAACTAGATAGCTAGTTTGTTAAATATTAAGAAGTTATTACTTATTTAAGTAATTGATAATGAATACTGAATATTTATAGTGTATAATTTATAATTTAAATATATGTAAATTTCATCAGTATTAATTAAATGATTGTTTAATTATCTAGTACTTGAATTGTTTTAAAATCTAAAAACTAAAAAAGTAAGGCATGAAGAAAATTTTGGAATTACAACTTAGTTTGTAAGGAAGTTACAACGTCAAAATTTATCCCATATTGTTTGTTCTTCATTCATATTTTGAACACTATGTAAACAAGGGGGATGTGCCCATCCAATTTCACATTAAAAAATTTGTGCACATGGGATGAGCTAATCAAAAGGTTTAACCCAAAACAAAAAAACAAATAATGCACAATTTTAAAGTACTTACCTCCCCCAACCTATTTATCTATCTAGCTAGGTAGGTACCTAGTTTGACCTATGTGCCTACCTACCTACCTACCGACATAATATTAATATATATTTTTAATGCCACATGGCATATTTACATTGGGCCATGTGTCATAATATAAAATCATCTAAGTATTTGAATTGAACATCTTAGATTATTTCAAAATAATAATAATATAAATAATCATATATTAAGACACGTGGCAACACATGATTTGCTTTCAAATTATGACCAAAATAGTTACATTTTAGTCGCATGTGACAATACGTATACAATGGAGTCAATGGATGAAATGTATTTGTTGACTTTTTCTTTCATACAATACCTTTTGTCATTTGCGACTAGTTTATCACATGTAACTTGTCTTAAGCGACTAAAAGGATTTTAATTGCAAAATGTCTCTTGTGACTAAAATTTAGTCGCAAAGAGTAGTTGAAAATACATGTTTTTCTTCTAGTGTGTGATAGTCACACTAATATTGTTGGAGAAGGAATTTCTTCCTTTCTTTGACACCATGACCCATCTTCTAGTCCATTTAATTGAAGAATTGGAAATTTGTGGTCAAGTACATAGGCGCTAGATGTATCCTATGGAACATTATATGAGGACATTAAAAGGATATGTGAGGAACAAAGCAAGGCCTAAAGGATCCATGGCAAAAGGTTACACAATAGAGGAAGCATTGAAATTTTGCACAAAATGTTTGCAAAATTTTACAACCACAATGTGAAGGGTGTGGGATGAAAAGAAGATTAGTGTATGGTTGATGAAGTGGTTGAAGGAAATGGGCACCCAAGAAAATTGAGTGTTGACCTTCAAGACATGGCCCATTTTTTTGTCCTTCAAAATGTGGAACTAATGGCTCCATGGTGCTTGTACATGCCACTTTAAACTCTATACTACATATTTTTAAGTTCCAAACATAAATTGGAGCTTTGCATTGGATACAAGTCACAACATTTATAACTTCTATATCTTGGTGTTATGGGTTTAACCCATGGCTAAATTATGATGGCAAGAAGCACATTGTAGAAGTTGGGATACGAAATGAAGAAAGACAAGAATTTTTATGAACTATTAGTCGATCTTAAGGTAGAGCTCATGTATTCCCATAACACCTTTAGAAATCGCCCCATTTCCAATTTTGGGTTTGGATTACCATTTCTTTAACCATCAAAGATGGTGAAATAATTGACAAAAATGTTGTGCATATGTCCATGCCGCCAACATTGGAAGCTACAACATATCATGCAATGTATGTTTTTGGAAACCATTTACATGTTTCAAATGGTGAAAAACATTTTACCACAAGGAATAATGGCATTGTTATTATGTTTAAACAAGAATGTGTTTCAGGACCAAATGATCAACCTATCCTTGTAAAGCTAGAATATGTAGGTTGGATTGAAGAGATATTGGAACTCAACTATGGGGTACTCAATACTACATTATTTTTCTACAATTAGGTGAAAGCAAATTACACAAGGAGTAATGTAACAATAAAAAAAGATGAGTATGGCTTCACACTTATCCCTAATTCCCATCTCTGATCAATCTTTTGTTTTCCCAATGCATGTAGAACAAGTGGTTTTTTTAGTTGATCCAAAGGAAAAAAAGGTGGAAGGTAGTTCTATGTAAAGATCCACATGGGAAATGAATAACAAGGGATGTTGATTTTGACCCTATTGATTTGGATATGTTTAGAATTGAGAATGATGATAATTACACTAGTTTATAAGCTCCAATTTCAATTCTTAAGGTAATTCAAATAGCCACAATTGTTGGAAGAGTTTCACTCATGCCTATAGACTTGGTAGATGGTGCTACTATTGGAATGAATCAAGATAATCATGACAATGATCCACAAAGTGCGAATGAGTTTGATGTCCCAAACAACTCTGACAATGATGGTTAAACTAACCTTAATTTACTATAATGGTTTTAGTTTCAAATTGGGATGAAGGTTCAAAACTATGTTCAAAACTATGTACATGTGTTATTGTAATTTTGCAAATTGTCTACTTGACTTGAGGGCCTCTTTGTGTCATTTGAAATATCCATAATGTGGACTATGTGTTCAAAAAATTTATAATAGTGTTGAACCATATATCCAAAAGTATGGGCCTTTAGGGTTAGGTGATGTAAAGATCATCACATATATGGTCATTGGTGTGTGGTTCAATATTAATTTAATTTTGAACTACACATGATGTGTTCACTTTATTCATTACAAATTTTATCTAGTAAATAATGGTATTTGAATACTTCAAGATTGACATATAGATATATAATTAGTAATTATAATATATATTTTATGAATAATATATATGTAAGTATGTATAAAAATTCAGATTAAATATATTATATATTCCATTCTTTATTTCATGTGAAACAATTATTAATAACAATTGATAAACACGTGAACCTGACTATGTTAGCAGATTTTTTCTATGATTAACACAAATAATAATAACCTATAATAATATTTTTAATTTAATATTGCCACATTATACTATAAATGACATTACAGTCACATCAATCATAGTTTGACAACTAATTTTAAGCATGTTAGTCATATCAGCCAACATAAACAATTTTGCATTAGCATTATTTTTGCCACATGTGAAACATGTTGTTTGATTTGACTATAATGCTAGTTTTTGTAATCAAACTAGACATTGCTACTTTTAATGTTAGTCATCATGGACACCCTTAATCATTTCATATTAGTACTCTATGCTATATCATGACTGTACTATAATTTGTATAAAAAAATGTGGTAGTGTTATGGATGAAGACTTGAACCCCAAAGTGAAGGTGAAAGGTTCAAATCTTCACCTTTGCAACCTATAATACTTAGGCCACTTGGCTTAGATTAGGTAGCCTAATTTAAGCTTTTTGGGCTAGGAGTCCAACATTTGTTTTTATTCTAGGCCACCTAGCTTAGGGGTCCATTCATAGTAATAGGAGCCAAATCACTTGTTGATTGCAATGAGAACTACACCTCTACTACTTTGAAAAATCAAATATATAATGAAATGTTTGTTCATATTTTGGGGTTTTACTTGTTTATTCATGAAATTGATATTCTACAAATTTGGAGTCATTTCATTATGTTATTAAAGTCCTTTGTCATACACAAAGCACTTATTGACAAGGTTCTTTTAAGGACTATACAATTTGAATGTGTTTTTTATTTCTCAAACATTCACCAAATGTTCTTAATTTTATCATGGGCTCTAATATACTTCGTAAGATGTGTCATATGTCTTTATATTTTTAAATGCACATGTATTGAATCCTTTGAACAAATATTGTTAATTTTGATTATGAACATTCTTAATGGTTAAAAAGCTTCAAAATTTGTAGTCATGGTTAAAAACAAAAGTGTACATTTGATTATAATCTAAGTCTTCATGCAAAAATAATATTTTTTATGATAATATGGGTCATGTTTGGTCACAATATTGATATTTAGTCCCAGAAATTACATTTAAAATAAAATTTTGGTATTTAATAGATTAATCCATGCAAGACATGTGTAAAATGTAGTCCTTGGTAAGGACTCCAACCTTGGCGTTAGTGGCTCCTTTTATTATGAATGGACCCCTAGGTTAAGTAACCTAGGTTGTTTAACATAGTTAGTTAACTTAGCTAAGTTAAGCTAGCTTGACTTTTGGCTAAGTGAGCTAGGTCGCTTAACTTAGTTAGGTTAGGCTAAGTTAGGTTGACTTTTGGTCATGTGCAATGACTCATAACATGTTTATAAAATTTTAACATATGTCATCCATCCATCAAGGCATCTTTTGTAACACTTACTTAAATAAAACAACTAAGTTGAAATGGCATGCACTTTACATGCCATACCAAGGTTAATGATGACATGGAATTTCATTATTATAAGAAAATTAAAAATTCCTAGTCATTAAAATGATCGGGCTTTGTAATTAAATGTCACTCGTGATTAAATTGGTGAAACAACCTGGGTTTAACAACTCATTATTCATTAATTGCATATGTCCTTCTTGACTAATATGTAGTTGTAAAGGTCAATAAAAAAACCCTAAATGTGTTGTTATGATTTGATAAATATTGCATTTGTTTCAATTTTAAAACCACAAAGTCCATTAATGTGAAAATTTCATTCCTAATTAATACATATCCTTATTCCTTGTTTAAATATGAAATTTTCACTATCAATTAATACATATGCCTACTCCTTGTTCACATTCGCAACATTTTTTTTCACAATTAGGCTTTTGGGCACATTTAACCTTGAAAAGCTTGAATAACAATTTAGAACTTGCATCCTAGCCCTAATTGAATTCTAACTTATGACTGTAAGGTCAATTTTAGATTATGCTAATTTCATCACAAAAAAATTACAACATGTGAAAAAATACCCAATGTTGGTAAGCCTTGTTAGTCATCAGTTGCACCATAATAAAACACCTTCAACCAACTTATATAAACAAAAAAAATAACACATTTGAAATCATTCACACAAATTTTGAAAGCAAAATGTTAAAAAAAACATTGGACATAATTGATAGTTGAAAGAAAGTTTAATTAGAACATGAAATCTTGATTGTTATATATAAAAGCATTGTTTGAAGTTTTTTAAAACAAAACTTACTGTTGAACAACATTTTCTTATGTTTTTCAATCAAGTTCGCTTCAAATGTAAGAAATTTAATCATGTCTTTTAGCTTCAAGGGTCCATCATGCCCATCATGTATGTCACTAGGCCAATTCTTGATGATGAAAATGAACCATCTAGATTTTCAATGCCAAGCCTAAATCATTTCAAATTAACAATGACACTTGGAAATTAGAAATTCATTCAATTTCAATTTGTGATCCCACAATACCAATGACTTGACAAGCCAAGAAAGAAACATTCAGAAATTGCAATGCAAGCATGACCTACCCACCAAATTAATGGGTTTTCAATCTATATTAGTTGCACAAACAACTTTCGAAATAATTGTAGAGGTGTAATACTTGGGGCCAAAACATTGAGGCATTTAAAAAAAAAATTCATAAAATGGATCTTCTCATATATATTCAATCTGTTTGGATTCTTTTATGAGGTGGAAAACACACAATTTCAACAATAATTTAAGGTAAGCGTTTTCCTCTTTTCCATTTCCTTGAAGCTTTGAGTTTTTTTCTTGCATTGAACATTGTGGTTTGAAAAGAAATATTGTTTTGTCCTTGGCCATGCTTGGAGTTTTCAAGCATGGAGCATAAAAACTCTAAACATGGCCAAGGGCAAATAAAATTGCTTTTGACTTTTATGTTTGGTGTTGAAGTTATGGCAGTTGAGAACAAAAATGGCTTTCAACCACTAAGTTCAATGCTAAACATGTAGGCTGAAAGCAAATTGTTTTACCTTCAACCATGGTCAAAGCTCCAAGTTTTATGCTTGGAAGTTCCAACCATGGTTGAAGGCATAAAACATTGCTATTGACCATGGTTAGAAATCTGAGTTCTATGCTTGGAAGCTCTAGCCATGGCTAAAGGCAAAATGTTTTACTATCGGTTTCCTTTTAGCACTAAAGTGGTGGAGGCCAAAAGTAGTTGTTTTTGCTTTCAACCAAGCTTAGAGTTCCAAATGTTATTCTTGGAGTTTTGAACATGGCTAAAATCAAATTTTTGTTGCTCTTGGTTGCATTGAAGAATTCCATCAAGAAGTCATGCCTTAGTGTTGTCCACTTGACTGCAAATAATCTTAATAGACTACTTTACTATTCCAATCTTGTTCCTTCCCATTCCAAATGAAACTAAACATTGATATTTGATGCAATTTGGAGATTTTCTTGCACCTTCTTTGTTTTTGGTGATGGAATTTGTAGATGTTTTACAAAAAAAATTGTTCTATATTGTAGAATTATGTGTAGAATTAAGGTTATGCAAGCAATACATGCAAGAACAATAACTATCATTAGAAGAAAAATGTTAATTTGCAACTATAAAACATTTATAATTGATATTTACAACTAAATTTGCCTTAATTACATAATTGAAGTTACACCCAACATTTAGTTGTAAATTATGATTCAACATGACATCACCAAATGCACTATGGATGATGTATATGATCAACATATACATGTTCAACTTTTGACTATTCATATAACATTTGCAACTAGGTCTTATTTTTGCAATTGTTTTGACAACTATCAAATATCCACACATTTCCCATGTCTTAAATTAGGGAAATTCTAAAACAATGATTTTGTATGTTGAAAAATTCATCCTAATAGCTTATGATGGTGCCATTTGGCAATACCTAAATTCACCATGTGGCATCATGAGGAAATTTGGGTGAATTTTTAAAAAATTATTCAAACATTGATCTTGGCCATCCATTATAAACATTCATTTAAATGGTCCACTATTACAAAAATAATTTATTTTGATTAAAGGATCTAATAAAAAAGGACCCATGCATTTGGACATGTGTCAAAAAGACCATCCTATCAATTTAGACAAGTCATTTTGGATCTATCCTGCATGACTAAGGGGTGGTTTTTTTAATGGAAAACTATTAGACAATTTGATTAGTAAAATTTCTACCCAATTCTTTTTTGGATTATTACCAAAAATATTTTTTCAATGTAAGTACGTCTAAGTAGGTGGTAGCTTAGTCTAACCTACCTAATTTAGCATATTTAACTAATTGAGTCTCTCTAACCTTCTTAACTTAACCTAACCTAATCTAAACTACCTATCTTAACCCTTTAAACATGTATATAAGTTACAAATATTAGGAATTGAACCCCAAACCTTCACAATGATAAATCAAATCCTTACCAATGGACTACACCATCAAAGGTGTTCAACTTTGTTAAGTTTTTTATTTCACATGTTTATTTCACATCATTAAACATAATGGCTAAACTTAATTGATAAACCTAATGGCTAAACATAATAATTAAATCTCGTGGCTAAACATAACCATTAAACTTTAGTGAAACATAGTGTTTAAACTAAATTGATAAACTGAATAGCTAAACTTCATGCTTAAATTTTGGCTAAACCTATTAACTAAACATAATGATTAAACCTTGGTTAAACATGGTGGCTAAATTTAGTTGATAAACCAAGTGACTAGACATAATGACTAATTATAATCTAAACCTAGTGGCTAAACATAATGATTAAAATTTGGCTAAACATAATGCTTAAATCTAAGTTAAATTTAATGGGTAAATTTAATGGTTTAACATAGTCACTAAACCTAAGCTATTTTAGTGGCTAAATTTAGGTTATACCTAGTGACTAATTACAATGGTTCAACTTAGGCTAAACCTAATGCCAAATTTAATGGTTAAATTTAAAAGTAGATGCAAGCTACAATGATTCATTTTTGTGAAAAAATGGTGTTTTTTCCTTGGGAACCCTTTATTCAAATGCATATGGTGATTAATATATCCTTAGATCTATCAATTCAAACTTGGATTTAAACTAATAATTTCATTATGAAAAAAAATTTGTGGTTATTTATTGATAAAAAATTCATTTGTTAGTAGTAATGGACTTTAAGTTGAAAAATATGGATTAATTGTCTAACTGAAACATCACAAAATAAAAAATATTATATTCATTCACATTCCAAATTTGAACGTCCTATAATTTTTGACCAATTTTGTGTTTCAATATAATTACTTGGAGCAAGTGGACTCAATATAGAATGTAATACAAGATGATAAACTCATAGGGTGAAAACACAATTAGATGAACTATGGATTTTCACAGTTGTAATTTTTAAAAATTATAAATGAATTTAAACTGTAAAATCATATCAAACATCAAAATTTTCAATTTTTTTCATTATCCGACTTTTGTGAAAATCTTATTAGAATTTATGGATGAGTCTTAAGAAAAAAATGGTTTCTTTGTGAACTTTTGAAATGATGATATTATGTTTGTCACATCGAAAAAATGAAAAATGTGGAGTCAAAAAACTGTCATAGTAATATCAAAATAAAAATAAAAATAGGCCACCATAAATTGAATAATTTAATTATAGTCCAATATAACTTTTTTCATATTTAAAATTTTAATTCGTTGTGATTTTCGTCATTTTCTAGAATTGATATTCCATTTCACATTGAAATCTTTAAAAAACAAATTAAATTTCTTGACCAATCACATGTTTAGGGATATTTATAAGGTGGTTTATTAATATTTATTATCAAAACCATAGGGGATAATTATAGGATTTATTATTTAATAATTATTTTAATTGCAAGAATTATAGTTAATGTAAGATGTGGACTTTTCAAAATGTCAAATGTGAGTCACTTAAACATGTTTTTACTTCATATGAAAATACTTTTTTTTGAAAACCTTAATTGTTTAATAACTAGGGACTTTTGAAAGGTTAAAATTTGACCATATTTTCATATGTCCATATAAGTTGTAATTTGAAAGTTCTAGATGGGACATTATTTTTATGGACTTTCTGAGTTTCCTTCTTAGGACTTCCAAATTAAAAATTGACATCAGTTACATTAAATACAAGTTTTCACATAGATTTGGAAAGGTTTGTAAGTGATTGAACATGTATTATTCAAAGATTAAAATAAGAATATTTTTAAAAATAACAACCATGTGCATTTGAATCATTTAAAAAAATCTTGTATGGACTTGTAGGGAGTGTAATTTCTGCTAATATTGAGCCACCGTAAGTTGCATCTACCTTTAAATTAAACCTAACGATTAAAATCTGATTAAATTTTGGGTAAACCTAATGGTTAAATTTAATGGCTACACCTAATGGCTATATGATCTATTTAGTGGCTAAACTCAAGTAAATAAGTGGGTGGAATTTTGACTAAGGTTGTACAACTTGACTATATGTATATAGTCATTTTGATCACTATAATCAAGTTGATCAATCAAAAATACATGTGTCATTCAAATTGTTGACCATTACTCAAAATGTATATGTCCATTAATTAAAATGACAAGTTAATCAACTTAAACCTTTTCAGAAAACATGATTTTGTAGTAATGATTTTACATTGTGACATGTGGCCTAATCAAAATTTAGCACATGGCATATTAATTATATTTGGGGAAAAATTTTTAAACGAATATTTATTTGAATAAATAGGTAGGTAAGTACATAAGCCTATGTAGATACATTGGGTAGGTAAAAAAAGGTATATAGGACATACATAGCTACCTACCTAGGCTAAATACCTACATACCTATTTACATAAGTAAATAATTAAGACTTATCTACCTACCTACTTACCCTTCAAATAGAAAGCTAGATGGGTTAAAGAGTAGCCATGTAAATATTGTTATTTCATTTTATGTTTTGTTTTTAAGGTTAGGTTTTTTTTATGTCATCTCAAATGACACACGTTTACTAATGTGAAAACATAAAAGAAGGCCCCTTAGTTATACAATTTGCAAGATGAAATTGAATGAATAAACATATGGGTTAAATTTTCTAATTGCACTTCAATTGCAAATTGAATTGTAATTAAGAATATTTTCCCCCATGTTTTGTGTTTTTTTTTAATTTTTAAAAATTATATAACTCCATAGGTAAATAATTAATTACTTAATAAATAAATAATAATAATAATAATAATAATAATAATATTGTAAACACTAATTAATCACCTACATACCTACCCATTAACAAACCTACATATGATTACTGACTATTATTTAATTATTTAATTCTAGAAGTCAAATTCACTCATTGTTATTTCATATTTTCAATTGATTAATAAAAAATATGTATTTTATATAATTAATTATTTAATATGTAATTAATTTATCTAATAAAACTATATTTAATGCAATTACTTTACATGTTCTTATTTTAATCCTAAATTTCATAATTTATTTATTAATAATATAATTTTAAAAAATTGACATTAAAGCTTTTAAGTGTTATTTATCAACTAATTAAATAGGTAAATAAATATACTAATAATTGATTCACCATATAATTTGATTAATTCTTTAATAAGTAGTAAATACCAAATACTTGATATTCACTATCAAATATTAAACTTAATAATTTATTTAGTTTATAATCATTTTTATTTAATTATTAATATTAAGTAAATAATTTAACTCATGAATAATTAATTAATTAATATCTAATAACTAATTAGCTATTAGTTTGTTTAATATCTACTTACCATAACTTTTATTACTAAATGTAAATTAATAAATAATTTATTGCATTTTAACTACATATTAGTCAAATTACTAATTAAAATATTAATTATCTATAAACTGACTAATAATTATTAATTATTAATTATTAACTTATGAGCTAAATAAGAAATAAATTGAATTAATACTTTAATAAGCTATGTAATCAATAATTAATTAATAGTTATTAACTATTTACCATAATTCGTGAAATCAGTAAATATCAATAATCATAATTAAATAAAAATTAATTAATTGATGAAAATATTGTAAATTGTGTATTGATTATTCAGTATTCAATTTATATACAATTTATGTTTCATAAAATTATTAAAATATTAAAATAAATACTACATATGTTTAGGTAATTAAATATTTTTAAAAATTAATTCTAATCAATTAATTTTTAGTAATAATTCATCAATAATTATGAATTTATGAAGTAATCATCAAATTTAAAATAAATTAGTATTAATCCATAGTTATGTTATCTAATCAATTAGTTGATAATATTATTTTATCAATAATTAATATTGGTTGAGCATGAAGATTATATCATCTTAATATGATTTTGTTATTATTATTTAATTTTACATTAAAATAAACATGGTATATTTGTAAACAAAGAAAAATATGGAATCAAAATGATATTTTTTATTTTAATATCTTCATAATTCAAACTTATATTTGTTTAATATTTGTTGAATATACCTTGATTCCATGGTAAATATATATTTAATGTAGCTCAAAACACCTTAGTTTACATATCTTTAGATAACAATGACATGTTGATAATCAAATTTTATTTGAAAATACATGTACAAGGTCATTACGTAATTTGGAAACTATAAAAACCAACCATTTCCCTCTTACACCCCATGCTTCAAAATCAAATACCAAACTAATATCCATAATATTGCTAGTTAAATGATGTTATGCATCACCAAAAAAACTTATATATTCACTATTCAAACTAATCTTAACCGCTTGGGGTATTAGTTGATAGACGTTACAATTTTAAAGTACATAACAACTTGCAAAAAACAAGAAATGTTACTTGCGGACAAGAACAACTAAAAATTCACATGAAGAACGAAACCAATCTTTTGAAACACATTTTGCAAGATTTTTGTTTAGATGGTGAAAATAAGTATTGGCAAGCTCTTCACCAATGTGAACTTTAAGAATCTCTCCATATGTTGCCTTCCAAGTATTTGACATGATGTCACCAAATAGTTTAGAATCAGATAGTGATCCTTGAAGTTCACTAGCAGCTTGTTGTCGCACTTCAAACTTTTGGATCTCAAATACATTTGTTTCATCCAATGCCATATGAACTTCTTCCATACTTGCCAAATAAACTGGAACATTGATGGAATCCCTCAATTCTATTGTGATCAAACCTTACACCCATAAATTTGGAAATTGAAATTAATTATTATAAAATAAAATTATCATGAAAGGATATCATCAACTTTAATAAATGTTTATCATATGACCATAATGATGAAAAAATCCATTTGTGCACAATTTCAATGAAATATTTTAAATACATGTAATATATTTTCCTTACCACAATTCAAAACATTTCATATGCCAAATCCCAAAATTTTTTAAATCTCAATTAATCTTTCCATAGGTTTGTTTACATTTTTTCATTAAAAAAATATGGACATACATGTACAATTGTATTAATGAATAGTGCATAAATCACATTTAAAAATTAAAATTGCAACACATCATCCAATTAAAAAAATCACCAACCTGATAAATTAAATCTTCCCAACTAGCCTCAGCAATGTCTCGAAAGTTATTCATAGATGGGTGGGGTGATCCATCATTGATTTTTGTTGTAGGAGGGTTTGTCCATCTACCTGTAAATATCAAAATTAGGATTCCACCTGATACCAATTCAGTTGCTCGATGAACAAAAAACTTTTGCAAATTTGTTTGAAAAGCTCCACCACATGCTTCGAAAGCTTTTGGGTTTTTTTCATTTATAAAAGTTTGTCCTTT
>Ga0116227_10008367_pt1 | contig 19564 bp, 43 predicted proteins | sample S1TSphgellanicum_FD_89693 | JGI IMG/M metagenome (GOLD analysis project Ga0116227, IMG submission 89693) | Host-associated microbial communities from peat moss isolated from Minnesota, USA - S1T2_Fb - Sphagnum magellanicum MG | ecosystem: Host-associated > Plants > Peat moss > Unclassified... | reverse complement strand
ATTGTTAATAAGTGGAGAAGTTCCTAATATAAATAACTGTGTCATGGTATAGTAGAAGGAAAATAGTAGGAGAAATTATGGCAAGACTTTCGTAAAACGGAAAATAATATGGATAAGACTAGTTAATCATCACTATTGATTTTGTAAAGGATGCGTCGGAGAGAAAATATGATTAAGATTACGTAATTATTTGACAATCCGAGTGAAATTTAGTAATATAGATTTTGTAGGGAATGTATCAGGAAAATATAATTTCATTGGTCGCCATAGCGTCCGATAGACCGAATTAACGGTGTATATTTCGCCTTAATGAGATATGGAAATAAAGGTTTGAAACTTGTGTGATAAGAACAATTATCGCGCATGATGTCGAGTAACACAACGGGCAGTGTAGCTCCCTGTTAAGGAGAAGGTTGTAGGTTCGAATCCTACCTCGACAGCTTCTAACTCAAATATTTTAATATATTTAGAGTATAAAAATGGATGAGCATTGCTCATCCATTTTTATTTAGCATTTCCTACCTTTCCAAAAACCTTCAGGGATGTCTCCTCTACATTTTTTGTTTATATCACCATTAGTTATCCAAAATGATCCATATTGTGAATTTTTCTTACCAGCTTGATGTATTTTGGATTTATTTCCAATTTTTGATTTGGTTTCATTTGTATGTTTTTTGCCGAGAAATGTTTTACGATTAAATCTCCCCTCTTCTATGGCTTTTTGCTGTCCTTCTTTGACACTGTTTGAAAAATTTTCTTTATACTGGTTATTTTTTAACATCTTTTTAAAGTTATCTCTTCCAAGTTTTCCACCTTTTGCTGAGATATTTTTTAAATGCTCTACCCATTCCGGAGATTGCAATATTCCACTGGTGTTGATTGCATAAAAACTACCAAAACCACCTTCTGTAAGATTCATACAAAGATGTTCTCCCAAGTGTTTGGCTACCAGTTCTTTTTCTTTTGCATATGCTTCATCAGATGTTTCAAAAATGAATAAAACTTCTTTCTTAAAATTTTCAGGGCCATATTTCTCAATAGAGCGTTTTAACAGCTTACCAGAGCCAAGATAATCGTCGTGTGGGTTGGATGTTTTATGAAATCCTATATAGAATTTTTCATTAATAAGGTTTGTTGTCTTGTATACAGTGAACTTGTGATCCATAAAGCCAAATATCTCTGGAATATTTAGGCAAAAGACTTGAAGTTCGAGACTTAAATAAAATGTCTTAAATGAGCAATTTTGATTGACAATTCTTATCATTTTTGGTATTATTTCAGTATGGGAAATAACAAACTGATTGACATTGACGGAGAAACTTACATCATTCAGTCAACTGGTGTAACCAATGATGATGGATTAGTGTATGCCCATCTAGCTTCAACTGCTCGCTTTTCTCAACAAAAAAATGGAAAAATTCCAGCACAAATTTGTGGATTCTTTGATCTATCCAAAGCGTATTAAGGATGGAATATATGACCAGAGATTGGAAAGTCGGAGATAAGTTTAGGTTCGATAAGAATAGTATTATTCTCATATTGGATGCAAATATGTCCAATTTTGGATTCCATTATCACTCCATTGATATAGAGGGAATCGTTAATTTTATAACCAAATCTGATCTTATTACACAATGTGAATATGTTTCCGATGAAGAATATTTTCAAATGAAAATGGAATCATAAATTATAAAATTTGATTGACAAAATGAGTCATATTTTGTATACTTAAAGAGTGGACGGAAAGAACACGATCAAAGAAAGGTAAAAATATGTACAAGTTCCAGCACAATTTTAAAATTGGTGATAAAGTTCGAGATATTTATCATAAAGAAACTGGAGTCATTGCGGAACTTCGAGTTAAAGACAATGCTCCCATTGTTCGATGGGATTATGGAAATCGTCTATTTTCTCCACCGGAACATCTTGAAAAGATTGATAGTTAATCACAAAATAAGGACAAACAATGCATTCCCGACCACGATATAAAATCGGCGACCTATTCATTAGGCGAGGAGAGGTCTATAAGGTAACTATAGTAGATTCCCACCGTAGAATTTATTTTGTTGTTGAGGTTTGGTCGGCACATACTCATAATGTATCTTTTGCAGAATATACATGTGACTTCGATTGGGTGCACAAAAATTCCAACCTAATATCACAGGAAGAATTATTTCTCAAGAAGATGGAATATTAATCAACGGAAGGAATAGATAAATGTGGATTGAGCCATTATATAAAATTGGTGATTTGGCTCTTTGGATCGGAGAAAGGTCAGCTTATGAAATAGTGGATATCTTGCCGACCGCAGGAGAATACATAGTCGTTGAAAATTGGGTATTCTTTGGGCGAGAGTTAAACGATGCTAGATATCATGTTGAATTTAACAGGATGCACGCAAATTCCCGTATGATTACACGAGAAGAACTATTTCTCAAGAAGATGGAATCATAAATTATAAAATTTGATTGACAAAATGAGTCATATTTCGTATACTTAAAAAGTGGAGGGAATAATATGACTAAGATTGTTACAACTGGTCTTAAGCGATATGCACGCACTGAATTTGTTCTCAAAGCGTCAAATGCGCGTGGTAACGTTCGCGTCGATGATTCACATTTTGCCACATTTGGAGCAGCGAAGCGAGCCAAATCAAAGCTGGATGTTAGCGGAACGCATCCTCAAAAATGGATCGAGAAGCACACTGTCGTGACCACGGTTAGTGTTGTCGTGGAATAATTTCATAATTTGATTGACTTTTCTTTAAAAATTTCGTATACTTAAAGAGTAGAGAAAATATTTCAACGGAGAAAATATATGGTTACTTTGCGTGAAGTGATGCCCCGCGAAATGATGGATGGTTATTTCGAGAAGGTCGAAAAGTTTGCTAATGTCGAGGTGTTGGAGCAGTTTTATACCACTGAGTCCTCATTTGTTTCGAATGAATCAATCAAGGTCGCATCGTGGCCCGGTGTTCATAAGAATGTACATTTTTGGGTTAAGTTGGTAACTGGTCACAAGGTTGCATGGAACGAAAATCCCTCAACTGGATGGAGTTTTCCTGTAATTAATCCTTCCGAGGAAGAGCGCGCAGCCGCATCTTCGCGACAAACTCACGGCTGGATGGACGCAATTCGTTCACGATAATAGGAAAATGTGATGAAAAAAATTGAGTGGAATGTCGGAGACTATTATCTTTATACGGGGCCGTATGATGGTTCAAAAGAGATAGGACAGCTTGTCTCTAAAATTACCGACAATGGGCCGGAAGGATTTAAAAACACTGTTCCAAATCAAAACGATGATAAACTCTATTTTATAATTCAATATGATTTAGACAGGAATTGTAAAAAACTCACATTAGAAGAATACACCGCGCTGTTATTGGAAATGTAGGGAAAACATACTATGACACTTACAAATTGTGTAATGAATAGCAATGGGCGTCGGATTAGGCGCACAAATTGGCCATCCATTGTTTCTTTGGAGATTGTAAATTACTCCATCGAGAACGAAGAGGACGATACACAAGGTTCTTTCTTTCGCACACATGTAGAAGGAATTAGCCGGTCACAAACTGTAAGTGCTTCTCCTGAAGACGTGGTGGCAACAAATTGGGAATATTGCCAGTAGCATAGGAGAAAACAATATGATTAAAAACATCAACGAAGTAACAATTGAAGGTGTACTAGAGTTAACTCACTTTGGCGGTATTTCCAAATCAGCACACGATGTGATTGTAATCAAAACGGAGACTGAGAAATATATTCTCAGATTAATTGGTGACAATCCGTTTGAAGTCAATGAAGAGATGAAGAAAGTTCTAGGAAAGACGGTTCGTTTAACTGGACTCATTTCTGGAAATGTTCTAACGGCTCGTAAGGGTAGTGTGGTGAAGGAATAGGAGATATCGTGTACAATTTTCAACACAATTTCGAGATTGGTGACCTAGTTAGAACTACTTTTACATTGGAATATGGAATCGTGGAATCATTTCGCGAAGACAATGCTCCTATGGTACGATGGGACGGTGATTTTAAACACATCCTGCCGTTAAGTTTCCGCGCACCGACCTTTCTCGAAAAGGTGACGCTACTTCAATACGCGAAGGCAAAGGTCAATACTGCCGAGAACATTTGGTTTCATTTTGCAGAAGTTGGTTGTACTATTGTTCGAACATCAGTTCAGAAGAAGTGGATCATGGATCGACTTTACATGTTCAACGATGAGTTCAATCTGAGAATGGAAAACAAAGATTTGATCCTCTACCCAAAGATGGATGACCATTTGCATCTCTCAGGATCAACTGCCGCCTCTCCACGTTACAGTATTGCTTTGAGAAAGGCATGGGATGACATCGCATTGAAAAAGTCGTTAGAAAATCCACAACAGGTTAAAGTTGGTGATGATACGATTTCATTTTGGAAGCGTATGTATGAGATTAACAGTCGATGGGCGCAGGAAAATTTTGATAAAGGTAATTTCAAGATGCACGCATTGTATCGTGAAATTGCTGAAAGCAACCTTTGCAAATACACATATAACATGAAAGGTTAAAGAAAAACATGGTTCAAAATATTAATAAAGATAGATACAGGCGCTTGCGCTGGAATCTTTGCTGGCGTCAGATTTCTTCCATCGGTGAGGAAGTTCGTATAGCAAAGTGGGGCAGCAATATCGCTGGTAATTGGAGGAGTAAGACGGTTGATCCTGTGCGATTCGCTGCTGTAAAGAAAAGACATGAAGATTTCCTAAAATATTGGAGACCCAAATTCAGCGGGATTACTTATCGCAATGGTAATCGTGGTGGTAAGTTGCGACATAAGTTGCAAAATAATTTGAGGGTAAAGTAGGAGAAAAAATGTCTGATACATACAAAATGCAACGACGCTATCGCACCAAGTCAAAAAATTCAAATGCACCGGCGGGAATTCAAAAATTAACTCCAGATCAATGGTCTGGCGTTCGCCCATCGGAGAGTCTAGAGGAATACAAGGCTGGCGTGCGTTATGGACAGCAGCGCAATATGCGTGCAAACATGAAGATTCGTAATCGCAAGGATACACGACGTGCCGAAAAAGATGCAACTCGAAGAGAATTAAACGAAGATTAGTGGTATAATCAGATTACGGAAAATAAAATGAATTTCAAAATCATGGACATTGTAAAAAATGACAACATTGCTTCTTTCTCTTACTATCGCAAGGGTGTGATGTATTACACCGTGTCTTTCATCAACTCAGATACTCCAAATTTCGTATCAACCCACCTTTTTCCGGTTCCTCTCGAAGATATTGGTGATGCAACACTTGAAGCAAATATCAAAGCAATTACACTGATGCGCTATATTCGTAAGGCAATTGCAGATGGCACTTTTGTGAAAAATTATTAAGTTCAAAATTGATATGTATAATCAAAAGCATCTAGCTACCGAAAGATAAACCATGATCGACTCAATGTTTTTGATGATGATTCCTGTACTGTTCATTGTGGGACTTATCATCTATCGTGTTCTTATTAATGATAAGAATTTTGACCTTGGTGAGAACATTTTGGAATTTGTTGCCCATTTTATTCTCAGTCTGATTGTTATCGGTGGATGCTATTGGGCAGCATTTGATAGCAAGGTCACCGATACCGAAATCTGGAATAGTATGGTATCGACGAAGTATCGTGATACAGTATCATGTTCCCATTCATATAGCTGCAATTGTCACATGGTGCCTTCCGGCACTGGAAAGAATGTAACATACTCTCAAGAGTGCGATACTTGCTACGAACATAATCATGATTATGATTGGGTAGTAAAAACCACATCGGGTGAACATACGAATATTGATCGTGTGGATAGGCAAGGAAAATTTGAACCCTCGCGATGGACATCCGTGTACAAGGGTCAACCTTATGCAGCAACTCACTCATTTGACAACTATATTCTTTTGAATCCAAACAATGTTATCCTCGGGGAGAAGGGTGATGCCGATAAATGGAAGCTTTTAATTCCACAATATCCTCTTAGTATCTATGATTATTATGGACATGATCCGGTAATTAATGAAGGTGTTCCGGGAATCAAAATTGATGAATGGAATTGGATCATCCGTGAACAGAATAAAGTTCTTGGGACAAAGAAACAAGTTAATATTGTCGTCATTCTCGTCCCTACAAACGATGCTTCCTATACGTATGCATTGCGTGATGCATGGAAAGGTGGAAAAAAGAACGATGTGATTGTTATTCTTGGATCAAAGAATGGACATTCGATTGATTTCACCGGTATTGTTTCGTGGACTACTAACGCAGAGTTTAAGGTGTCCTTAAAGAACGAAATTGATGCAATCGGAACATTAGATCGTCGTGACGAAATTTCTCAGGCTATCGGTCGTAACGTTGATGCAAAATTTGATAGACTGCACATGAAGACAATGAAATATCTCACTAAAGACTTTCAACTTTCATCGGGTGCCTTGATAGGAACGGCAATTGGACTCATCATTTTGAATGTTGGAATTGTGATAGGATTCAAGATACAGGAGAATGACTAATGCAGAAACCGACTGATGAACAGGTTATGGAGAATGCCTCTGACTATGTAAAGGGAATGGTCGAGAGGTTCCCCGAACATTATGGTAATGTTAGTGATTCCCAAATTCGCGCAACTATTTTTGATGTTTTTCGCATAGGCGTAAAAATCCGTGACGCCGCATGGGAAAACGCCAATAAGAAATAAACTCAACAAAAGAAAGAAGGAAAGTAATGAGTACAAAGGTAATTGCGGCATTGGTAATGGCAGCATTAGTGGGTTTTGTAGTATTGATTGGAGGTGGCTTGGTAATCGGATACGTCAGTTTCAGTAACGATGCCAATGGCCTTGAAGTTGATATCACATCACAGTATACACAAATGAAGAACGTCTATGATAATGGTTGGAAAGAAGTCATGGAGACTGCACAGGTTCCTGAAAGCTATCGTGATGATATGATTAAGGTCTGGCAAACGGCTCTTTCTGGTCGTTATGGTGCCAACGGTTCACAGGCGACCATGCAGTTCATTAAGGAAGCAAATCCGAATATGAATTCCAAGCTGTATGAACGTGTTCAGGATAAGATTGAGTCTTTTCACGCAACTTTCTCAGCATCACAAACGAAACTCATTAGCGAAAAGCAGACGTACAATCGAATGTTGAATGCAACTACTTCTGGACGTTTGTACAATTTTGTGGGAAAGTATCCACACATTCATATTGGTATCCCTTCGGGAAGTACAGACGATTATGCGATTTTGACTTCAGACAAGACTGAAACAGATTTCACTAAGCATCGCGCCGATGTTCTGCAAATTCACAAGGACAAATAAGAATGTCAAGTAATCCTATAAATATTGAATTTAAAAATTTAAAAAAATTGTGTTATTTTGTAGTATCGTGTGTCCTTGTGATTTTATTCTTCGTTGGAACATCATTGTGGAATATTCATATGATGCCAGATATTGTTCATCATCCAACTATTTTAAGTTGTGTAAATGTTGGTGAATTGAGCAACTGGCAAAATATGACTTTCATTCGTGAGGATGGAACCTTGGACAAGGTGAATCTTTATCGAGAAAATGGAACAAACTGTTCAGATATTCTTCAAAATCATATTATAGAATTGGATATGTATCATAAGTGGTATTCTGAAAAAGATGTTATTGTTAAAATAAAGGTAAATAATAATGTTTTATCAAAATCATGTTTTCCCGCAAACAATAACATCCTCGGAGATAAATTCAATGTAACTGAGTGTATTGCTTCCTCTGGTGAAAATGAAAAGATAGACCCAATTGTTAAATGCTACACGGCACCATTGTGTTCCAATAATTAGAAAAAGGAAAAGGCGAAGATGGCTGATTGTGTTGTGCAAGATAATGCTTCTGGTAGAGATATACTAAGAAGGTCAGCGGCATATTTACAGAATGGAAATACATTATATTTTAGTAATGCCGCATTATTGGAAGCAATCGTCACAATGTATCGGCTAGCTGATCAACTGAAATATTGAGCATTATATATTGGATGACAGCGATGGTTCTTCGTTTTTCGAGATACGATTTGGCTTAAAAGAAATGATGATCTATAAAAAGTTTTTTACAGATTCTGTAACTGTTAAAATTAAAATGTATGTTTATTGCACCAGTTCTCACAAAGAATAGATTGTAACCGTCGAATTTTTTTGTTATAATTGTAATCAAGAGTCCAACTCCAACCAAAGAAAAGAGAATAAAAAATGTCAATTAAGCGTCGTCTTCATCGTGCCGAAAAGGAACGGAATGCAATCATCTCAACTGTACACACTTCTCCAAAGGAAGGTTCCTTTCTTGAAAAGATGAACTCTGCTCCATATCGTGTACAAAAGAATTGGATCAAGGCGTGTTTTGATATTGCTAATCTTCGAGTAGAGGCAGTATCTTCTGGCGCGGCATATTTTACAAAGTCTGGCCGTTTCTCTTTTAACAACTAGATTAGATTAAATATAAATGCAATAAAGAGGCTCCGAAAAGGGGAGCCTCTTTATTGCATTTATTGTAAAATTTTGATATAATTGTCACAGGAGGAAGAGACATGGCTATTTTTACTTTGGCACAAGATGATATGTTGAATCTGCTGGATTACGCAGAACACAGGATTTGGTGTTCTCAGCATCCCGGCACAGAGATGCGTTGTACGTGCGGCCATCTTCTTGATATTCATTTGATGTCATCTTCTCAATGTGCTTGCTCTGGTTGCAAATGCAAAAAATTTACCGAAATTGAATGCACCTGCGGATTAGGAGAAATGATTAAGAAAGTGAGGGAATCGTGCCAGTAAATTTGCCGAAACGTCCAGCTTCTTTTGATGATCCGGGATATTTGAATGTCAAAGCACAAAATTATATACAAACTCTAGAAGATAGAGTTAATCAATTGCATACTGCCTTGGAAAAAGTCCAATGGGGATTTCAAGGAAAACGTTGCACTGTGTGTAGTGGTTGGTCTTCTAAACGTGGGGAAGAGCAAGATTTTAAACATACACGGAATTGTGTTGTGGGAAAGGCACTGAGGGGAAAGTAATGGTCAAAGAAGAACTGAAGGCAATTAATGAATTCGTAGATGATGGGCACGGCATCATTTCTTTTGTTAAAAAGGATGGTGTCGATGGTGTGTTTGCTGTTATTGATTTCAATAATCATTTAGAGAAAAAGTCATTACATGATATTAGCATTGATAGACTTTTGTGTGGAAGATGGTTCCGCAATAATCTTCATGTTGCGCGAAATGTAATGCGATCATTGAAGGTTGATTGCCCTCAATGCAATGTAAAGATTGGACAGCCATGCATACATAATCAAAAAACGATGCTTGGGTATTCGCATATTGCGCGTGAAAACGCCGCACTCGCCGCAGGTTTTTAGGTGGATTTTTTCACACGATGTTGTATACTGTGAATATAGAAGGGTAATGTATGAGAATTATTCATGAAGTCGATGATGAGATGCAGTGTTGTATGAGCGCGAAGCCATATTCAGCAAATTTTGGTATGTGTGGATTCAATGGATTCATCGCAGACATCACGGCGGTCAATGAAAATGATGTGATTCATATTGAAGGCAATAATGAATACATCAAAAAGATGTTGCAGGATATGTTGAATATGATCGATGAAAATGAAAAACTCTTTCTTGAAGATTTAGGAGAACATCGTCCAGCAAATTGTCCTAATTGTAAGCCAGATGAGGTTCAGCCGAATGTTCTCCATCTCGTAAAATGTCCGCAGCATGTGAATTACAAAGAATTGAATAAGGGAGCAGAAGAAGATGCCGAATGAAATTATTATTCCAGATTGGAATCTGGGGCACTATTTTTTTGGAATACTATTAATCCTAGCGTTCGTAGCATGCGCGATCTGGGTATTCTCACGATTTGCTCTTTTGAAATTTAGGAAAGGAAATTAATGTCAAAAGATAATAATTATCTGCAAAAAGGGTGGCTTAAAGAAGTTTGCGATGATGTAAAGAAAGAAGTAAAACAATGGTCGCCACAAATGAAAAAGATTCAGGCCGACAGTTTGAAAAAAGTGACAAAGCCAAAGCCCAAAAAGAAGAGCAAGACGGCTTTAATGGAAGAAAAGATTACAAATCTTGAGCGGCGTGTTAGACAATTGGAGGCATTAAATACTATTTTTTAATTATGAAAATTGATAGAAAATGTTCCGATGGCGGAACATGCGTTTTGTGTGGTTGCGAAAATCCGCCACCATATCATTGCATGTATTGTCTTGAAGATTTCGATGAAGAAACTTCCGAGACAATATCGCAGAAATTAAAAGAATCCGGGAAAACAGTGGAATAGATATGACAATTTTGGAAAGAATGAAAGCAAATCATCAACGCCTATCATTCGATAAGCGAGGAAATTTTTATTATTTGTTTGGAAAAATTTGTGAAGACTTTTTGAACTTTGATATTACATGTCCAGAGGATGAGAGCGTTCAATATGAGCTATCGCTACTAAAAGCAGAACATGATAATGTATTCTCTTTTGGAAAAGCGTGTGAGAACTTTTTGTTTGAAGTGGAAAAGAAGGATAACAGTGATCCTATATCACCAGTAAACACGCACGTTTATCGTGCTGTAAAGATGGCATTGTCTCAGGTAATTGGTGCATTTGAAACTGTAAGACATGAAAATATTATGGACATCATTCAAAAAACAAAGAGTGCATAAATTATAATGGCAATAAAGTATATGTGGTTTAATTGGAAAAGAGAAAATGACTCTCAAACATATCGTTGGTTTTAATAAGACGGCTTTTATCTATGCTGTAATTTTTCTTACAGGAGTTTGGTCTGGTTCGATTTTATCGGAATACTGTAATGGCACAAGATTTAAGTTACGTGACTATGTAATTATGATTATATCTATTTTTGTATATTCTTCTTTATTTGGAATCAGTTTTGGTCAAAATTCACACACGGGAGAGGAATAAGATCAATGAGTATAGATGACAATGAAGAAATTATACGAAACTTGCGTGAAGAAGTTGTTCGTTTGAATAAAGAATTGGAATCCTACGTTCGTGAAAAAGATGCAATGATGGATCAATTGTTTTCTGTGGGGCCATTTGCTTGCCATAACGGTATTAAGCACGATCACATTGATGAGTGTCTTTATTGTTTGTTGGACAAAACAAACATTAAGAAAGTATTAACTCAGCAAGTATAATATATCGGAAAAATAAAAATGATGATTAAAAAACGTTTGCAAGAATTAAGCGATAGATTGAAGAAAGGTGCTTCTCTCGCAGAAAAAGAACATGCCGAATGTATGAGAATGAATATGGTGGGACAGGCACTAATTGAGTCTAGAGAGGGCATGGTTCGATTGGCTATCGCAGCAGATGTTGATGAAATAATCGCCGACATGGAATAATTATGGAACAGTTATTGGAAAAAATCAAAAAAGTTTTCATGGCAAAAGAAGTAACCATAGCGGCACTTATCATAAGTTGGTCTAATCCCATGGCCATTATATTCAGCAAAAATCACACAAAGATTGTTGCTGCGCTGTGGTCAATATCCGTAATTGTTCTGGGAATACAAAATGTTATCCGTGCATTTGTATTCTTTAAAAATAAGAGGCAAGAAAAAATAGATTCACGTGATGAGAATGTTCCTAAATTATCGGAATCTTGTCGTGCCCAAAAATATGCAGAAAAATTAGTGAAAAAAATAGAAGACGATAATGTTGCATATGCGGATGTAAAAAATGAAATTATTGGCATGATTGCCGAGGAGCGTACACTCATATATACGCTTGATAGAAAACTTGGTGAATATCAAACCCTAGCAAATATATATCAAAATATGACCGGTGTTTTGAGCTTGACCATCAAACGTATTGCGGTTGATGGTCAAGCTCTGCCTGATCCGTGGGAAATAGAAAGTGATTTTTCTTTCAAAGATGGAAAAATCGGAGATGTTGTATTATCGGATGCCGTGCTTAAATTGAGAGAAAGAGCAGAGTCGGCAGAGAAAAAACTTCGGGAAAATGGCATAGAGGTATAAAATGAAACACATGTTTAATTTTGATTTACCTGATCTTTCCGTGATTGAAAGATGGGAAAAAGTGGAAAATTTGCGTAAAATTCCGTTAGAAGCTGCCGCAGAAACTTGGGCAATCAATAATTGGAATCATCGTTGCAGCGAAGTATCACGGGAAGTGAAAGAAGAACCGGAATTATATATTCTTGTTGCACAAACATTCGGAGAAGATTTGTATAAAACACTGAAGAAATATCATTCTTCGGAATCTCGTGTTATTGATTTACAGGCGCGAGTCGATGCTTTGGAGAAACAGAATAAAGATTTAGCCGATACCATATCTCTTCTTCGGGAACAAAATGGATCACTAAAGGGTGACTATCACATAATGAAGAATAGATCAGAATATTTTGAAAGAGGAGGATCACAGTAGTGTTTCGGTATGTAAAATATCTGGCAGCAATCCTTGTTACTTTTGTTCTTTCTTTATATATATCCAGATATGTATCAGTGATAAAAGCTGAACAGAAATTGCACACTATTTCCCCTGACGAAATCTTCACCGATTATAGTAAAAGCACATCTAGTTATAAAGGGCCGCGATGCACTGGATTAATTATCAGAGAAGTTCCATGTGATAATCCATATGTGAATAAAGATGAATATTATAATGATGGTAAATGTAGGTTAAAAATCTTAGTAAAAATGCCCGTTTTATCTGGAGACTGTTCTTAATGGATGATCTAGTTGTAGTAAATGATCCCAACAATACACATTTGGGATATTGTTCCATTTGTAAAATGTCTATCTGGAAGGCACAGGATAGAATAGATAATGGTGATGGTAAAGGATTGCGACATGTTCTTTGTGTTGCCACCGAGTTATTAAACAGAGAAATAGAAAAACTTAAACAAAAATTGGAAATTGCCAATAAAAATAACACCACTATGCGTGAAACACTTACGTGGGTTTTGAACGATGTTCAGGAATGGTGCGAGTGTGTAGAGAATGATGCATCATGGGATTCATGGGATAGTAGTTATAAAAGTTTTCATTATGGTGGAATAGAAGAAGCAAGGAAGGTATTGGATAATGTTGTTTAAGTTTTTAAAAATTATCGTTGGTTCAATTATGGTAGTCTTTGTAGCTTTTTCCATAATGATTGGCTACGTCTATTACTGCACAAATGCATACATTATTAAGAATGACGACGGTGGAGCAGCATCCGGTGGTTATACATTTTGGAAAGAATTACGACCAAAAACTTTTCATGGTGTCTGTGCTGAAGTATATGGAAAAGATGACAAGTGGGTTGTAATCAGAACATATGGTGTCAATAAGGATCATGGTTCTATGCGCGAGGACGAACAGATTGTAAAAACAATGGACGCGGCATATAAAATTGCTGAAGAACATTGTCCAACTTCCAAATAAAATAGGCTCCCTCACGGGAGCCTATTGTTTTTAAAATTGATTACTGTATACTTTTTCTACGAAATCATCTACCCATTCTCTGTCCGGTTCATCTCGCAAAGAAGAACTGGCCGCTATTGATTCGATATTATCGAACATGGCATCAATTTCAGCACCAACTTCTTTAAATTCCAATCTTCCGAGTTTTACGTCCAGTAGGTGTTTAAAATCTGGACGAGGAAAAGTTACCGAACCTGTTAGGAAAAGTTCGGTTGCCTCCGACGAAACACGCACAGCATGTGACATTGCTTTCCAATCAATACCATCATTGCTTTCAGCCCTTAGTGCACGGTCACCATATTCTTGGAATACCTTGTCATAAATTTCAAAAGCATGTTTCAAATTAGAAGTCATTGAAACTTTACGGTTGCAGCACTCAAAAAGAATTTCCGTTTTGTTTTGCCTGATGTGAAATTTATCAATAAATTTGGTATGTTCTGGATGACGCTCCACAACCGCCAGCAGTACATCTTTTGCTTCGTTCACCTTAGCATGAATGCCAAATTTATCAATAGCTTCGATAAGAGTATCCCGTGTGTCCCTTACTGCCGCAACACGACTGCCTTTCACTCCATATTTGTTTGCCTGATCGCGAACATAACCAACAAAAGATGCACTCTTCTTGCACAATAGTCGATGACGATTATCATAGATTTCTTGCCAAATTGGGGAGGTCATTCGAACACATTTGGGATGGGAACCGGAAAATAGCATATCAACTGCCATTGTCTGGCCTTCACAGAGTAGATTCAAATACTGTTGAAGAGAAAAAGTTTCGATATCGATATCATCTGATCCATTCTTTTCACCGATGCTCTTATCGCGCATATCTTTAATAGTGTTTAGAACACGCTGCAATGCAATATCACGTGACGACGGCACATAAACACGCTTGATATCAGTATCACTGGACGGAGTATTGGTTCCGTATAGGTGGCTACCATACAAAATTTCACAGATGTTGTAAGCTTTCTTCATACATCTATTATATCAAAAATTTTTATTAATAACTAGAGGGAAAAGTTTTTCTTTGTCCAATCCTGTACATATGGATCGGTGATAACAATTGTTCCATCTTCCCTTTGCATAAAATTTCCATGGTGTAGATCGATAAGGAAATTTCCCTTCACATCAGCCGAGGTGTATGCAATTTCCTCGGCTGCTCTTTCCAATTCTGGCTGAGTTTGGAGGAAATCTAGTACAGCATCTTCCATGTTTTTGTTACGTCCATAGAAAGTTTTATATGGGTCTTGTTGCTTGGCAGTGTAAAGTAAATATTCAGTTACCATTTTGAGTAACTTAGTTTTTGGAAGTGGTTTTAATTTTTCAATAATATAGATATAATATGCGCGATTTCCAATTTGAATACGACGGCCACTCGTGATCTTGGGAAAGTGTGGATTCTTGATGTGATTAATTGTTAGAACGTAGCGATTGAATCCTTTGTCATTATGCGGAGATACCTTTATAACAAAATCACTTCCCGGTTTATCCAACACGATACTAAATGCGCCTTTTCCCAGTACATTCCATCCTTTCTTTTTGAAAAAGTTCGCAAGTGATTTTGTTGACTCTCGCGTAATCCAAGGATCATTTGTATGTTGATCGTTAAATTTGCGTGCAGACCTACCATGCCATTCTTTAGTAGCATCTGCTACTTCTGGCTCAAGTAATCTGTCTCTTACAAATTCATCAAGTATCATATACGTATTTACGAAAAATTTTCTATACTATCAAATATATCAGTGCATAATGGATCGGTTATCACAAGAGTTCCATCTGCTCTTCTCATGAAATTACCATTATGCATATCGATCCGATGTTTTTTACTTTGAGCTATATTAACTCCACTGTTTTTAATTATTTCTGCTGCTTCAACTAACTTTGGAAATGCTTTAAAATATTCCGTGAGTTTTTCACGTAGACCGGGCAGTCCAGTAACTCTGCTTGAATTTAATGCATCATCAAAAGATTCATATCCAGCAGCTATATTACCAAGTGCAATCATTACATTATCGGTGAGGTAATGATATGGAACTGGATAAAGTTTTTCAATAAGATAAATGAAAAATGTTCTTCCCTCGTATTGAATTCGTCTAACATTTGTTATTTTGGGAAAATGGGGATTATTGTATTTGTGGGTAATAAGAACAAACTTGTTGAATCCGATATCATTGTGCGGAGATACTTTAATAACAAAATCGGAATCTTTCTTTTCCAATACTAGGCCAAAAACACCACGACCGAGAGTTCTCCACCCGCGATTATTGAAATTCATTGCGAGGCGAATAGTAGCATTTCTTTTTTCTTCCAGTGATTTTGCATCATTGTAATGATATCCTTCCATATCTTGCCAGTGTTTCAATGTATTGGCAACTTCTGGCTCAAGATTTCTATCTCTCACGAATTCGTGTAATACCATTTTAACCTTCCCAATTCACATCAACCAAGGGATCAGTAATAACGATAGTGCCATCCTTTCGTTGCATAAAATTATGTGAATGTAAATCAACCCTTGTGATTGATTTCGTATTAATTGTGCTATTGTTTTCGTATACTTGATTGCATGCTTCCACTAACTCGGGATGTTCGTCGAGATATTTTTTTATTTCTGCACATGTTTCTGGTCTAAAAAGTGGAAGAGATTTTTCCAATGAATACCCCTTTGCCAAATATTTAAGAGTATGAAGCAATGGATGCATTTTATATGAAACATTTTCCAGTTTTTCTATAAGATAGATAAAAAATACTCTTCCGTCAATAGACATTCTTCTAAGATTAGTAATCTTGGGAAAATGGGGATTGTTACTCTTATGTGTTAGCAATACGAATTTGTTAAATCCTTTATCATTTGTCGCGGATACTTTAATAACAAAATTGGTATTTGGCTTATCTAGTACAACACTAAAAACTCCACGTCCGAGAACATTCCATCCTCTATTTTCAAAATAGTCTGCTATTTCACGAGTAATGTCATTCTGCTGATCCATTTGATTGGTATTTTTTGGATACTGATGCGAATGCTCTTTATTCCACGAAGTTATAGTGTGCGCAACTTCTGGCTCCATTAATCTATCTCGAACAAATTCATGCAATACCATATATGTATTTAATTCAAACTGTTCATTGGTGCATTTTTGAAATCAAGCTGCTTACCATATGTTCTTGAATTATCTCCAGTCACTGGAACAGGTTTTCCAGTTTCCCAAAGGCGTCTGAGTTTTGCTGGATATTCTGGCCCAATGTAATCTGGTGACATATGGCTTCCCATATCTTTTATTTTTAATAGTCCCGGATCATTCACTTTGAAAACTTTAGCGTTTGTCCATATACCCATGCGATCCTTTTCTTTTGGAGTTGGGTTTTGATATACTTGGCATGTTAACTTGTCGCTATTAGTGAAGGGTTGAAGAACAACAAATACCCCTTTACTTACGGCAGCTTCTTCGGGAGTTTCCTCTGGCTTTAATTCGGGTGGCTTCACTTGTGTGCCATTGTCCCAAATGTTGATAAGCTTTTCCAGAACTGTTCCACCAAAAGTCATTGACCAACCTTTGCCAATTTTTTCAACATATGCCAATATCGGGTCAGATGTTTTAAACAGCCTAACTTCTCCGTCTCCTTCTTTTGACGATGATAGTTTTGAATGAATGAACTTAATTTGCGCCTGTGTTGGTCTAACTGCCATCGCGCTACGGAATACTTTTCCTACCCTGAGTACAAGAAGATAATAGGATGATCCTGTATCGGTAATAACATCGCTTTCATCCGACGTCTTGGTTACAAAATCTTTTCCAAAAACTTTATTGAATCTATCCGCAATCTCTTGCCAAGTTTTTCCATGACTAAAAGTCTTTAGCTTGTTATGCATCCTCTTTTGTGCATTGGACAATGGCACATAGTTAAGTAGGAAATCCTCATGATGACATAATTCATGTGCAACGATACGGCGAAGAGTTTTATCATTTCCAGTAATACTTTTTTGAAACAACATAGTGGTATTATTTGGATTCGCCGGTTTCCACTCATCTCTTCCAAGCCATTTTGATCCAACGTTATTAACTACTTTAATGTGAGGGAAAGGAAGTCCCGGCTTGAGATATTTCATCATCTCTCTAGTGATTTCTTCAATATGCGAAATGGTGGCAAACTTGTTGCCACCATCGTTATCAAACTCAAACAGAAACATTAATTATCCTTTATTTGAAATCGCTAAATTTTGCTTCCACATTTTTAGCAGTTTCTTCTGTATTTACTGTTGGTTCAGTGCTATTAACAATTTTAACGTTGGTGTTTGTCTGTTGTTCTTTGTGTGACCAACGGTTTAATGGAAGAATACTCTGTAGCGTGTCATAAATCCAGCGATACATTTCCTCCTTAGTCCAAGGTATTCCGGGTTTAGGCATTGTAGAAATAAGAACAAATAATATTAAACCACAAGCAGAGTATATGGCAGCATGATACTCAATAATTTCATTTACAATAAAAGAACTTAACTGTGACATTTTCAAAATTCCTCTTTTATATTTAGGAATTTGACGGTAAATATAGATATGAGAATTAATGAACTGTTGAAAAATATCAATCATCCTCTTTATATGTATCATGTTGCTTCTCCAGAAAATAGAATTAGTATTGAAAAGAATGGATTACTTTCTAGCAAGTCGTATTTTTACGATGAAGATGACGGTGGTCACGGTGGTATATTTTTTCATAGTAAGTATGTATCACAATATGGAATGGATACGTGGAAAGTTGATGTTATGGGGCTACCTATAGAAAATGATGAAACCACGGACACCAGCGAGGAATGGTATGTTTTATGGAATCAGGATGTTACTCCTGATAGATTGGAACTTATATACAAAGCAATGTAAATACAACTAGAGGAATTTCAATGCGTTTTCGCGAATTATATGAGTCAAATTTAAATGGCCTAACGGTTATGTCACCGGAGACATTCCTTTCCCATAGCGGAGATATTGCTAAAGAAGTTGAGATCGATACTGAGAATGATATGGAGGCTTTAACAGAGGCAGATTTCGGCCTTGGTGCCTCATACCGTGATGTTCCCGACGAAGAGATGAATGATTATCTCGGTCGTGTAAAAAACAAAGAAAAGACCAAGAAAGATAACATCGCCATGCCATATGTTCATCAACAAAATATTCAAATTAAAGATGAAAATGGCAAAGAGTATGATGTTGAAGCTTTAAAGAAAGCCATCAAAAAACGCCCCACCAGCATTCTTAAGCAAAACCAAAAGATGAAACACTCCAATGGTTCTGCTACTGTATTCTTTAACATTGGCCTACCGGCATTGGTTGGTCTAGCAGTAAATGAACAGACTAATAAGTTTGTTGTTGTTCAGACTTGTCCTCAGGCTTCCAAGTGCGTTCACTATTGCTATGCACGTAAGGGATCATATATTCAATTCAAAGCTGTTTCCATGAAGAATACACAAGTTCTCAATTTTCTTTTGAATGATCCAGAAAAGTTTAAGAAAGTTCTTTCAGCGGAAATTTCCATTGCACAAAATAAGTTCCAGAATGATGAGACAAACCTAATGGTAAGATGGCATGATAGCGGTGATATGTTCAGTAATGAATATCTTGCACTGGCATATGATATTGCGCGACAATTCCCCGATGTTAAGTTTTATGCATACACCAAAATTGCCGGTGCTGCATTAGGAGAAAAACCAGATAATTTTATTATCAACTTCTCGGAAGGTGCAAAACCATCGCAGGAAAAGCAGGTTGATTTTGTGCAGATTAAAAATAGTCGCGTTGTTCCAAAAGACCTATTCTGGGATTTAATTAAACACGAGGGTAAGGCAATTGTTCGTGGGCCAGATGGAACGATGCAATTTAAATCAGATGAAGATGAGGAAGAGTTTAAACAACGTCTTGCCGACAAATATAAACTCGATCCTCGTTCCATTATTTCCTATGACGAGATGATGGAGTTTCCCGACGACGGCAAGCCGCGCTGGAACGTCTATATCAAGCCGGGACAGGGAGATAATGCGGCAAT
>Ga0116227_10008366_pt1 | contig 19565 bp, 25 predicted proteins | sample S1TSphgellanicum_FD_89693 | JGI IMG/M metagenome (GOLD analysis project Ga0116227, IMG submission 89693) | Host-associated microbial communities from peat moss isolated from Minnesota, USA - S1T2_Fb - Sphagnum magellanicum MG | ecosystem: Host-associated > Plants > Peat moss > Unclassified... | reverse complement strand
TAGAATTTGAGTTAAGAAATATAGCTCATCTGGCCTGGAAAATAAAATCAGATACTGTTCATAAATATCATCAAGAGAATTGGGTTGTTGAGTGATTGTGGCAGGACCCCAAAAAAAAAAAAACAAAAAAACAAAAAAAAAACAGATATTATTAGGCCTGGAGAAAAGCAGATTATATTATTTTAATATTGTTGTTGCTATTGCTGGTAGTGACACGTTAGTTAAACCCCACAGAAAATACCCACTTTCTAAAAAGTTTTCTGAAAAAATGCAATTAATTAAATTTTCTTGCAATGACTTTCCTGCAGCTTTGCTTTTCCTGCATAAAAAATAATGAATGGGAAATTTTTTAATATAATCCATGGGAAAAAATTGCTCCGTTGAAAACTTCCCCTGACCGACAGTGATAATAATTTTATTATTTGCAAACAATTTATTTTATTTTATTTTATTTTATTTTATTCCACAGAGGGTCTGGATAATTAAAATTCTCTCATAGCTCTAAAAATAATTTGATATTTTGTGAGGATTTTAACGTATCACTAAGCCCCAGCGGTGCTGAGAATGTGACACTGCGGAGTAAAATTGGATGAAGAAAAGTCAAAATTATATATCCCTGTTTGGCTCACGAAAATAGTTTTGGTTCAGCAGCACAACATACTTGAACACCTTGATCCGACTGATGCTCACTGTTTTTGATTGGCCAATCATACTGATTGGTCCAAGTGGTTTGTTTTTGATTGGCCAATCATAATGATTCGTCCAGGTGGTTTGTTATTAGTAGTCCCGACTCCCCCCTCCCCCGCCACCCCAAAACCTATTTGCAGTCCCAATTTCAGTTTTATGGGTGGTGGTGGTGGGGTTGCAGCCAAAAAAGTAAAGAACTAAACTTTGATGTGAGAAATATTTTCACAGGAGTCACATACTCAGCACAACTGGGGATGGATGGATGGTCTGAGATATTGTTGTATCCAGAACTGGGTTTTGAGTTTTGCTACTCTCTCTCAGCTTGGCTGGGATAAGTGAAGCAGATAATAATAATAATAATAATAATAATAATTGTTGTTGTTGTTGTTGCTAAATTATAATCTGAAAATAATCGTTGATAAGCTGCTGCTTGCTTGCTTGCTGTTCTCATGTTAAAAACTCCTACTTTACAATTCAAAGAATTACTTGAACACTCGTGAAGTTGAAGGAAAGAAGATGAAGGAATAAGTCCCATGAGAATTGTTGAGATGAAGAAACAAAACAAACCAAACCAAAAATCCCACCAAAGAAACCCAAAAAAAAAAAAAAAGGAAAAAAAAAGAGAAAAAAAAGAACCAAATCCAAAAGAGAAAAGAAAGATTTGAATTTGGACAAGAATCGTTTGATGATTCTGCAATGTCATGAATTTTTTACGCACTTGCTGAGTAGGTAGCAGGAGTGAAGGAAAGGGGAAAAGGAGCCGAAGAGTTTTGTGCAATCGCGACCATGTCAGACACAGACAGACACAGAGAGAGATCGCTCTTGGAAGCACACCCACCCACCGAGAGACAAACAAGACGACGACGCAGTCCACGCCATCTCACGGGGGCCCCAGGGAGGGAGAGAAGGGACTTGGGACCAGTACACGACAGACACAATAGGAGGTGGTCTTGGATTCTCTTACCTTTTCTTTTCCTTTTTTTTTTTGGTGTGTTGCTTGTCCCCCGCCCCCTCCCTCCCTCCCTCCCTCTCTGTCTCGTTCTTTCTTTCTTTCTTTGCTGGATCGCTTCCTTCCTTCATTCATTCCTTCCTTTCTTTCTTCGCCGAAGAAAAAAAATTGTTTTGCCCCTGTTTCTGCACTTCAGATGGCATCAGGAGCATACCTGTTCCAACACAATTTGCAATTGAGAGGAAGGAAGTCCAATACATACTGAGAATTGGAGAGATATGCTTGGAATGAAAGGAAAGATGAAGAAGGTTGAGATTGGGAGAAGAAGAAGCAGAGATCCATAGACAACGGACCGACGGACGACACAGTCTTGCTGCAGCAGCTTAAAAGAAGAGGAGGTGGTTGATAGATAGACAGATAAATAGGTAGGAAGTTTTTTGTCTGCTGCGATCTTCTGTTGTTGCTGTACTCTTGAGAAGAAGCGCTTTGTTGGGGAAATGGAGCAGCAGCAGCTAGTGACAAGCTCTGGAGGCAGCGTCTGGGAGCTTCATAATAATAAGCACGATGCGGTGTTAGATGACTTGGTTGAAGCAAAACAACAACAACAACAACAACGAGGTCCAGCGAGAGGAGGAGCGTTGAAGTCCTTGCCTTTGGCGGCGACTCGTGGAGGACGCAGCAGCAGCAGCCGGAACAACAAACGATTCTTAGGCGTGCGGCAACGGCCGTCAGGGCGCTGGGTGGCCGAGATCAAAGACACGACTCAAAAGATAAGACTGTGGCTTGGCACCTTCGATTGTGCTGAAGACGCGGCTCGTGCTTATGATGAAGCTGCTTGGATGCTCAGAGGTAGCAACACACGCACCAATTTCATGCCGGCGGCATCAGCAGCAGCAGCATCAGGATCTGGCGGTAACACCTTCTCTCTGTCGCCTTCTTCCAAATCTGCACGTCTCCTCCTCCATCATCATCATCATCGCAGCTCAAAGCTCGAGAGCAGCGCAGAAGTAGCAGCCGATGATGATGATGCTGCAGACGTTGCTGCAATTTCCTCTACACCACAAGATGTTTCGAAAACAGATGATCATCCTTCAGAAACAGAGGATTCTTTTGCTTGTTGCTGTACACCAGCCTTGGATGTCCTGCCTACTGCAAACGAATTTGAGATTCCTGTTACATCAGAAGCATCAGAGCATTATTCCATCCCTTCTTCAGGAGAGTTTGATTTCGCAGCACCACCTACCCCAGCAGCAGAAACCTCGGTGTGCATGGTGGTGTCCAACCAAGAGCTCCATGAAGATGTTGAGGTTGTTGATAGACAGAGGGAATACAACAGCACTAGCAGCAGCAGCAATAGAAGCAGCAGCTCTGATATGATACCTGATTCCAATTGCAGCTATAGCTCTACAGAAGAAAGCTTAACACTCTTTCCTGAGATGGATCACAAGGAATGGTTGAAAGGATTTGCTGTAACAGAGCAACAATATCATGAAGTTGGTATGATCTCAGATGATGACTCCAGATGCTGCAGCTACAGCAGCTCCCCCCCTACAGCACAGAGCTTGATGAACTTCCCTGAGATTGGTGATCGGAAATGGCTGGAACCTATTCGAAGAGAGCGACAGTATCTTGAAACACAGCCCCCCCTTCAGGACGCTGATGATGATGGAACATCAGCTGAATATATTGCTGTTGAAGATGACTCTGAGGACTTACATTACTACACCACATCCTTTGATTTCTCTGCCACAGATCTGGAGCCACTTGAGAAGGTGCCAGACACAACAAGCAGTCTAGAGGAGCCTGCTCTCTCAGATGACACTGTGTTACTCAATCAGCATTTCTTAAAGATGAAGGTTCAATGCTCAACACCTTTGTCTCTCTGTGATCCCAATGTCTTCCAGCAGGAGTGCTTGCTACTTTCCTCAAGCTCTCCTGCAGAGGATCAAGGAGGTGAGAGCTCAAGCCAGGACCAGGTGATATGGAATTCATGGGATCTTGCTCCCATCTGCTTGGTTTCATGAACACTTGACAACTGAAAAAACCTGCTTGCACAACAGAGAAGAAAAACCTACTTGCATGATGGAGAAAACCCTCTGTGCATGATGGAGGGAGAAAGACCTTAAGTGCATCATGGAGAATTGATGTTGGAAGGTTGTAATGATTTTTAGCAGCCATATTTACGGAGTGATTTGCAAACATGCTCAAAGAATGTGAAGCATGCTCGAGTATAATGCATAAGACAAACATACTTGGAGAGCTCCGGCTTGGAATTGTAGGGCTTTCCATTTCTCCACTTGCAAAGCAAACAGATTAGCATCCTGCAGCCTGTATGAACACAAAAGGTGTGAAAAAGAAACATGTAACTGTACATAAAACCAAAGGGAGGAGGAAGTCTGTCCAGTATTCAGGGTTGATATTATGCAAGTGCCTTGCTTTCCAGGTATCAAGCTCTCTATGAAGAGATTGTGCACACATGTCTTTCTATCTTTCCCACCTGAACATGCTGCTGTTGGAAGCTTGCATTGAAAATAGCTGTTGCTGCTTTCCCCCACAAAATTCACTGCATTGCACTAGTACAAACAAACATGTGATACTGCACATCCCTAGTACATGGACTTCAAAACCAATAAACTTAGGGGCATAAAAAATCCATACCTGCAACTCCAGTTTTATTTGAAGTTTAGTGGCAGGCCAAGCTGGTAGAGAGATTTGCAACAAAGTGCAAAGACCTTTGAGATAGGTAGTGAGATTCACAACAAAGTAAAGAACCTGAATCATGAGAGAGTTTGAACACTATAGTTCCAACTTGTTTATAAACCATCTACCTAGTAAATTCTCAGCAAAATCAAGTGGCTATGAAAAGTCAATGGTTGGTTTCAATAAATCACTGCATCTCTAATTGCATGAACTGCCAATTCACAACAAAAGATTTTGAGACAGGTTCTTCTTCCATTCCTTCAGTTTGGATTACCCAAGTATGACAACAGACTGCTTGCCCAAAATATATCTTTCCATTGTTGACATCTTCCTCCTGCACTAACAATGAGCTGTACATTGCCTCCTTCAATGTACTCAGATTTCCCATTCAAGTACATCTTCTCAAAAAATGACTCATTGATGCTAAACCCTTAATACTGAGATGTAACTCATTGAAGTACTAAAGTTCCATTTGAGGAATATGGAACACCAAGAGCATTAGTACAAACTCCTTCAGCAAGAAATGATAGGATGTGGCAGCACAACAGATAAGCAAGACCAATTGATATGCAGAGAAGAGGAAGGAACTGCAGGAATGAATGGGATTCCTAGTTCTATGGATTAAATTTGACAAGATTGTCCATCATGGTGTTCACAAAAATCTGCATCTGTGAATGTGAGTGCAAAGGGGAAGGATATACATTGGCACAATGAAGCTGGCCATTGCAAATGGAATCGAAGAGCAAGTGAAGGACCAATGCCATGAATGGATGAGCACCCCACACAATCGTCAACTCCCAAAGCATCAGTCAAGTCTGTAAGGTTATCCAACACGGTGTCTCTGAACACTACTAAGAGAGATGTGCGCAGAGAGTTTGAAGGTGTCAGATTTGGGTGCATCATAGATTGGTACATAAGGTAATTCAGGTCACCAATATCTGTGAAATGCTCCCAATTCCTTATTGCATTGTCAAGAGAGTCTGAGCAGCATCTTGCAAGCTCCCAGAATTTAGCAGTCTCATTCAAATGGTATGTGTTCATGAGAGCAGAGTGGTAAAAACCTGCCAGAAATGTAGTTACAAGGGATGCTCACTCGCTTGCTGTTGAGGCCAAATGTAACCAACAAAGATTCATGTATCAAAGTCAACAGCACCACAATATTATCGAATAGGTTGCACACTGACAAACTGATGGTCAAATTGTAAATGTACAGATACAGACCAACAGTGGAATCTGAAACAACTGGTTCCAAGTAGTGACGGCAATCCACAAGAGTTACAATGGCAAAATGCTCAGAGTTATTCCTCAGCTGTTTTGAAGCAGCAGCTGCCTTCAGCCCTGCAGCACATATTGCTCCATATAGGCTTGCCTTAACTTTGCTGCAGGCCTGCATGTCCAATTTTTCAATCAGTACAGTGCAAAGGACATCATCAGGAATTTTTAGCTTGCTAGTGTATGTGTTCATATATGTCATCTGTGTGGCTTGAGGAGGCTTTCACCTGCAAGAGTGCTTGGGTATCCTCAAAGCTGAGAGATGAGCGAATCAGTCTAGTCTGTTGTGGCATGCAAGGTTCCTCAAAGGGCAGAAGTTCAATGCCGTCTTGACCCAAGGGAATATCCCAGTAAATCAATCTCATGTGCCCAGAATGGCTTGTTTCCCTTTCCTGGGGGTATTGCAGCTTCCACTGATATCAATTTAACAGAACTATTCTTGTCTTCCTTCCCCTTGCCTGGAACAAAATCACTGCTTACATCATGAGCAATCAGTTGCATCTACAATACAGACCTGAGAAGTCTACCTTTTCCCTCACTCTTTCCCTGTTACCTACTTCTTCTTCCTTTCACAGTCCCTTAATCTGAGAAACACAAATGGGTGAAAGGGGAAATGGGAGGGAAGCAAGGGTCTACCTGAAGGCATTTCATTTTTCAGGCCTCCATGGGTGTCAGATTCCAAATTGTGAGGTGTTTCTGAGTCAAGGGGAAGCCATTTGCTAATGTTCAGGAGAGCTTCCAAAATGTCTGTTAGAACAGTGGTAGCTGACACACAGTCACAAGCAGCAGTATGTACTCTTAAAGTCACAAGGGAGCGATTGCCAGGCAGATAGTGGAGCCGAATGACAAACATTTGCATGGACTCCAGAGAGTGCTGCTTCTCAGGCCAGAGATTTGTATTCAATTCAGTCTCAATGAGAGTCAACCAGGCCCTGTCATCCTCCTTGCTTTTCTCTGGCTGTTCTGCATTGCCATCCTCTGTTGTTTGAACATGCTCAAAATCAGCAATGAGGGGTGAAGTATCTTCAGATCCGGTTATGTCCAGAACCTGAACCTTCACACGTGGTTTACTGGATACTTGGAAGGCAGGTTTTCCCTGGATCCATATGAGCTCTGACCGCAGGCATGGGTGGTTGGACTGCAAGACACATTGCATGCCCATCCAGTCTCAGAGATCCATCTGACCCTCAATGACAGAGAAACTCCCAGAGAACTTTTGCATCTGAGAACTGTAAAAGGAGATGTGTTTCTACCTGCACAACATCTATAGCAAGCTGGAGTTTGGAAGAGTCAAGCTGTTTTGAGAAGAGAACACCAATAACACTAATGCCTGTTCCTCCTGCTACAGCTCAACACCAATTTTCTTCAGTGTCACCAAGCAGCCAGTCATGAGGTCCTTCGAGGCTTATCACTTCATCCACACCTCCCTCCATCTTGTCTGCTGCACTTGAGCTTCCAATGCTGGAGGGGGTTACCAGCTCATATGCTGGACAGGCTCCTCCCATATACTCTGTGTCAGTCAACCCCTCCTGCTGATGTTGCAATGCCACTGCTGTCATCCTGGCCTGCATTTTTCATAATATCAATGCAAGCCTAGTTTAGTAACACTTCAGCAGAATATTATTGTATGTACAAAACCCTAGGCTTTCCGCTCATACTCTCTTGATGATTTTCTCATATGGAGGAGCATTGTGAGTACAGGATACTGCCTACATCTCTTTCAGAAAAAGTCCATTAAGCAATTTGAGCTAAGAAGAGCCTTACATGCAACAAGATTCAGTTAGAAACAGATAACAGATCAACCATGCACCTAGGGTTTTCAAGAAGAAGAAGAAAGAAGGGCCTGAAAGGAAACCATACCTCACGTAGTAATGTGTCCACAAGTGCACAATAGAGAAGACAAGCACTGAATCTCTTTCCTCCGCCAAACACTGCAGCATCCACTGTGATAAAAAATTGAGCTCAGTTGCACAGCATGCAGACAATTGATCTCAGCTAAACTAAAAGTTCAGAAACAAACAAGACGTACTAAATAACTGCAGCTTCAAGGTGCTAAATTTGGCACACAATCGCTGCCTGCCTGCCTATATGGCTCACTGAGAGCATTTCCAGCAGTGAATAAAAACTGGGACTGCGAATAGGTGGAAGACTACTAATAGCAACCCACCTGGACCAATCAAATTATCCAGCGAATCAGAAACAGCGGGCCAAAAAATCCAATAAAACCCGATGGCCGGAACCATCACACTGAAGACAAAAGGGAAGGCCAAAGAAAGGCGAGATGCTAAAAACCCCCTAACGAGCTCTGTCCGGCGTAGTATCCGGCCCCCTGACCCACCACCGGTCTTGACCCCACCAACATAGCCGGGCCCCCCTTTCACCGTCGACAGAACATCCCCAGCGCCGTCGACCCTCCCTTCACCTCTCCGCCGTCAACTGCAACCCATCCAAGCAAACTTTTGCTCTGCATTACAAAGCTCTACAAAGCTCTAGCCGCCTAGAGCCATGTTTTGAAATGATGGCTAGTTTTAGCTGATTACGGATAAGCTCCATGGCACGTTACAAATCAAACATTGCAACAGCCCACGACCTTCCACAGGTAGCCACACCTTTCTTGAGATTTTTCTTCTTTTTTGGATTCTTCAAGATGCAAACTTTTAATATGTTTGTAGAACCTTTGACACAAAATTTCAAAGAATTAGTGAACCATTTGTTGAGAAACGTCTTGGTTGAAGCTTGCATTGCCCTCCTATTTTAAGTGAGACTCTCAACTAGGATTCAAAGGTTCAGTCACTTAATGGGGATTCCCCATTGAAAATGGCATCTGCATGTACATTTCTTCTTCTTCATCCTAACTAACGTTTCAATTATCTCCAATGTATTCTAGGTTTTGCAAAGGTTTTGTGTCCCATTTCCATTCTCTATTAATTTTTATGTCCAAAGATTTAAGGTTCAAATTTTGTAATGGCAAGAGAACAATGTGGTCTTTGATGATGGTGGAGTCCCAAAGATTATTGAGGACACACCTTTCATTCCTTCTAGAAAAAGCGATTTGCTGCAAGCTTTGAAAGCAACTGTGCAAGAACCTACCCTTGAACCTATTCAAAAATCTAATATTCTATGGCTACCTCATGTTACAAGTGGACATGGATTGTACAACACTGTTGAAATTGCAATCATCCCATGGGATCGTCTCAACGATTTCATATTAGGGGAGCAAAACAATTTCAACTTCCTATGCAAATGTATGAGGACAAAAGATCACATTAAGTCATCTACCCCAAACACATTGACACACCCTTGAACAAATTTTGCAACACTTGTTTATAGGTGAAACAAGATTTAGGGTAACATACACCAAATACAACTACTGTCACAACCCTAGCTTTGAGCTTACGACCAAAGCAAAGGGGCTACAAGGTTGCGAGGCAAGAGGAAGCCCGGGAATCAAAGCAAGAAAAAGTTCGGAAGTCACATCACATACTCCTGAGAATGTAAGAAGTGCGAGGGAGTATGAGGGAGTGAACCCTCACACTCCCAAGGCAACTCCCACTTTGGGAGATGGAGTCCCAGTGGACTCCCGAAACTTCAGAGAGCGATTTCAAGGGTCAAAATTCAATGGCTCATGGCATTCTTTATATCATTGGAAATCTCTTGGAACGTAGATGTCTAAAATGGGCTTGCATTGTTTATTTGGACATCTGAAACACAATTTTTGGCCAAAAGAAGGGGAGTCAAACTACTAGTTTAACTCCCGACCAAAAAAAGTTGAGAATCGACCCAATTTACTTGGCTGCAGAGGGCATGCCACATACCATTGGAAAGTTCTCGACGAGAGCTACAACTTTGCTTTAGACCACATTGCAATTCGAGGTCTGCTCGCAAAGTTATAGGGCTCCAAAGTTGCGGGAGCCCCATTTGGCACGATTTTGGGACTCTCACTCGAAAGTCCCGGAAAGAAAAAAATCATTTGGATGTAGGCTCCATGGCCAGCCACAGAGTATACTATAAGGGGGAAGGTGGTGGCTTCCCCCAAGTCCAGGCTGTGGTGAGTTTAGTGTGTCTATGTTGCCCGTGGCTCATCCTAACACCAAAAGTGCTCTAACTATGCACTAACCATTTTGTGTGGATTGTGTGCAGGCCCGTGTGAATGAGTGAAGCTTGTCAACTCTTCCTAATCCCATCCCAGAGCTCCAACATGCCCCTCTACCCCTTAAAGTGTTGTGAACTAAGGAGCATGCCCCGACTCCTCCCTCTTTCGTTGTCTTCTAGTTGGACTCACATTTGAATCCTTCAAAGAATTGGGAGTGCACCAACTACCATTATATTGTTTGTGAATGTATGCAATTTTGTAATGGTACAACATAAGGTGTATGTTAGGGAGTAAGCTTTGCGAAATGAACCCATTACACGTGATACATTTGTTTTGCCTTCTGATGTGCGAAACTTGGCAAAAAAAAAAGGTGGATGAATTGTGGCAAAAACATTGAAAAGACCCACTTGGTGTGAGAATGTGGGTATTAGAAACTCTTATTCAATTTTCTATTATGTTAAGCATGCCCCTTTAAATCTGAATATACCAAACCAAGATGATACCCCTTTCACCTTGGGAATCCAAATTGTGTGGCAATGTGGAATGATGTTAAAATGTGGACATGGGAATGCAATTGCATTTGACACAACATTTGGCACAAATCAATGCAAGGTATGGCAATGTATTCCATATTGTGAAGTTATTAACAATTTTTGAATGTTTTATAATCTTCAACTTACTAAGTGTGGATTGTGGTTTTTGTAGTACCTTTTATACACAATGATGGTGTTTGATGAATGGCAAAATGGAATGCCCATTGCATTCATTGTCATTGGAAAAAGCTGAAAAAGTGACCTTTATCTAGTCCTATAATCACTATCACAAAGGAATGCCAAATGATTAGATGTTGTATGCTATCATTGTGGACAACACTCAAGTTGAAATCAACGTCTTGAGATAAGATTATTATTTTTACAAATAAGTCCTAAAGGCTAGATGTACCTATTTGGGAATTTTTGACACCTATAGTGCTTCTAGTTCTACCATCAAATGTTATATTTTCCATTATATAATTTCAATTAAAATATATTACAAGTTGTCAACTTGTGTTCACAAGTATTGTGTCCTAAAAGTTCTTGTTCAGTGCTCCCAAGTATAAACTATGTGTCATAGTTTATTGCATAACAATATATCTCATGTGTATGTTAATGGTATTGATATTAACAATATCCCATCAACAGTCTGGTTTAATATCACATGAAGAGAAAGGTTCACTAAGCATAAAATGGATTAGCCGATTTACCATCTAGTTGGTGATGTTCTAATACACTATTGGTATGGTGTGCAGTGAAAAATCTTTTGGTTTGTACAAAACAAAAAACAAGGAGGCCTTGTTGCTAACGTTATACTAAAAGCTTGTGATATTCCAAACATAAATGTCATGTTATGTTTAAATGGTGAGGACATTACATTAGTGGCATCCACCAATCACCCATTAAAAATGTGGATTGTGCACATTTTGACTTCTGAATGGCCACAATGTAATTGCCCTATTGAACAAGGAATAATTTGTAAACATGTTATGAAGATTTTCAAAATGCTCCACCTTAACATTTTAGACGATGCAGTCATACGAGAAACAAGTACACTCCATGGGGTACAAAAAGGTCTTACATTAGATGCCCACATTAATTATGTTGACATGTTTGATCAAAAAGTTAGTGTGAATGAGAAGCCCGAAGGTGTTACTACCTTCAAAACAACAAAAGAAGATGAAGCCTACATAACTTCTAACTTAGGCAAGCTCATTGATCATATTTTCACATAGTTCAAAATTATAACAAGTGTTTTTCCCCCATTGCAAAAACATTTACTATCTACTTTGAAAGTTTTGAAAGGAAAACAACGGGATATGCTAACACAAGGCATTGTAGGTTTGGAACACCTTAATGCAAAACCAATGTTCCCAACTGTGCCTAATGATAATAGTCTCAAAAGACACAAAGGAATGTTTGAAATTAATGTTCCAAAAAAAACCAATTGAAGGATAAAACAACAAAGTATATTCACATATAGTGAATTCTAAATGGTAGGTAATATTAAAGGTGGTCATTGCGTCATCTATCCCAACCTTACTTTGAGGGAGTGTGAGGCTCACACTCCCAAAATTGGGACTTGGGGGTCCTTTGGGACTCTTGAAACTTCAAAGTTCGATTGCAAGAGTCAAAACACCTCACATTGGGGTGTTTTTTATATCATTGGAAAGCTAGCAAAGTGTAAATGTTGAAAATGGCCTCGCATGGGCCATTTGGACATCTGCAGCACAAGTTATGGCCCCAAAAAAAAAGTCAGGAGTCAAATTGGTAGTTTGACTCCCAACCACTAAAAGTCGGGAAGCGACCCAACCCCGGTGCGTGTAGGTCCAATGCAACACACCGTTGGAAAGCTCTCGAGGAAAGCTACAAGTTTGTTTTAGACCTCACCCCAATTAGAAGTCTGAGCAAAGAGTTATGACTGCGCAAAGTCTAAGGAATCCAAACCAAGACAATTTCAGGACTCCTCCTTGGGAGTCCCGAGACAAAAAGCCATTCGAATGTGGGTGCCGCGGAGAGGCACAAAGTATATTATATGGGGGAAGGTGGTGGCTTCCCACGAATCCGGGCCATGGTGAGTCATGTGAATCCAGAATTGCCCGTGGCTCGTCCTAGCACCAAGGGTGCTCAAGAAAGTGAACAAACCAACTTGTTGGTTGGTTTGATGCAGGTTCGAGTAAGTAAGTAAAGCTTGTCACTCTTCCTAGTCCCATCCCGGAGCTTCAACACGCCCCTCTACCCCTTCTAGTGCTGAAAGTTGGAAACGTGCCCCGAGTTCTTCACAATTCTATTATTGAATAATTTAAACCCAACTTGGGTCTAACTAGGACTTGGGAGCGCGTCATCATCATACATCAAAGCAATTATGAATTTTACCTTATTTAATTATGCTTCATTGGTGTGTGAACATGTGTTGCCCTAGGTGATAGACATGCATGTTGTCCTTTTAATTGTAGGTAGTTATGTCATTATTGTGCTCGAGGATTGAAGTTGGTTGTAGTTGTGATACATCCAGAGATAATTTAGATTATAAAACAACATTTTTTTGCAGAACATCTAGACAAAATTTGAATCAAGGCATTATTTGAAAAACAAAAACAAAACCTAAGTTAGTTTGTTATCTGGTGAACATACACATAACTTCTTGTTTGCAGAACATTTTATCAAATGTGTTATATGTCATTTATGTTGTCAATTGTTGTTGTTTGGAATTACATATTTTGTAATGATGGGCAATTCAAAATGTAAAATGTTATGGGATTTTGTTTTGCAATTTTCATGTTTTTGTACCATGAAAGTTTTGATATTAACAGTAAAGCCCATAAACACCACAATTTCCCTAGTGGTTCTAGGTAATTGTTTGTAATGTATAGTTGTACAAAAAAAATTTGTTGAATATGCATTTTTGTTTCCATGTCAACCTATGGCCATTATCAATAAACATGTCATTGCAAACTGATTAAAAATAATGTGGCACGCAAAACATTCAAATCAACATCAACTATAGAATGGGGAAATGTAATGGGTTGAATGTGAACATAAAACCCATTATATAATATAAGAACGTCAACAAAATCATGGGTTTGAACTGCACTTTTACATTAAAATCATACACACCAACACAAATCAACTACTAATCAGAAACAATATTCTCAAAAAGACTAACCTTGATCAATTATCAATGTTTTGTTACAATTGTTTCCAACCTAGGCAGATACAATATTACAATTCACTAAAATAACATGTAAATCTTTCTTCCTATGTGAACAACCCAAAACTTCAAACATTCACAACTTGTCCCAAAACAAAAACAAAATAGTCCACCTATTAGGTACATCCAATGATAAAAATGGGCATGCAAACAACTAATCAACAAGGCAAACATATAAATCCTACTAACGAAAGCAACATCTTGAGACTTTCTTATAGAATTTATTGGATTTGTGTACAACACTCTCCTACGCCCTTTGTTGCGCCATTTTTTGCAAGGCCTTATGTCTTCTCCTCTTGGAATCCAAGGTCATTCATGTTGGGGATTGTTCTTACAAGGCTTTGTGAATATTGCCCTGGAAGGCACAACCCTAGGGAAAGGGTTGGTGTCCTAGTAAATGACTACATGCAGGATGCACAAGGTGTAGTTGGGCTAGGATTAAATACATAGAATTGGAGGAAATTTATTTCGTGTTTACAATTTGCCTCCGGTGTGCCATGGAATCATACATGGAAGACATCACATAGTTGTGTTATGATAGTGTCTTTTAAACCCAGGGATTGCTCCATTGCATCCAAGTTCAAACTTGTCAACTCTACAACACCTTTATTTTGCACCTCTGTGGATGTTGTTGGGAGACTACCATCTATAAGAATAGACAAAAAAATGCCTAATAAAAAATAAACACTTACATTACCTATGAACATGGCAAGCAGAACAATAGAAAAAAACAATGTAATGCAAGAATGTAGAAATATGTTCCATTACCTATGGTAGTATGCATGACCTTCTTGACATCTCCATTGTCATCACGTGGGTTCATTGTCCTGCCCAATTTGACCATTAAGGCATGTAACTGGAAGTTTCAAAGTTCCATCAACAAAGATGTGCATTTGATGGTAATGTCACAAATGATGGTGTCATCTTCAAAATCAACATTTGTGGCAAACAACCATCTGCTATCAATGTCCTTTTTTACCAAAAGTACTTCATTCACCACCTAATCAAGTGTAGAACATTCAAATAAAATAAACTATAGATCTTGCTAACATGTTGTGTAAGGTACAAACCAACAAAACAAATATTTGTTTGTTCATGTAACAACTGGTAGAGGGAGGATATAATAGAAGTGGGAAAATGGAATGAATGCAGATGTTATAAACAACCACGGATTCAAATGCATCATTGTTGTGAAATTAAAAATTAAGAACCAACACCTATTCAAGGAGGTTGCACTAGTTATTAGTAGTAGACTCATTACACCACATGTCCTCCAACTTTTTCTGCTTTCCTACCAAATGTACGTCAACATCACTTTATGGTATATTTTGGAGATGAATCTTTTGATTTTTTCAATGATTGAATGTTGATGCTCTTTGTCAAACCCTAGCAACCCCAACAAATTGTGTTGGCATTCCTACATATCTTCAATGCATTCATGGATTTTGGGGAACCATGCAAAGTTGTAATCAACAACATCTTGAACTATAATTATTAGGCAGATATAATGACCCAATTCACGACAATAATGCAATATGTTTCATTGGGCTAGTCCATGAGTAGGGTAAACTAATGGATGCAACTCCCAAATGTAGCTCTACAAAACAATGTTAGTGCCTTGATTATATTGGGGCATTCCATTTCTAAGGAAAAAGGATCACTCTCATTTTGTAATTCTACCAAAATGTTCTACAGCTCCTCCTTCGTGTGAAGCATGGGCATTGCGGACTTGTCTACAAGTCTACAAGGGGTAATGCTTCAAAACATTGTACAATAATGACCACCCCCACTATTCCTTCTCCTTTATAGCCCTCATCTGTAGGCAACAAGACATATAAAAATAAACATTGAAACTTGAGGATCCATTCACTAATGCCTAAGTTTTTTACTAATATAACACTAATTGAATGTTTATAACAAATATTCAACACACCAAGAATCTATGTATCTAAGTTCAACCTATGCCTAAATTGCAAATGATGAAGTAACAACACTTAATTATTAATGGGGAGTATGTTTGGGAAAAGAACTTGGAGGTCAAATTTATGGAGTTGTTCTACAACATATTCATTTTTTTTCTTATGAAGGGTCAAGGTGGCAACTGTTTTGTTTGCCTCATGATTATTCTTCAACTTCAAATATTGAAGTTAATCTTTGAATGCTTTGATTTCTCCAAATCTATCCATAGTCATAGTCCCCCACCCCCCCCATCTAATGTTCATACATTTAATGATTACTTAACAATTTATGATGTCTCAATAGTCCTTTTTCAATTCATCCTTCTTTATGCATGATGACAATTAGAAGTCAATAACACCATTGTAGATATAAATTCAACAACAAAACATGGTGTAGGGATGGCCAAAAACTATAACAATATGGTGGGAAGACACTTATAGGACGGTATAAGAACCATTTCCCAAATGTAGCGACAAGATCGTTGCATAAAATGCCCTCTATTTCCATCTTCATGAGGCATGACATGCATTCCTCAAGTTTGTCCATAAGATACCTACTCATAACAATGTTGGTTTCCGAAAGCAAAACATACAATCTAATCATTTCTACAATTGTTGGAGGTGGGGGCAATTCATAGAACTTCTTTGCTTTAAAAGTTGTTACAATGGCCTAGGCCTTTTCCTTGATTTCAGCCCTACTTCCAACAACAACTAATTGTCATAATGTTGTAACAATAGAATGCTAAGAGAATGTCGTAGAAAGCTATGAAGTTGATACAATCGTTGTGGCAGACCTTTTCTAACGCACAGGAAGAGTTTTCTTCTTTTGTGTTATAATTTGGGCAGATATGTTTCTCCTAGAGAGAAACAAGTTAGAAACAAATCTATTTTTACCCTTTTTAATTTTTTGGAGACAAGATGAAGTCATCGTCACTAGCATTAGACAAGTTGACAACCTCCTTTTGTTGTGGTGCTACTACCTGTGGAGGTGGCATTGCCCCTTCTGCCCCAATTCGGTTACCACCTATAGTTCACTTGTTTGGAAGGACTACATCATCAAAATTACGACGCTCGTTCTTACATGGTGTATCCTTGCCATACTTCTCCCCCAACCTTAAAATTTCCTTTGTTTTGTTCTTTGTCCAAGTTGGGTACATTTTCAGTAGTTGTTTCCCCTTGTAATTAGGGCACAACTTCATCATCCTATGGTAGGAAAAAATGTTCTTATCTTTCATGCATTGCTTGTAAAATTTACATTGGAAGGTAGGCCGATTGCACATAAATATGTCCAATCATTTGCATTCAAAATGCACTTCCACTGCAAGTTCTTCATACTCTTGCTCTTGGTACAATGCAACATATGTTTTTTTGCTTTGTTGCATTATACATTTTGTAAATTTTGATGTTACTTTCAAGGCTTCCAAAAACCTACAAAACACAATGTCATTACATGGCATGTAAATGTTAATTGTAAATATTTAAACATCAAAAGAATTTGGGAGGACAAATAGCTAAGACAATTAACAGTTGTGTTCTTGCCAATTGAAGAGCTAAAGTTGATAGAAAAATAAGGATGGTAAGTCACTTTTGTTATAAAGAAATCCAATGGCATAACATCATATGATGTTATTGCTAAAGAATTTCATCTTTACATAATGTTTTAATTACCATTGAAAATTTACAACCCTAACACAATCCCCTTATCAAATAAAACTTAAAAGGTGTGATAAAGCAAGAGATAACAAAAAGATATATAACTTAGGGTTTAAGAAGGATACACATTGAAGCTTACCCCTAGAACCCATTGGACTAGTGCTATGCTAATAAGATTAACGTTAATAGGGACTGTTTATGCCCAAGCAAGTTGATCATGTGAGGGTCGACAAGAGCAAGGGTGGGCAACACCTCTAAAAGCATGTGTTCTTTGTTTCCTTCCCCTACAAAGTGCATTGTAGCAACTCTTTGTACTACTCTATCACTGTCCTTTGCAATGTCCAAATCTTATCCAACACCAACTTCCTTTTCCACAAATACGATAATCAGAACAAAGGGGGTAACGTTTGTGCTAACTACACTAACCATAGTGCTTTGACTCAGTTCGGTTGTAATAATAGTAGCAAGGATAAAAGACACAACATTTCCTTCTCTTACTTCCATGCCTACCAAAATCCTACATTTCTACAAAGAATAATGCAAGGCAGCCTTTAGGTTGTTTATTTCAAAAGACAATGTACTTGAACACAAGATTCATGTGCATAAGACCTTGGACTATGTACTTCTTTAGTGCACCTCAATTAAAACCCTCTAACACAATAATGCAACAAGGTAATGAAGTTCATTGAAGTTCATGTCACTTCACCAGGTTCATTCTTGTAATTCACATGGTCCTACACCCTCCTTAAACCTTAAATCTTCAACCAAACTAAAGTTATTTTTAACTCACATTTTAATTTGAGCATTAGATTGAAGCTAAAAAAAACTTATGCTTTATAATGCAGAGCAAAAAATATGTTTGGATGGGCTACAATCAATGGTGGAAAGGTGAAGGGAGAGTTGACAAAGCTAGGGATGTTCTATCAATAATGAAAGGAAGGCTTGGCTATATATGTTGGTGGGGTCAAAACCGGTGGTAAGTTAAAGGGTTGGATACTATGTCAGATAGAACTCATTAGGGGGTATTCAATGTCTCACCAAAGAAAGGCCAAAACACACATCGCCCACAAGAACCAAAGAAGGGAAAGAGCTAGTCCCTTTCATGGTAGGAAGCTACTTCATCCACAGCCCCTCTAATGTTGCCTACATGCAAATTGTGAGATGTAATAATAATAAAAGGTTTAGAACAAACATCTCCCACCAACTCAATCTTCTTCTTTATAGTAGAGGCTAAAACATGTTAAATTATAAATAGGGAGCAATCAATAAATATGATTTGACCATATTTATTAGACTTTTCAAAGCCTTGGAAGCTATGGATTTTTCCAGGGTTGCAATAGTCTTCCAATGGATCCACTAGATATGACTGTTGCACCTCATCCAAGATTTCCAATGCAAGGCCACATATTGACCACCAATGACAACATTACATATCTGACAAACATGGCAAAGCTAGGAAATCACATGTGGAAAGATATGGACTACATTTATCTTTTTTATTTGTTTTATTATACAATTCACAATTCCTCCCAAACTTGGAAAAAAAACTACAAGAGAGACAAACAGAACGACAAGGGAAGCCACAAAGACAAGGGTAACAGAAACAACCACGTCATGAGTTGCTACAACAAATATTTGTTAAAAAAAATACATTTTTGACAAATTTGAGAATGCAATATCAATAATTTTATTTTTTATTGTTGAAATTTTCAAAATTAAAATTTTAAGTGTTGAACTAAAAACTTAAATTAAATTAGTTATTCAACATTCACGTATTGAATCTGTCAAGTTATTATTACGATATGTGATCAATAAGGGTGAAAATATGAAATATGAACTAGTGTTGGGATTATTTTTTTCTCATAATTACGTATTCTAGTTCTCAATTATTTCTTAAATTTAAAAATCAAAATGGTTCTCATTTATTTATTTAAAAAATTTATACCTTGTTTGATTTCTTTAAATATTTTTTCTTCGTGCCCAACTAATTTTTTCACAACCGATTTTTCACTAATTTAAATTATTCAATTAAATTAAATCAATTTTGAATGTCACTATAAAATTGTAAAATTAAGATCTTTAAATTTTTTTAAAAAATTTCATAAGGCCAAAAAGAAAAACCATGTTTATTACAAAACTTTAAATATTTAAACAAAAATAGATTTAAAACTTGCCTCCACCTTAAGACCCTAAACCCTAATTAATTTTAAATGTCCTACTCTTACACCTTTAAAAATCAAACCTAGGGGTTATTTATATAACCTACCCAAGTATCAAAATATTATTATTTTAAAAAATCCAATTCTTAATGAATCAAGTATTTCAAATTTGATATCCAAAAATATGAGTATCAACTTGGGTAGCACCTTAGTTGATACCCAATCAGTTCTTTGGTTAATAACTAATTGAAAACCAAATTAATTTTAAACTGGAGTTTGGTACCCACCTAACATTAGTCTAACCACATCCCCCCTCCCCCCCCCCCCCCCCCCCCCCCCCCCCCCCCCCC
>Ga0116227_10008363_pt1 | contig 19577 bp, 9 predicted proteins | sample S1TSphgellanicum_FD_89693 | JGI IMG/M metagenome (GOLD analysis project Ga0116227, IMG submission 89693) | Host-associated microbial communities from peat moss isolated from Minnesota, USA - S1T2_Fb - Sphagnum magellanicum MG | ecosystem: Host-associated > Plants > Peat moss > Unclassified... | reverse complement strand
GTTGGTTGGGGTGTTGTGTGTGTGGTGGTTGGATTGGGGGGGGTTTGGGTGTGTGGTGGTTTGGGTGGGGGGGGGCTAGTGATTCCAAATTGGCTATTCAAATTTGATTTAACTCTAGAATTGGCTAAATGAACTAGTTTTTTGTTCATACCTTCGTGATGTAAACACAATGAATGTTTTAGGTTAAAGTTACCTTCATTTTTTTTTAATGTTTAAATACAAGGGACTACTAAATGCAAATTTAAGATAAATCAGACAACCCAAAAAGTTTGAATACAATAAGTTCTATGGCTATTACATAGTACCAAAAATAAGTGTCAAAATAATCACTCTCCAAAAGCAAAAACCCATTATGACCTGGATCAGCTCTCTGAAACACAAAATTGGAACTACACTTATTTACCACCATTGCTTGTTACACAAGCCAAGCCAAGTGTGTGTGTCAAGCAAGTTATGGCTGGAAACAAGTAGGGTTCATTGACATGGTTTATGAATCATGAATTAATCCATGGACACAAGACAAAAGTTAGACTATGTGAATAATTTACATACCAAAGCATAATAGCCTAGCCAACAATTTGAAAGATGAAGGAGAGACCAACCTTGTGGTTAATTATTGTGTCACTAGTGAACTTGTTTCTATACCAAAACATCTATGCAATACCGAGCAATATATTGATGCATTCAAGTGCAAGTGCATTGCTTAAAGCATGATTAGCTGCCATAACTAATACCTCTGTTTAAGAAATAGTGCTCTTCACCAGAAAGCATAAGGCCACATTCTCACCACAAAGCATAATGCAGCAAGTTAGGGTTGTAAGTCTTCATTGTAGTGGAAATTTGCCAATGCTCCGAGGATTGTCCCAAATATCTCCAAAACAAAAATCACACAAAATAATTATCACCAGCAAACTCGAAGCTTAAGACACATGGGTTGAGTATGGATTTCCATATGATGACCTTATTAATTACCACCAAGCTGCTGTAGCAATAGCATGAGATCTACATACATAACTAATGGCAATAGTCCACCTTTTAGCTAGTCCAAATTTGCCCCTCTTCCAAGTGATTCTCTGCAAAACAGTTCCTAGTAAAAATCAACTAGATCTAGACAACACCATCATTAAGAACTTCAGGTAATTTGATAAAAGAGATACATTCGCTTGCAAAATTAAAGTTTCTCCCATAATTGCGTAGTTGGGAATTGCAATTGTGGAGATTCAACATGACAACCTGATAATGATATTGCATTGTCAATTTCAGAAAACGTGATTATTGGTCAAGCAAATAAGGTTGAGCAATGGCTCAACAAATACACCAGAAGTCCATAATGCCTTTGGGTGTTCAAAGTGTGCTTGTAGATAGCCATGTGCACTATAAATGTAGTCTTTACCTTAAGAGTAAGCTAGTATTGACGATGAATTATCCCAATGGCATTGAATAATTCTTGTGCTAAGAATTAGCTCTCAACCTTAACTATCAAGCATGTGGTAGTAGTAGAACATTGTTTTCTCACAAAGTCAACCACAAGAACCCAAGCTTCCTTATTTATTAGACCCACAACCCCAATGGTTGGGTTAGTCACATGAATCATGCACAACTCACCTCTCAAATAAAATGTTGCACAATCAATTTGGGAAGCTTGTTCTTTCCACCAAGTCAAGCAAAAAGAATCATTGACATGCTCAAAAAATTCCAAAAAAAATAAAACGTTGCATAATCAACTTGGGAAGTTGGTTCTTTCCACCAAGTCAAGCAAAAAGAATCATTGGCATTCTCAACAAGTTCCAGGATAAATAAAATGTTTCATAATCAACTTGGGAAATTGGTTCTTTCCACCAAGTCAAGCAAAAAAATCATTGGCATGCTCAACAAGTTCCAGGGGAAAAAGTTGAAGTGTGTGGGTGAATAACATTCTTTTGCATCACAATACATTGTGAACATGTATTCTTAAGTTAATTTTAGAACAACCACAAAGTCTGCTAGTAGGAAAAATGATTCTAGTTCACTAACCCATTTCATTATGAGACTTTAAAAGTAAAATGGGTTTACTAACTATGCTCTAGCCTAATGAGATTCACCATCAGTAAAATCATTTATGCTTAATTGATTAAGGTTCATTTTTAAATTCAAATTATTTATAAATTAGTACAAATTATTGAATGTATGTATTTATTCACTATGTGTATTTATTAATTTATGAAGAGATTTGGTATTCATAATTCTTTAAAAACATGTTATGATTTGTGTTAAATTGCAAATCTCAAGTGTATCGTCAATCAAATTAAATATATATATTTGAAAAATATTAAAAACATTTACATCTTTGCAAAAATTTCTAGGATGAAGTTTAATATTTTTCATTTGGCCAAATATGAGAAAGATAATAATAATTAAAGTTGGCTTTTGTAAAACATTTAGAATAAACAACATAATAAATCCAATCATCATCCTATTTATTTCATATCAAATGAGGTGGTTGGATGACAATGACGATGTGTTATGTTAATAATATGTACATAAAATGATTTATTATTAATAATGTAAAATTATACTTTGAATTGACATTAAATAAAATATATAAATAATTCAATTTTTAAAAATAAATAAATGCCATATTACAATTTCTAATTTGATTAATTTCTAATGAATTTCTTTGTCCATACCAACCCATTGTCAGTCACTAAGAGTTGTGGTGAATTCATTATATTTTTAATTTAATGAATTAGTGGTGATTTGACCTAAATGATTAATGAAATTCCTGGTGAATTAGGTACACATCCCTACTAGTGGTCACAAAGAAAAGTCTATCATCCTTGAGCAAACTTAGAAAGTCACTTCTAGTAATTAAGATAGGACACAAGACAAACCCAATGTAATGTTTCCACATCACAAAGGAGTTCATACTTAATTTTTATGGTTTCAATGGTTACATTTTTTCCATCATTTCAACAACTAAAACTTTGTATTTATTGAAGATTCTTTTGGAGGGTGATAACATTGAGATCCAACATGTCTTGATGTTTAAATTATTTTTTTCCTTTTGAGAAGTTTAGTTAACTTGGTAGTCTCAAGATGTCATTTAAGGCTATGAGTGAAATAGTTGTACATGGATGCCATCGAGCTTTTGATTTTCAACAAACTTAGGGAACTCAAGGTTTGGATTGCAAGTTTTGTGTGGTGTGCCATGTAGTGCACACCACTAAGGAAAGGTGCATGTTTTTGTATAATTGGGTGTCGACATTAGTTTTCACACCTTAAAACATTGTCACACCATCTAGTTCAAAGCAAACTTGTTTATATTAGATTTTGTTATGCCTCCATATTCATCAAGGCTCATAACAATCATGGACATCAACATAACAAAAGTTGCCCATCAACAACATGTTGCAAGTTCAATAAAATTGGTATCCTTTTCCATCCATAAATCACATATACATGCACAAACAACCAACCTTGATTGCGCAATTGAAATGAATTGTACATTATGCACAACAACTTTAATGACCCATAAGATAATATTGTGCATACTTTTCAACATTGTTTGGTTTGTAGAATCTAACCAATGTTTTTTTAGGTAGTGTTTTAATCTTTAGAAATTGGAACAAAGGCTTAAAGTCTTAAAAATCTGTCATTGGGTGCCTTTATTGCAACAAATATTAGAGTGTAATGAACTATACATTTTTGTTTTTTCCCTGCCTTGTGGCCTTTTACAAGTTGCCTAACAATTGCATCATGACCTTTGCATACAAACAACATCTTGTTTTTAACATATTGGTTATTAAGGTTCACAAAAATCTCACCAATAATAACTCCCTTTTTGGCCATTATTTTTTAAAACTTGAATGTTTGACCAAAAAGTCAAGCTTCAACATTAGTAAATATCCACGAATTTGATTTAAAAGAAAATTTTATAGATGCATATCATTTTCATTTGTTCATTCTCTCCACAAATTGACTTAAACCAAGAAAATTATGTAGCCCAATGTTAGATTAAAAATGCTACAAGGAATTTGCATATAATGATTGGTTTTTAGTCATTAATGACTATTTTTCAATCATAAATGCCACATGCAACTATGAATTTCTCTAGTCATTTTGTGACAAAATTTTAGTCACAAAAGGCATAATGTGGCACATAGTTGAAACAATAGTTACATTGAAGTGTGACTAATACAAACTTTCCATCCAACTAACATCTAGTCTATATGGCACAATCATTTATGATCGATTTTAATGACTAAAATGTGGAATTACATATGCCTGCATGGGATAGTCATTAATAATTAAAATGTGAGGACATTTAAGTTTTTTGACCATTGAAATGTTGACATGTGGCAACCTCCAAGTTGAACAAATGGCACTAGACATGGCTTCACTAGGCTAGGAAGCCTAACTTACCTAACTTAGGTTGTTTAGGTTGCTTAGGTTGAAAACATAGGTTAGGAATCCTAGGTGGTTTAGGTTATGCACCTTAGCTTGGAGTAAACACTTAAACTACCTAGCCTATATTAGGATATATAGGTTGTAATAGGAACGATTAAATCCTTTGACCTTCATAATGAAGCACAAAGTGTTTGCCATTGCATCAACCTTTTTCTATTTACTATGAAATGGAACCACATATTAATAAATATTTTTACTAACCTACCTAAGTGATATATTCAACCTACCTTATGTTATGTAAGTTATTTAGGGGCTATCTAAAGTACTCAAAGGCCTACCTAGGAATTTTTTAGATTAACTAAGGTACCTATGGCCTATTTGGGGTTTTTTAAATTAATTATAATACATATGTGCATACCTAAATGTTGCCTAGGTTACCTAGGGGCTACCTAGAGGTTTCTTAGGGTGATTTTAAATTAACTAAAGTACCTAGAAGCTTACTTAGGGTTTGCTTGGGTTTCCTATGGTATTTAAGGGCTACTTAAAACCTACTTAAACTACTTAGGGGGACACCTAGGGGTTGCCTAAAACATATGTAAGTTGTTTAAGGGTTACCTAGGGGTTTTTAGGCTATTTAGGGGCTATTAAGGGGTTGCATAGGCTATTATGGTATTTCTAGGGGTTATTTAAGTTATTTAAAAACTTCTTACTTGGGCATTGTAGATTACCCAAGGGTTGCTAGATGTTACCAAAGGTACCAAGGGGCTACCTAAGGTACTTAAAGGTTGATTAATCTACATAAGTTACCTAGGGTTGCTTAAACTACCAAAGGTACCTAAAGGCTTAGATAGGGGTTACCTAAGGGTTGTTTAGACTATCAAAGGTACCTAGGAGTTGTAGGGTTAAGATACTTAGTGGCATATTTAAGGGTTACCTAGGCTATTTAAGGGTTGTTTAATATAATTAAGGTATCTAGGGGTCAACCTAGGGGTTGATTAGACTAATTAAGGAATTCATGGGCTTGTGTAGGTTATTTAGGCTACCTAAGGGTTCATAAAAATTTGGGTACCTAAGGGCCTACCTATGGGGGTTGCTTAAATTATTTATGGTACTTAAGGGAGTACTTAGGGGCTACCTAAACCATTAAAAGTACCTAGGGGTTGTTTAGGGTATCGAAAGGCATACCTAGGAGTTACATAGATTACCTAAGGTACTTGGGGGTTGCTTAGTCCTAGGTTGTATGAACTAATATGACATGTTGCATGCATTAGCATGCCATTAGCACATGTACACTTTGTAACTATGGTATATAACTATAATTCACATTGAACAAGATGTAATATAAAAAAAATTGTCATTTGCAACCAATTTTTGTAATTAAAAAAGTCATTTGTAACTAATTTTTAGTTGCAAAAATTAATTACAAATGACAATTGTTTAATGATGCCACATGTTTAATCACATGTGAACCATATTATGAATCACAAAAATAATTAGGTTTTCATCTATATTGTTTGATGCCACCAATTGTGGATGACGTGAAAGCACTTTTCATTTTTATTTTCATCCAAATTAGCAAAAGTTGCTTGAGTCATAATCATATCTGCAATTTAAAACCATTTTGTAAAAGAATATGTGAATATTACATGCCATAGAGGATAGTTGAAATGGTAATTGAAAAAATGGTTGATTAAAACACAAGTCACAAACACATGGATTGGTATGGATAGGGTTTCTTTTAATATAAATTCACTTTAATTTTCATTTGAATTTTTAAAAGCTTTTTCTTCAATTTACAGCATGATCTTCAATTGCAACTTTGGATAGTTAGTCTAAGCTTAGTTAGGCCTGGACCTAAACTAATAATCTACTTAGCCTAGGTCTAGCTACTTACCTTAATTATTTATAGACTTAATTATTTGTCATCTATTTTTAATTGTATAATTGTATAATTAAAATTTTAAACATCATTTATTACATAATATGGTGATTAGTTATTTTAAAAAATCAGCAATTAATTATCACTGAATATTTCTTAAAATTCCAAATTCATTATAAATTCTTATCAACATTTCATAAAACAAAGATTTTACTCAAATATAAATATTAAATAATAATTTTCAAATAATATTTTAATTACAGTAATCATTACAATGTAGTGATAATTAATAATTGACTACAATTACAACAACAACATTAATATTAGTATTGTAGCTAGTAGTTAGGCTAGGCTAGTTATTTAACTATTTTTATTTTTATTTTTATCTAACTTGTTGGAATTATATATAGTAAATTTTAAATAAGAAAAAATATAGAAAAAATATTTTAAAGTATAGTAGTGTTAAATAAAAATAATTTCTGAAATTATATGATAGTTTAGTAAATATTTATACTAATTAGTCTAATCATTATTATAATTTAATCATAAATAAGTAAATAAATAAATATAATAAAATGAAAAAAATGGAACTAATAGCCAAAATTAGAATTAGAATTAGAAAATATTATTTATGTATCATTAATTGATTTGTTGTAAATTAACATTTGACTTACAAAGAATTAATAAATTACATATATTGAACATACATGATTACAAAATCATATTTCAGAATTTCCTTAATTTTTATTTTGAAATAAAAAATTGATATTATATGCATAAGAAACAATTGCATCCTACATAAGCATTCATTTACACAAATATAATTTACATGTAGTTTAATGTTTAATGAAATTTTATTGCAATTTAAAGCAAATATTGAAATATCATGTTTATAAAAATGAATAAACATTAGAGTTCCACAAAAGAAATATTAATTATGTATCATTATTTGATATGTTGTAAATAAAAATCCAATCTAACATATAAATAATAATTATGTGTATTGAACATGCACATTATTACAAATTTATATTTCAGAATTTTCTTAAATTTCCTTAAATCAAAGTTTAATATTAATATGTACAAAAATTATTTACATCATACATAACCATTCATTTTATACAAAAAACAATTTACACATAATCTGATGTATTAATGAAAGTAGATGGTGTTCTTTTTGTTTTATTCTATCACATGTTGATATTTCCCAAATCAAGTTGCTTCATATAATGTTGTTAATATCTTTGAAAACCTAACAAGTATGTGAAATTAGCTAATTTAAAGCATGTGAAACTAAATTGGAGAATCCATCATTACTACAAATCATGGTTTTTTGAAAGGTTCAAGTTAACTAATTTGTCAATTTTGATTAATGGACATATAGATTTTGGCTAAAGGCTAGGGGTTTGAATGACACATGTATTTTTTGATCGTCAATTTGATTATAATGGTTTATTTGATTATATCTTTATAGTTAAGTTGTGCAACTTTAATCAAAATGGCTAAAGGTTTTTAATCAAATGGAACATTTAGTGAAGATGGCCAATGAGTTTTAATCAAAATGGCTAATGGTTTTTAATCAAATGAAACATGTAATCAAGATGGCTAATGATTTTTAATCAAAATTGTCAATGGTCTTTAATCAAATGGAATATTTAATCAAGATGGCCAATGATTTTTAGTCAAATGCAATATGGTTTACTATCTTATGTATTTACTTCCTACTTACTCATTCACCTATTTACCTAACTAACTACGTACTTATTTTTTACCCACCCACCTATTACTTACTTACCTATTGTTTACATATTTACTTATTTACCTATATTTTTTCAACTTCGTATAACCTATTTATTTACTTATTCACCTATGGGCGGCTCAAAAGTGGTGTTTAAGAGTTCATAATCTAACATTAATGATTTTTTAATAATTTTAACAATTATCAAACCATAAATTTTATAATTATCCCTTATCCTTTTAATCATAAATATTAAATAAACCAACTTATGAATATTTTAAAACATGTGATTGATAAAAAAGTCCATGCAAAAGATTAAAATTTTAAATCTGAAATGAAGTCTTAAAGATAAAAATGTACAACAATCATGTCATTTAAAACATTTAAAAATAAAAAATATATATTAGGAAAGTTTCAATGCACTTCACTAATAAATTATTTATTTGATAATTATTTATTTATTAACTTTTATTTTGACACTACTTTGATAATATTTTTTGGGTTCACATTTTCATTTTTTTAATGTGACAAATGTAGTTTTGTCATTTCAAAAGTTCATTATGAGTCCATAATTTTTTTAGATTCATCCAAAAGTTTTATGATGATTTCCATTAAAGTTTATGACATCATGAATAATTTAAAAATTAATAATGTTAATTTCAAATATGACTTTAAATTTTACGTTTATATGTAATCCATAAAAATTACAAGTGTGATAATCCAAACTGTCCACCTATTCATGTTTTCACCCCTACCTACATATTATATATCTATTTGTTCACCCACTTATCTACCTAAGTTTAACCATTAGGTGTAACCACTATGTTTAGCTATTAGGTTTAACGACTAAGTTTATCCAAAGTTTAACCAAATTTTAACCATTAGGTTTAGGCATTAGGTATAGCTTAGGTTGAACCACTAGATTTATTCACTAATGTTTACCCTAGGTTTAGCCATTAGGTTTAGTTTAAACTTAACCACTATGTTTGCCCAAGTTTTAATTATCATGTTTAACCATTAAATTTAGTCACTAGGTTTAACTTAAGTTTGATCACTATGTTTAACCAAGGTTTAGTCATAATTATGTTTAGTCACTAGATTTGGCCATTTTTAACCAAAGTTTAGTCATTAGATTTAACCATTTTAAACCAAACTTTAGTCATTAGATTTGGTCACTAGGTTTAATCACTAGATTTAGCCATTAAGTTTGTCATTAGATTTAACCAATTAAGTTTAGTTGTTAGATTTAACCACTAGGTTTTGCCAAAGTTTAGTTGTGAAGTTTAACCATTAAGTTTATCAATTAGGTTTAGCCATTATGTTTTATCACTAAATTTAATCATTAAGTTTAGCCAAGGTTTAACCATTATGTTAACCATTAAATTAAGCTATTAAGTTTAGCCACTTGATTTAGCTATTAGGTTAAACCATTAGATGTCACCTAAGTTTAGTCATTATGTTTAGTGATGTGACATAGACATGTGAAATAAAAAACTTGAAAAAAGTTGAACATTTTTTATGGTGTAGTTCACTGGTAGGGACTTGGTTTATCATTGTGAAGGTTTGGGGTTCAATTATTTATACTTGCAACCTATGTGCAAGCTTAAAGGGCTAGGGTAGGTAGGTTAGATTAAAGTAGTTCCATGAGGTTAAGTTAGGTTAGGTAGGCTAGGCTAGGTTAACATCTACCTACCTAAGTGCATTTTTCAACCTACCTAAACCTATTTATTACCTACTTATTTATTTACCTTTCAATTTTTTAAATAATAATCTAAAACATGATTTCAATTTAAGTATAAATTTGACCCAATTAAATAGTTCATTATTTACTAGTCAAACAGTGAGTCATTCTATTAGTCAAAGTGACAAGGTTCAAATTGACTACTTATTGATGTTGGCAAGTCCAAATTGACTACCTTGTCACGTTGACAAGTCTAAATCAACTTGTCCAGATTGATAAGGTGGTCTTTTTGTTACTTGTCATTTTTAGGTATTTTTTCATTAAAAAATCCAATTAAAAAAACCATGAATTGTGGTAGTGCATGTTCCCCTATGGCAACAAAACATATGGTAAAGGGTTCAACAAGCATGTTTAATTAGAGATGCCAACATTCAATCATGAGTCACATCCACCCCTTTAGGTCATTGTTGTTTTTCAAAAATATTCTTGACATCTTTTAGGAAAGCCTTCTTAAAAATCATTAAAAATATTTTAAATGTTATATTTTATATTGATTTTTTTCGAAAAAAAGTAAGTAGATAAGTATTAAAATTTTCTAGAAAAGGGTTCAACAAGCATGTTTAATCAAGGATGCCAACATTCAATCATGAGTCACATCCACCCATATAGGTCATTGTTGTCTTTCAAAAATATTCTCGACATCTTTTAGGAAAGCCTTTTTAAAAATCATCAAAAATATTTAAAATGTTATATTTTATATTGATTTTTTTTGAAAAATAGTAAATAGATAGGTATTAAAATTTTCCAAAATAGCTAGGTATGAGTATTTTTACGTTGTAAACACTAGTAAAAAACATGGTTTCTTTGACCAAAATTTTTAGTGAAAAAAGACCCCATTTAGATAGCTATAAAAAAAGCACCCATCATTTTGAACAATTTGAGTTTAACATGTCCGTTGTGATTGGATCATTTGATTGGTCAAATTAAAATAATTTATGATTAAATTTATTTTCAAAAATAACATTATAGTGGTAGTTAGGTCCAAAACATAGGTAATTAGGTGGTAGCCTATCCTAGCTACCCAATCTAGCTTACTAGGTTAACTACTTAATTTAATTACCCAATGTAATTTAATAATCTAACTACTCAACTTAACTTACGTAGCCTAACTACCCAACCTAACTACTCAACTTATCCTACTTAGCCTAGCCCCCTAAACATGAACAAAGGTTGCAAGTATTAGGAATTGAACCTCTCACCTTGATGATATCAAATTCTTATTAATGGACTACAACTTCATAAGTTAACTTTTGTCAAAAATTTTATTTAACATTTGACATTGTATATATAATAAACTTATGTAAGTAGATAAGATGGTAATTAAGAAATAATTAAGTAGGTGACTTAGTAAGTACAAGGTGTATTGGCCATTTAATTACTTACTAACTAACTTAAACCTAACTTACCCATGCACACACCCAACTACCTACCATAGTAACTAGCTTAAAGTGACTTAGGTATTTAATATGGTACTTGAAAAAGTACCTACCTACCTACTATGGTACTTAGGTACCTCCCATAGTAGGTTAGTAGGTTGGTAGGTACCGTATAGTAGGTAGGTAGTAGGTAGGTAGTAGGTAGGTAATACCTTAACTATCCTACCTACCTAGATACTAATTAGGTAGGTAGGATGGTAAAATGTCATTTTTATTTGACCAACTTAACAAGATGTCTTATTTGACAAGAAACCCCATTAGTCATCTTGATTGGGGATGTTTTTTTTGTTTGTCCAACTTGATGAAATGGTTCATTTGACTAGAAAACCATTGGCCATCTTGACTAGGAATGTCATTTTTGTTTGTCCAACTTGACCAAAATTATGTTCCATTTGACTAAAACTCATTAGCCATCTTGATCGAGGATATCATTTTTTGTTTGACTTCATTAAATGTTCAATTTTTTAAGTAGTCAAATGGGTTATCACTAGTCAAATTGATCAATCAATAACTACAACGTCCATTCATAAGATGGACCTTTAGTTAAAATCAACTTAGACATCTTAAAAAACAATGTTTTTCTATTAGTGAAAACTAGTGGTTTCAACTACTTTGGTGCATGTTTGCAAAATTACATCCCAAGTCAATTACAAAAACATCAGTTGAAACTTGATAGAGCTTTTTCCTTTGGTTATCAACATAATGTTTTTATCCAAGGCAAAAATAAGAGACAAATGAATGAGGTTTTCTCACATTGATTGCCCAAAGTGGTATTATTTTAAATACATAGGTGGCACAAATAGAAAAAGTCCATGCAAATTGAATTTTGGGTTGTGTCCAAAGCTTGAAAACTTCTATAATGAAAGTGTCCAAAGCTTTGAAACTTTTTCTTTTTTTTGTGATGAAGCAAGAATGACAATTTATCATAAGAGAAAATGTTTCAAGCTTTGAATGTAATCATAACTAATTAATGTTTTTGGTTGTTTAATGTATTTTTTCATTTGTTTGGATACTTTCAATCCATAGTTTGGATGACCTTTCAACTTCATCCATTTTAATTGGAAAACATTAGTGTGAAAATTGGATAGAATTTACATGAAATTGATTTTTCCATGTTAGTGAACATGAATATTGGACTTTGATCAACAAATTTGTGAACAAATAAGTTGAGTTGGTTAATGGACAAAAATTTGGCAAGTAAACAATTTTACATTAAATGAATTTGTCTTGTCACTAGACTCGAACATTAAAACCCAAAAAATAACTTGAAAATATTTTATCTTGGAATTTCTTTTATAAATCCAGTATAACATCATATGTATGGTTGGATTTGTGAACTATTTTGACCATTAGATTTTTGGAAATGAAGTACACATGACCTTGTAATCAATAGAATTCAAGATTAAAGAAATTGTTCATAGGCATACTTTCAAGTAGGTACTTTAGCACATTGATTCATATTCATATTTTCACCTTTCACCATTCAACACATTAGTGGCATTTTAGTTTGTTCGACTAACAATGCACACATCTTGTTCACATGAGAGGACAATGCTTGAAATGTGGCAATTTTTTATTCTTAAACTATTATTAAGTTTTCATGGGCATTGGAAACATTTAACTTCACCTTAATATACCCCCCTCCTTATTGAACCCTTTATTTCACATAAACAAACTTGTTAAAGGGTAGATTTTACTCAAGTTGGTTTTTACTTTTTACTACAATAATAATTTATTTATAAAATTACCTTTATTGCTTCAGGAGGATAATTGACTATGTCCATCATTTTAGGATAATTTCTAATGATTTCTTTTAGAAAATGGGTAGGTGAAAATATTCCCATTGATTTTAAAGGAAGATCTAAAGATTTTTCTAGAAGGTGAGTTGGTAAGTTGACTTTGGAAAGAATTGGTGAAAAAATCTAGGAAAGGATGAGGCCATGTGTTTATGGATGGTGGGAAACCTCTTTGACTACCCTTTTATTTGGACTATGTTGGTGAAGAGTTTTCTAGATATGTAATTGGGAAAATTTTGGAATATAAGAGATGTGGTATTTGGATGAAAATAGATTTTATTTGTGGTTTTTGCAAATGGGTGAACCCATCCTTGGATGGTACCACTAGGAATCAAAATGGATAATGTCGCAACCCCACTTTGAGGGAAGTGTGAGGTCGCCACTCACACTCCCGAAAATGGGACTTGGGAGTCCTTCGGGACTTTCAAAAATTCAGAGCGCGATTGCAGGGGTCAAAACACCTCGCATTGAAGCGTTTTTTATACCGATGCAAAGATCTTAAAGTGTAGATGTCCAAAATCACCTCGCATGAGCCATTTGGATATCTGCAGCACAGGCTATGGTTGAAAGAAGGGCCGGGAGTCAAATTGACAGTTTGACTCCCGACCATTAAAAGTCGGGAATCGAGAATCGGGTTCCCGACTCGATTCCGGTGCGTGCAGGTGAAGTGTGACATATTGTTGGAAAGCTTTCGAGGAGAGCTACAACTTTGCTTAAGACCTCATCCCGATCCGAGCTCGGGGCGAGAAATTATGAACGCCCAAAGTCTTGGGAGTCCAAACCGGGACAGTTTTGGGACTCCACTTTGGGAGTCATGGGAAAAAGAGCCATTTGGATGCAAGTGCGGCAGAGAGCTGCAGAGAATACTATATGGGGGAAGGTGGTGGCTTCCCCAAGTCCAAGCCGTGGTGAGTTAAGTGAGTTCAAGGTCGCCCGTGGCTTGTCCCAACATTGAAAGTGTGCATAATGAGTTCTAATCAACTCGTTGGTTGGATTTGGATGCAGGACCGAATAACTAAGTAACTTGTCCCTCTTCCTAGTCTAATCCCAGAGCTTTCAACACGCCCCTCTCACCCCCCTTTAGTGTTGGAAGCTGGGAGCATGCTTCGAGTCCCCCGCCATTCCGCAACTTGCGTGACTTAACCCCAACTTGGGGTTAACTAGGGACTTGGGAGCGTGTCAGATAAAGAACCAAAAATAACAAAATCATTTTCCTAGGCCTTTTATTTAAATTTTTTTCACAAATATATATATATTTTCTCATGTTTATCAATTGCATGGACCAATATATGGCTTGAAATGGCCCCCCTTAGAAATTGATAGCCTTAAATTTGGAAATTCATAATTAAATTATAATTATTCAATTAATTGTCTAATAAACACCTTAAAATAAAATGATTTCCAAATTATCTTAGGATAAAACTTCCTAAGAAAATTTTCAAATCATGTTTCAAATTTGTGTTCTTGACAAAAAAATTCAAAGAAAGGAATTAACGTTTTGTTTCAGAAATTTTTAAAAAATCAATGATTAGGATCATCAAAATACACAATAATTTTGATATTATTGAAATTTCAAAATCGATGAAACTTAATAAATGCACTCATTAAAAAAAAAAAAGTTTTTATTTAAATGTTTCCTATGATTTTTCAAAGTTTGATGGGTCTAGGAAAATCAAGGTGTGATGTTCCTATTGGTACCACCCAAAGATGGGTTTGCCCAAATGTATTTACTTACTATTCTTTGGATATAGAAAATTATTGCCCTTTGGATCTTTGTTTTGCATTTACTTACTATATAATAATTTCAATCATGGAAGGTAGTAGCACTTGTGGTTTAAATAGGTGAAGGCATTTTGTCCCTTTTGGGATAGTATGTAATTAAGGTAACATGTTTGAATTCTAGGATGGTAATTACCTTCCTGCACCTCAATGGTTGTTTGTTTTGTTGATTTCTCTTTTGCTTACATGTTATTAATTTTACTTTCTAGAAGGTAGTTTTGTTTAGAGGTAGGCATGTTTTAATAGTTTTTTTAATGCATTTTTTCCTTAACAACCTAAACTAGTTTTAATTTGTGATTTTAAAGATTGTGGATACACAAAACTACATTACACCTCATGGTTGCAAACCCATCCCCATTCATCTACCTTTTAATTCCTTTTTATTGCATTTTTTTGTTTTGTTCATGTACCACACTTGCACATCCCTAGGTTTGTCAAATGACATTGGTCATGACTAAATACCTTTCAAATTCTTAATTTTGCAACATAATCCAAACCTAGGGTCCATCATTTAAATCTCGACAAGAAAAATGTTGTTGGAGTTCTAGCATGGGATTAGTAGGAAAAGCTTTTAAATTAAGTTCATGAACATGTTAAACCACAAAAACCAAATAAGAGGGTTGTTGTGGTTATAGCCCTGGGTTCATGACCAAGTTGGGGCATGACAAGGGAAGCAAGTTGAGAAAATGTCCTTATAGTCAATCTTATTTCCACAAATTTTGGAAAGTGTAAGTAAGTGATCCTATCACTTTTGAATGAATTCTCACTTAAAAATTTGGGGGTCCCAAAGTGTCCTCAAACCTCAAAATTGGGCCTTCATTAGATTGTTGAAAAATGTTCAAAGAGTAGATATCCAAAGTGGGGTTGCATTCCCTATTTGGAGATCTAAAACACAAGTTATGGCCCCTTGAATGTTGAAAATAAAATTCAACAATTTGATTTTCAACCACTAAAAAATGCTCAATAGAAGGGTCAAACTAACTTTCATTTGTAAGCTTGATATGTTCTTTTCAAAAGCTATAACTTTTACTTTGAAAGCTCTTAAATCCAAGTCCATATGAAGGAGTTTAAAGCCTACAACTTTAGAATTCATCAGTTAGTAATTTCGAAATTCTCATTTGGTAGTTTTGAAAATTTGTGTTGTTTCAATGTAGTCTGTTTCCATTTATAAAATATATTAGAAGGAGTAGAATGATGTCTTCTCCTTAAGTTTGGGTTATGGTGAATTTAATGAATGAGAGTTGCATGTGGTTTAAATGTGCACCATTTTGGCATCAAATTACATTAGTTGTTATTTTAAAAATTTATATAGTTTGACATGTTCATGAGTTCAACTTGAAGAATTATTGTTAGTCCCACCTTGGAGCTCCCATGCCCTTTTTTTGTGGAAACAAAAAAACCCATTCTATGTTTGCATTTAATTGCAAAATTTGGAATCAACAAGGTTGTTTACCCCTAATAACATTTAATAAACCTATAGAGTGTGTCAAAGGTAATTAGAACATTTTGAAACCAAAACGTTACATGGGCAAATCATGAGGTAACTTAAATTCATAAGACTAACAATGGCCCAAACTTAGGAGGACACCATTATTTTTTCTAGAGTATATTTTATAATTACTCCCCATAAAACACATATATTTGAATGGTAACTTTTCCTAGTCTCAAAATTACTAAGTTATATTTAAATCCTACAACTTTGGGGGATTCATAACTTTTTCATTTGCCTCTAATTTGCAAGTTTTCAAAGGAAATCTTGTAGCCCTCAAAAAGAACTTTCAAACCACATATTAAACTTTTTGATTTGATATTGTAAATCATCATTTAACTAATTAGGAATCACATTGGAAGTTTTATCCTTGACCTTACAAATGGTCGTATAGCTTCTATTATACATCTTTATTTTGGAATATTTTGGAATGAGGATAAAATACTCAAAAATAGTTGTTAAGCATTTGTAACCAATTTTTTTACTCCTTAACTAGACTCTTAAATGGACATAAAAGGATTTGAAAATGACAAAAATTTGAAAAGATTTTTAAACATATATTTAAATAATAATGTAATGCAACATATTTTTGGGTCAAAAATATTTTTCATATTTTTTTGCAACTTGCAAATGGAATATTCTTGATATATCCTAAAAATATTTCAAAATAAATAGTCATTTAAGTTCTTACTTAGGGTGCAGCCTTGGTTCATTGTTTTGTGAATACATTAACAAACCTTCAATTTTGATTTTAAAAAATGGGTTTGATGTTAGTTTTGATTCTAAAAAGTAAATTAAAACAATCCAAATTTTGATTCCACACAAATGGAACTAGGAATCTTGTTTCAGGTTTGATTTCAAAAATTAAAAAAAAAATTTGGTTCCATTTTTGGTTCAATCAAAAAATCAACCCAAATTTGGTATAGTTTAAAAAAATTAAACCAAAAATATTTAAGAATTAATTGTCAACCTTTGGTTAAGCCTTAGTTTTAATGTTTCTTTTCAAAAACATTTTGTTTCAAAAAATTCAATTTTGGTTCTACACTTAAATAGAATCCAAAACTTAATTTTAACTTTGGTTTTCTTTTTAAAAAATGGTTTGAGTTTGAGTTTTGGTTTTGAATTTTTTTTTAGATTCTAATTTTAATTTTCAAAAATTAAACTTGGTTTCGGTTTTGGTTTTAGTGGGTGTTTAATTTGGTTTTTAATAACCAAAAGTAGAATTAGTAATTCTAATTAACCCACCAAACTAATACCCCTCACAACATTGGTTTCTTTTCTATTTATCGAAAAGATTATGAACCCAATCAAATTTAAAGCCTTTTGAAAATTCATTTAAATTTATTGACATTCAATTGCTTACTTTAGTCGTTGAATTGTGGGCTTGAACTAATGTGTTTTTGGAACATCTAATGTCACCAATTTTGTCTAAAAGATTTTATAATGACTTGTATTTTAATTTTGTTTTCATATTATACCAAGGCATTTTCATTAATATGTTGTGGATGTCCTTGAATTTAGTTCATCTATTGGCTATGACCAAGTTTTGTAATGGAGTTCATTAAATCACTATGAGCTAGGGGAGACATTATATTGCTTCATTTGTTACACCTTGTCCTTTTTATTCCATGATTCCTTGTTGAAACACTTCACCACTCCCACCAAGTTAGAGTTGACATTAAACATGAAGATGTGAAGTAGTGTTCATAGGATTTGGTGCTCTTGATTTCTATCCTAAATGGGTGATCTTATAAGTCAATATGACAAATGCAATCAACATGGTATCATAATGGGTGATGTTTGAGGAATTACATATTGTCGGAGGTGAGATTATTCAATTCAATTTTATTTTTTTGCAAAATTTATGGATTAAAATTTAAGATATATTTTATATTATGTTGTCACTATAATTCAAAGGGTGAAATCACTATCATCCCCTCAACCATCCAAGTTATAATCAAGGCAATTGCTTTGTGAGATTCTATTTGCTTTAACCCATGTTACATGTTTTTAAATTTCATAATGGTTCATTTCTATTCATGTTTATTCCCCACCACTTTGACAACATTCACATTTTAGGTCCTCTTCATTGATTTTTGTAACATTTGAATATTGAACTTCCCAAATTAATGTGATTGGTATCTTGGTGCACAATTACATTAATGTGTTGTTTGGTTCTTGTTGGGTTAATGATGCACCCCTAGGTTTGTTAAATGATATTGTAGGTTAAAAACCTCTTGATTCCCAAGTTTACAATGAAGTGCAAACCCAAAGAATGTTCCATAGTTTGAAAAGATAAATGAAGGTGAAAGCTTGAGGATGGGATTAAGGATGAATTCACAAGTAAGAGGTTTAAGTTGAGATCAATATGCATAGATAAAAAAAGAATGTGATTAGTGTGAGTTGGGCCCAAAATGGTGCATGGGTGAGCCAAATTCACAAGGCACACCATGACCTAGACTATGAAATGAATCACCACCTCCTCTCCTATGGTACATTATGTGATCACTAGTAGTGGGGTTACATTAATGTGTCAAAAAATCATGGGACTTTCAGCAAATCCCAAAAATTATTTATTTTGCTAAGTTATTCATGAGTCTTGCAACATTTTAGGCTTACATAACTTTTGCATAAGAGTTTTGATTGAAGAAGTCACATAAAAAACATTGTAACCTTTGAAAAAACCTTTCCAAAACCATATCACATGTGTTTAATTAGAAGGTCATTTGATCCATGTTTCTCAAATTTTAATGGTCCATGCCAAATTGTCAATTTGATTCCTAATCACACATTTGGCCATAATGCCTAACTTATAATTCCAAATGTAAAATTTATGAATTCAGTTTTGATATCTAAATTTCAAAACCTTTTTAATCGTATATTGGGGGCCCAATTTGGACCATATAAACTTATTATTTGCACATTTTTTTAAATATTTGGGATCCAACTATTCTATTAGGAGCCATTTGTGCCCCCTTAGACCATTGTTGACGCACTCCCAACTCCTCAAGGGCTCTAATGTGAGCCCAAGTAAAAAAACAACGGAAAAGGAGGAGTCGGAGCACGCTCACAACCCTTTGAGGGGTAGAGGGGCGGGTTAGAGCTCCGGGATGGGACTAGGAAGAGTTGACAAGCTTTAGTCACTCACACGGGCCTGCACATAATCCACACAAAGTGGTTAGTGCAAAGTTGGAGCACCCTTGGTGCTAGGACGAGCCACGGGCAACACAGACACACAAGACTCACCACGGCCCGAACTTGGGGGAAGCCACCACCTTCCCCCTTATAGTATACTCTGCAGCTCTCCACGGAGGCTACATCCAAATGGCTATT
>Ga0116227_10008362_pt1 | contig 19578 bp, 16 predicted proteins | sample S1TSphgellanicum_FD_89693 | JGI IMG/M metagenome (GOLD analysis project Ga0116227, IMG submission 89693) | Host-associated microbial communities from peat moss isolated from Minnesota, USA - S1T2_Fb - Sphagnum magellanicum MG | ecosystem: Host-associated > Plants > Peat moss > Unclassified... | reverse complement strand
TAGATTTTTCTGCCCATTTTTTATTTTTTATTTTTTATTTTGTTTCTTCATTTTTGTTAATTTAAGAGAAGGGGAGAAAAATCCGAAAAAAAAAATCCAAAAAAAAAGATAAAAAAAAGAAGCAAATACGTAGCAGAATCGGTCTTTGCGGCTCATTTCTTGGGGGTTGCAGAATCAGCATCGCAGAGACTATTAACGGGTTGGAACGCCCTGTCAAAGACGGACGGATGAACGGACGGACGGACTGACAGTTGTGTAGAAATCAAACGGGTTTCCCGGGGGTGCCAGTTCCAGACGAAAATGCTTTTCCCTATGGCCAGTTCCGCAGCAGAAACATAAAAAATGATTATGCAGTAGAACGTCACGTCACAGATAGACGGGAAGACCAAGTGAATTTATATATAAGATTGAATATGGTAGATCACATATGCAAGTTACAAAAGATGAAAATGGATTTCAAAAGGTTTGTGTATATAATTGTACAATAAAAGAATGTATGTATTTATATTGTGTTTACGATACAAGATTGTTGTATTATATATTGAATACATATTTCCTATAGGCAATGTGTGTGATTTTAAGCCAAAATTAATCATAGGTTCACATAAACTCAACCACCACTTGTATTAATGTGATAGGCATTACTTTTGTTATAATATAATATGAATGTCTTTATAAGGACTATGTTTGAATGATTTTTTCCCATAAATTTCAAAAATCTCTATTTTGAATCAAAATGCTTTTATATCCCATGATTTTTAAGGGATTCATAACTCCTAAGGAACACATTCTCCATACATATGTGACATGATTGTCATATAACCCTTGTAAAAAACTCCTAAATTCCATGTTAGGCCCTTTATTTAAATATCATTTACTCCTCCACATCACACTTTGAATGCTCATGTTCTATTCTTTATCATCTCAACCCAAAAACCATCATTGAGGCCTAGTTTCCATTGGTATCAAGATCATTTAACACAAACATATTTTCGCCCTTCTAGTTTCATTTTAAAAATATAACACTCCTTGGGAGTGTCAACTTTCAAAGTGGGAATGCAACTTGAAAGGTTAAAGGGTGATTCTCCCACTTGATTTGGGAATTTATTTCATTTATGTTTATTCATTCCTTGCCTTTACCTTACTTCATGTTTTGTTCCTTTTGTTTTGTTTTAGCCTTTGTCATAAGCCCGAAGTTAGGGTCATGACAAAAGGATTTGAAATAAAAACTAAAAAACTTGTAATTATGTTTTTAAAACATATAGTTGAACACCAAATGCCCAATAATTAAAAAGAATGTGCACACAATGTTATTAAACATTCAATTACAAAATAGACTAAATTTATTGAGTCTTGACAATTCTTGGTGACCAAATAATCTCTTCATGAAGTTTTGATATTCAAAGTTATGGTGTACACAAAAACTATCATAATTTGACAATTTTCAATATAGATCCAAGTTTGATACATCATGGAGTGAATATATAGAAAATAATTTGTGATGAAAATTTACAATAGATGATGATTTACCTCCCAATCTATCATTATGTTGTGGAATTGGTGCATATATGAATGGCTTAATTGTTCAAAAGAGTAATATTTTAATTTGCAAGGCTTCAAAACATCATTATAATATATAATGATAAAATTTACAAATTGTTTTAATGATTTATCACCATAGTTGGGCTCTTACATATTCTGTCATTCCAAACACCACTTGCCAAAATAATGAAGGCAACATTTAACTAGGGGGATGATTTCATTGCCTTCTATATTATGTTACTCATATAACTTTAACAATCTTTATGTTTTCAATTATTGAAAACTACTTCTACTCCGTTTGACTACCATTACTCCAATAATCACATATTGGTTTGTAGAACATTCTTTACATCTCACCTATGTCCTCATAACTTTTAAAGCCATTGGATACAACTTGCACATACACATGTAATGTTCTAAGCAATACACACACAAAGACATTTTCAAGCATAAGAATTCATTCATGTAGTAGTCTCCAAATTTACGAAATATTTAGAGCCCTTTTGTCTTTTAATCTTGCCTTTATATACTATTCGTGGTTAATTTCAACTACTTCCAACTATCCATTTTTGCTTATAACTACCATAATTGGTTATTCACAATATTTGGTAGTTTAAGCTTGGTTAGCTTCTAGATTATAATTTCACTTATTTGATTGCTCAATTTTTTTTTGTATTCATATTGATTGCATTTAGCTAATATATTTTCCTAATAATAATTGCAACAAAAGGAATAAAAATATAATTTTAATGAAAACTTGTTCATGAAAATTTACACATACAAAAGGTAACCATAAGAAATTATCTTCTTTAGCAAATCTTTCAATTTTTTTCAAAGTCATGGAGTTTAGATCAAGTGGTTTAAAAATGTTCATTAGTACATTATGCTATGATAATGTTGATCATTATGATTTTTTAAGGTTGCAAAATGGCTTTAGATTGAAGATGTATTTGGACTAAGTGTATTTTTAATCATTCAACAAGAATAAAGTGGAATTTCCAAATTAATTAGAAATGGTAAATTGTTGTTTTGAATAAGGGTTTTTTAACAACTATAAAATTATTAATGTACACTTATGTAAAGGCACAACCATGAATCAATTGCATATATATGGTTCTTATAATTTTTTTAATTTTGGAGGCCCAAATCACTTGTATGTGATTTATTGAAATATTCGAAATGAGTGAAATCTTGTGCATTACTACTTTTGATACCATATGTAATTTTAGTTTTGCTTAAAATTGTGTACACTATAGTGTGTCTTCACCACCTAGATGAAAACTATATCATAATTTTTATTTTGTAAATGAATTAAATTTTTTGAATTAATTCATTAAGTTCATTTATTACAACATTAGTAGATTGATTGTACATGAGTATTAAAAGAACCAATTAAATTAGTTATTCAATTATAATTTATGTTCATGGGATACATTGAAACCTATGTGTGAACTTTTGATGATGACCTACATTTAAGACTTGTGAGACTATTTTGTGGTTCTATGCATTTCTAGTACTTTGAATGCTGTAGATCAACATGAAATTATAAATTTGAAGAAAGATGAATTGGATGGGAAGATATGATTCAACAATTTTCATGGAGCTCATGGCATTGGAAATAAGTTAAGATATGTGAACTTGGGTATGAATAAAATGTGAATGTTGATGTGAATGTTGATATGCATGTAATCTTGTTTTGAAACCATCTATTTAATTTTGGATGATGTTCAATTGCGAAAAGTTACATTTCATTATTGGATTTTAGATTCCAAATTAGACTTTAGTAACTCATTATTTGCAATTACTAGTTATCTTCCACAAGTAAATGGGAATAACCCACATCACCAATTTGAAACCTCCCAAAAAAAACCCAAATTTTTTTATAAAAAAATCATTGCAGTGTTTGTTCAAATGCGTCAACCCTGTTATAATGTGCATTGATGTTTAAAATTTCATTCCAACACTTTGGTTGTTGAAACCAACCAACATGCTTTAGCCTCCAATGTTGTTTTCATTCCTTTTCATGAACTATTCACATCATTTTTGATCTCACCTTGTGATTCGTGATTTCTTCCATTTTACCAAGAGATTTTATTTTATTTTGAGGGGTACTTGTTTCCAATTCTCTTCTATAAAGATTGCATTAAGTGATAAGCCCATGGACCATGCTTAGAATGACCCAAAATACCATATGTGTTTAGGGATTTGTGAACAAAATAACAAATTCAATAAAACCTCAAGGGAAATTATTTACTTACCAATCAACAAATGATCATCAATATAAGCATCAACAAATTGGTTTGGGCCTTGAAGGTGATTTTCCAAAACTCTTAAGTTTTCGTTAACCATATTTCATGCCAATGAACATGTTTACTGAATAAAAAACATAATGTGAGTGGGAGCATATTTTGACCTTGCAAGTCTAGAACCAAAGACCTAAAGTAAATCCCTTTTGGAATGATATAAATAAGAAATGCGAGTAAAATAGTTTCACCGAAAGCAAATTACTAAGCATCAAAACAAGAAGGGGGAAAAAAGATTCTATCAACCTTAACCAAATCCTCCAAAGTTTTTTTTTCCCCTTTTCACCCTTTCTAATGGATCATGAAGACCTAAATACATATGCTGCAAAAGAAATTCCATTAAACTTTCAAACTCAAACAAAAAACAATAATGGCTTTCAAAACTCTTTTTCAAACAAACACACAAAACACACTACTTTAAATGTCAATTTCTGAATATTTAGTTCATCATACTTTTGAACTATGTATGTTAATGTGTTCTTGCTATGTTTTATGTTGATTTGGGTTGTTGGGACTTGGGACCAATATGACAATTAGTTACTTGAGCATATATGTTTTGTATGTGTGATTTTCGTAGAGGTTTCTGTGCAATCTCATTTATATTCTCACATTGCTTTTGAGTCACAACATGGTGGCTCTTCATGTCAATTGTTGAGTCTTATTGTCAGTCAAGTTCTCGAAATTTATTGAGTTCCTGCTTTATTGAAGTTTCTCATTCTCTTTCCTGAACTTGTTAATTATTCTTTTTAGGAGTGAAGGGTAGTAGCAAAAGCTATATAGAGCTACATATATAAGACTCTTGCTGTCTATCAAGCAAGTCTGTGGGCTGCATTTTTATTTTATTGTGCAACCATATGAAGCACTGGAGGAGGAGATAAACTTTCAAGAAAGATGGTGCAAAATGGGACACCTTGAAAGAGTAGCTAGGCCTTTAGAGGCTTTTGTCTTTGACAGCGTCGAGGATGCCTCCCAAGGATAGTGTAAGCAGGGCCTGATCTCTTGCTCTTCACATTGTACTCACCTGGTCCAGGTGTCATGTCAGACCTTGACTCGGGAAACCTGCCTGCAATGGAGTATGCAACCATCTTTTCAATGGGTAACTGATAAGTGCCTGGCCCTGGTGTATTTTCACTATGGCCTGGACCTGCTCGTGCAGCCAAGCTGTAAACTGGAGCACCAGATATAATCTTTGGGGTATATGTCCCAGGTCCTGGATTCTTATTTGGGAAAGCAAGATCGTTGCGTGCCGCTAAGGTATATGCAGGACCATCTTTACCATAGCCAGGTGTATATGTGCCAGGCCCTGGGTAATCATTCCCAGGAGGCCCAATGCCTCGTTTAGCAAGAGTGTATGCGGGTGCTCCAGACTTCACATTTGGTTCATACTCACCAGGACCAGGACCAATGAAGCTTTGTCCCTGCCTGATATGAGCTGCAATGCTGTAGGCTGGGGCACCTGAGCCTGTGTTTGGTGAGTATGCCCCAGGACCTGGTTGTCCCTCATTGTGACAAATGTCCAACCTCTTTGCTAAACTGTATGCAGGGCCTTCTCCAGTTGATGCCTTCATGTCATAAGTCCCCGGGCCTGGGGCTCTATCAGAGGGTGCTGAATTGAGCCTAGCAGCAAGAGAGTAAGCTGGTACACAGTTGTGCACATCAGGATTATATGTCCCAGGTCCAGGAGTTTGGTCAAGTTTGTGATCATGTGCCCGTGCAGCAAGTGAATAGCATGGAGCTCCAGATTTCACATTGGGTTGATATGCTCCTGGACCAGGAGTTTTTTCGCCTGCATGGGGTTCAAGCCTAGCAGCAAGAGAATAAGCTGGCACACATGAGTGCACCTCCGGGTTGTATGTTCCAGGCCCAGGCATACCTTGATCAGGCAAGCCTTTACCTCTTCCAGGAATGGAGAAACAAGGCCCACTAAATGTCGGCTTCAAATCATAAGTTCCTGGACCTGGCTGATCATCAGTACTACGCCCAGGCAACCTTGCTGCTAAAGAATATGCTGGTTGACATGAGTGAACTTCTGGGTCATAAGCTCCTGGACCAGGGTACTGATCACCTTTTGCACAAGGTAGAGCACCTCGAATGGAAAAAGCAGGGCCTTGCATTCTGTTATCAGGGCTGTAAGCTCCAGGCCCTGGATTGTCATTTATCTTGAAGTGATCAAATCGGAGTGCAATACTGTAAGCTGGCACACAAGAATGCACATCTGGGTTATATGTGCCAGGTCCAGGGTTTTTGTCTCCTGCCAATCCATGTGCTCGCCCTGTCAAACTGTAAGCTGGTGCACCTGACTTGACCTTGGGATTATATGCCCCTGGCCCTGGGTTTTTATCTAGTGCTTTGTATGCTAAGCGAGCTGCCAGGCTGTAGCAAGGACTTCCAGGTCTTTGACTTGGATCATAAGTTCCAGGTCCAGGGTAATCTGTGGCCAAAGGGTTGATTAACCTCCCAGCGATACTGTAAGCAGGTGCTCCAGATTTTGCATTTGGGTCATACTCTCCAGGTCCTGGACCAATATAACTTGTCTTGTCTTGCATCCGTGCACTGATGCTATAAGCAGGGCCTCGCTCACTTTTGCTCATGTTGTAAGTTCCTGGACCTGAATCAATCAAGCAGTCCACAAAGTTTCATCAACAACTATTGTAAAGTTTCAATGTGGAGAAGTCTATGGATTTCTATACATTGAATGTGCAAAGAGTTTTGAGAAAGAGAAAAATTTGAAGGATTCATGTGAACTGCAAAAAATCACTAATGTTTGTCACAAATGGACTGAACCAGGGATTTCTCTGGCAAAGAGGACTAGATCGGTTGTGTTCTGCTGCAATTCCCTTTTTGGCCACAAAGAATGGATTCTACAGTCCATTGAGGGAGGGTTTTTGGTAAAATAGATTGTGAACGCTGAAGAAAATGTGCAAGTGTCAGCATTATAACGTACACACATTCTTCATGTCATCACTTGTATAGTGCACTGCCACTGTAGTAATGGACAAACACCAAGAAAAGAAAAAAGCCTTGTCCCTGAATTTTCTTGAAGGTTTGAATCTAGATTCAAGAAAAAACATGATTATTATTACTGCAATAATCTGCATGAATAATGGGTGATTTTGACATACAAAGGCAATCCACAGCTGTGCAAATGTTGTATTAACACCTGTGTCCAGTTAGCTAAGCTACACAGATGGGCAAAGTAACTCTCTAATTTCAGAAGGAGACATTAGTGAGAGGGTAGTCAAACTGGAGCCGAAAAAAGCTCCTGGAAAACACAGAAATCTTGAACTCCCATGATGATCTGAATTGGCTTGGAGGTTTGCTTTCTGAAGGATTGATTGAATCTCTGCTACCAAACTATATATTTCTTCCTGGGATTTCTTTTGTTGAATTCCACAAGCAAGGATGGATTCTCTCCTACAAAAATATCAGATCTTCCTGGGATTTCTTCAACATTGCTACCCGAGAATATTTTGTCTTCAAGAGAAAACTCACACACCACATTTACAATGAGCTTCTTCCCATGCCCTACAAGAAACTTTCTATACTTCATTTGCACTTTGGAGTCTGGAAGAAAATTGAATGCAACAAACAAACAAACAAACAAACAAATGTTACAGTCTACAGACACCAATGCTACTGGTAGTACTTTGATGATTCTCAGTACAGAATTGAGGAACTACAGATGGAAAGAAAACGATAGACAGATCTCTAGGTTGCCTATGCCATTGACACGACTACTTTGATGTATCTGAGCAGAAGGAGAAAAACAACAGCAAATTGTACATACTTTCTCCAACAATTTCTCAAAACCTTTGCTGGAACTACGAAAATTGCAAGAGAATTACAACGAGAATCTCAGTTGCATTCTCGCTGCAAAAAAGAAAAGAGACAGACAGACAGACAGACAGAAAAGATCACATAAGATTATTGTTGCAGCAGATTTCGTGGTGTGTGGAAGAAAGACAAAACGACAGCCCAGACGAGCGAGGGAACAGGGAACAGAGATAAGGAAGGAAAGCCCACGCAGAGCAGAGGAGCGCAGAGCAGACCTGGATTGTTGGGGAGATGGGCGGGGTCGAGGCGCTTGGCGAGGCTGTAAGCCGGTACACAGGAATGCACGCTGGGATCATAGGCACCAGGTCCTGGTGAGTCTTGGCTCTGTGATTCCTTGGTGCGCATGGCCAAGCTGTAAGCAGGCGCACCCGAGGCCGTCATGTTGTTGTAGGTGCCGGGACCTGGCGTCTTGCTTGCTGCCAAGTCGCGTCCTCTGGCAGCCAGACTATAAGCCGGTGCAGCGCTTCTCACCCTGGGATTGTACGCTCCTGGACCCGGATTCTTGTCCAGCGCTCGGTTCGCCAATCGCCCCGCAATGCTGTAGCAAGGTGGAGCGTTTTTGGTGAATTCCGTGCTCGCTGTGTAGGTGCCTGGTCCTGGATTGTCGCTGCCGAGTCTCTTATCGCCGCGGCCTGGAATGGAGTAAGCTGGGCCGTGGTCGCTGTGACGCGGATTGTAAGTGCCTGGACCTGGCTGATCCTCTCTCATGTTGGATCTCAATCTTGCGCCGATTGAGTAGATAGGTGCTTGCGTCGCGATGGAATTTTGTTGGGGTGTATATGCCCCTGGTCCTGGATTATCGTTGCATATGTCCATTGCTGCTGCTGCTGCCAACTTGAAATGGCAGATAAGAAGGATCCGCAGGTAAAGTGAACGAATACTAGGTGCTTGAATTCTTCTTCATGGAGGAGCTGATTGCATCCAGAAAGAGGTGCTGTAAAGCAGCCAGAGCTGTGGCACACTAGTAAGGGAAGAAGGAGAGAAAAAGATGGTGCTTGCAAGAGGGGATATAGAGAGAGAGCCTTCCGAGATGGCAAAGGGGGAAGAAAGGAAGCACATTCAAGTGGCACACTTTTGATCCAAGAGACCAGCTAACGGTACCATCTCTTCCAGGTTTGAAGAGCTACTGAACCAAGCCTCATTCATCTTCATAGTTTTCTTTGCAAACCAAGACCCTAGAAGAGAGGATGCTAACCTTTCTTCTGCTGCTGTTCTGCTTCTTCTTCTTCTTCTTCTTCTAGTGCAAGATGAAAGAAAGCAAATTCATTCCTCAGAAACCAATCTAAACCCACTTGAAAATGAAATGCTCACAAGTGCTGATTGCAACTGAAAAACTCAAATTAACAACAGTTGCAAGATCCATCATTGCTTGGCACAATTTGAGGCAAAAATTTACCAGAACAGCAGGCGATAAGCAAATTCTGGATTCAGAAACAGAGGATTGAACAAGCTTTGAATAATAATACTTGATGGGTGGAAGAGGATGATGTGGAGAGAGGGAGAGCTGCAATGTTTACAATATAAGGAGCTGTGGCAGCACTAGTGTGTTTGTGTGGGGGAGGAAGAGAGAAGAGAGAGAAGAAGGTGACGCTTCCAGGGCTCAGATCCAGATGGGAAATGGATGAGATGGCAAGGGAGCAACACAGAGATGCCAAGAGATTAGCAACCTTTTTCCAACACATGCTCTCCCCCTTCCTCTCTCTCTCATGCTTCTTGTTCTGAAACAAAAAAAATCCTACAATTCAGGGGTTTAACCAAACATCATCCCAATATTTACTGTTTGGCTGCTGCCCACATGGATCCCTTCATCTCCTGATTGAAGATCATACCTATGAGAGCACAGAGAAAACTCCACTAAACAACACCTTGGAAGGCAACACAATAATAATAAGTGTGGTAATTTACTTATAAGAGTTGCTCACCAAGTGTTGGACCACACCTTCAGACCCAGCACCTTGTTCATCATGAACAGTGGTGATAAGCAGCCATGACTCCCCCACTGACTTCATCAGTGATTGTCGAAAGATGGATAGAGATAATTATTTGATACTCCACCCAAAATTTCAGGCACACTGGTATACAAACATGAGCATCCTGATTCTCTGATGCATTTTCAGAAGCAGCTTTGGGAAGAGTAAGTTATGACACAGGCTAGGAGGACTCAAGAGAAATGGCCAAAGATCAATGCTATTGTATTAAGATAAAAGACCAAGGCATGGAAATGTTCAATCTACATGGCACTTTGAGATAAAACAGGGGGGAAGGAGGTGGTTGTTCCTCTGATACACATGTTGGATGCTGCTCCTTCCCTCCTCTCAAGTTTCTCTTTGACTCCATTCTCATTGCAATGTCCAGACAATAATAGTCCCTTGTTATTGCAGTCTCTGTGCATGTACTTACAACTTCCTACCTTCTAGGCCTCACCACCATATGGAGCATATGTGGAAAGGAATTTTGCTCTCTGGCCTGCCATGGAGAAGTGAAGTCTTAACCAAGTGACGCTGTACAGCACTTGATTTAGAGGAGATCCCATGTCCAAGTGTAGATGAAGCAGACCTCAAAAGAATTGGTGACAGTAACATCTCCTGCCTTCTCCTCTGTTCTCCACCTCTGACAAAGCTTCAACTTGGTGTTGCAACTTTGTCTTTGACTTCTAAGACAACTTTGCCATGTGCTTTCTTTCCTTCAATCACCCTATGAGCCTCTGCAGCCTCTTCCAATGGAAGTATGTGCCCAACAGGTACTCTAAGCTGTCCATTCTTTATAAGCCTTGCTATTTCTTCCAATGCTTCTGCATCTGTCCTCATAATTGTCCACCAGTAGTCTACAAGGCCACCAACACACTGAGAACATCACAGTTGCTTGATTGCAAGAAATAAAGTTAAGTTAGGGGGACGCTATAACTGGAAAATGGTTAAAACCAAAAATCCAAAATCCAAAATCCAAAATGCTGGAGGTGCATAAGAGAGAAGCTTTGAGTTGACAAACTGAGACTATCTTTTTCCAATCCTAATGTGAAGGAAAAACTCACCAATTCCATACTGTTGCCGATACTGCACTTGCTTCCTGAACAGCACAGCTGTTGCTGCAGCTCCACCTGCCACTAGGCCATACACATCTGCCAAAGCCACAGTCTCACCCTGGATCCATACAGCACTGTGAGAGCACACCATAAACTGCTGGAGAACTACAACAGAAAAACAGAGATAATATCTCTGAAGAAAACAACTTCATTCATAGGCAACTAACTCTGGCCATTGCACAACGGAACTTGACTGTGTCTTGAAGTTCTGAAAGAGAAAAATCGAAGTTCCTGATTCAGACTTGGGGCCCTCAGAGTGGAGAGAGAAACAGGTCCAGCACTTATGGTTATAAGGTTTCAGTTCTTAGAGTATTCATGTGCACACCTGGAGGGTAAGGTAGTGTCCGCCTCTTTGCAGAAGTTTAGTGCCTGCAGCTTCAGTCTCAGGTAGCCCAATTGTATCCAAAACCACATCAAAACGGTCCTTGAATTGCAAGTTGATGTTCTATCAGCAAAACAAACATGAATCTGTTGATGGCAAGCCAAAAGAAAAAATGACAACAGAAAAGCACAACAGAAAGCAAGAGAGAAGTGCAAGTGCAAAAACCATTACCAATACAGACAAGAGGCAACATGGAACATTGCAGAAACTGCTTGATACATATGGCACTTGCACCCACAAACAGGGAGGCTAAAACTAAACTTATGCCTTCAGCCCTAAACTGGTGACTTAATGGAGATGAAGGGGGGTCAAGTTACCGGGGTGGTGTAGTCAATGGCCTCCTCAGCACCTGCCTCCTTTACACGCTCCATGCTTCGTTTGCCACAAGTGCATGCTACATAGCATTCTGCACTTCGTGCTAGCTGGATGGCTGAAAGTCCAACAGCTCCACCACCTCCCATCACAAGAACCTTCTGCCTGTTGCACCAAGAGAGATGTTGCAAATCTTGGTTATGTTCACTCTTCACATGTACAAAAGATAATTGCACTCACTCATGTTGTTAAGTATGTCATGTCTGGACTGATTAGGGCTGAGTGCAAAAGAGTACACATAGACAAGAAACATGGTAGAGGAATCCTTGTGATTGCAGAGTTGCAAATGTCCTTTTACCCTTTCTTGATCTGTGCAGTACTCCTTAATGCCCGCCATGCAGTTAATGCAGCAAATGGGATTGCAGCAGCTTCCTGCAATATTTCATCAAGGAGCAAATTAGTTTGGAAGCAAAATATGCACAGCACAGGTATCCCAGAGCGGGAGTTCAAGAACACAAAAAAAGACACAGAGTATTTGTGATGGGCAGTGGCAGGCAATCACACGATGTGTGAGACATTGTCAGGCTTCTGAGCCAGTTGTTCCTCATTGAGGATGGCGTAGTTGCTATATGTTCCCTGTGTTGCTGTTGGCTGCAGAGCTCCAAACACCTGTTGCCCTATTTGAAAATGCTGAACAGAGCTTCCCAACTGCATCACCTCACCACTCACATCCCTTCCGATCACTAGTGGCAACAGAGGCTCAAACAATGAGCGTCCATAACCTCCTCGCATCTGCATCCATCTTACAACTTTCTCAGGGATGACTCTACTCTACTGGCCAGTGTAACAACTACAACTACAACATCTGGAAGAAAGCTTGTCAATGGCATGAGAAGTAAGAGAAGTAACCATCTGCACAAAGACAGAAACACAGAGAGACCTGTACTTCCAGCTAGAAAGAACAAGGACTACCGACCACTCACTGCTGCTACCATTGCATGCATGCTCATGAACAAAATGCAATCCCACAGGTACAAACAAACAACAGCGAGGATGGAATCACAAAAGAACCAGAAAACACAAAATGCATGCTTACCCGTAGATCAAGAGGATTGACTCCTATTGCATGTGTGCGTACCAAGACTTCTGATGCTCCCAACTCTGGCAGAGCCACATCTTCCCGCACTTCCAAGACCTATGTCCAGCAATCAGTAGTAGTCAGGTAGAGCAACAATCAAATCCTTCTGGCTCCATAACCATCATTCAACATGGCTGCCTCCATCTGCTTGAATCTGGAATGAATGTGGGATTGCAAAAGGATTAATATATCTCACCTCAGGGCCTCCAAAGCGGGGAAGAATTACGGCTCTGCATGTGGTGAGATAGCACTTGCCCAGAGATTCCCATACCCTTCCACGCCACACACAAGCTTGTAGTCCCTGCTGCATCCACATGATGTTGGGGTTGTCTCTTTTCTTCCTCTAGTTCTGCTCAATGCTCATCTTCCCTTTTCCTCATACCCTCACTACTGTAGATGGTAGGTGCTTCAGCTGCTGCTGCTGATGCTGCTCCTGAATCTGCACACGAGCCAACAAGAGAAAAAGAAGCTTCAAGCTCCCGTGTCCTTCTTCTTCAATAATGTGGCCGCAGAGATCGGAAGCTTGAAACAACAAACAGCGACTTGCACGCATTTCCTTACGAGCTCCAAGTGTCCAATCTGATGAAAAGTGTTGTTGCAACCGACGATTGCCACGATGCTTTTCCTCATCTTCCCCACCTACCACTTTTCGTCGTATCTTCGAGCGCTAGTGCATTCTTCGATGGATGCCTGCGTGCATGCGTGGACGGGCTTTTAGGGTTTTCTTCCTGCCTGTTGTGCTTGGTGCTCAGGAGGTTTAAGGGATTTCGTTGCTGTTCATCAAGATTCAAGCTTTTCTTGCTTCATGCCCGTGAATCTCTCTTTTTAAGGGAGTTTGTTGTTCACCAAAATTCGGTCTCTTTCTTGCTTTGACGTTCGTGAAGCTTCGGGGATCGCGAATGCAGGAAGATTGAAGAGACTATCATGGATATGGAGTCGGAAGAGCCAAAAACAACCAGCGATTTATGTCAAGACTGCCAATTGATGCCTGTTGATTTTTTCCATCAGGGCTGATCGAGGAGAATTTGACAAATTGCACCATCTTTTGTATCATCAGTGGAGTCCATGGCAATACAGCGAGAAGGAACTTTGGTTTCTGCAGACATGGAATTTGATGACTTGCAAACTGACAAAATTGTGCATGGAAAAATTGTTGCAAGTTGCAGAATTGGGAGGAAGCAATGGCCAGAGGAACTTCTCCTGTAAGGATGGACATCCTCCTGACATTGGCAAGTGTGCAAATTCCTGTACACTTCTTTCCTTGCATCATGGCCGGAATGATGTCAAGAAACCTTCAAGAGGCATATCTGTTTTCCTTTTTTGGTCTAGAGATTCCCTTGCAGAATGGAGCCATGGCAAGGATATGGCCATTTGTACCTTTAGCAGCAGCAAGGCAGTGGTGGAAGCACACTCTTCCTCTTCCTCCATTTCCTTATCATGCTGGTCCATACCCATTCTGAGCACCTGCAACATCAATGCCCAAGTCCCCTCAGTCTCTTCAACCCAAAGCTCCAGGAGCAGTATTAGGTTTAGGTCTAGGTTTTGTTTGGACCCAGGGATCCCCCTCCTGCTCCTGCTCAACTACCTGCAGATTCTTACCTGCAGAAAAGAGTACAGAAGCTTGTGGAATAGGCTGTGGAAAATGGCCCCCAATTTTAAACATTGATGAGGGAGAAGCAGAAGAAGAATCTGGCATATGCATTTTTGTTTGGGGCAGAGCGATGTGCTCATTATTTGTCACAACCTTTGGCTCATGATCAATCCTCCACTTAGTTCCAACACTACCCCTGCAACTCCAAATGCATCAGGAAATGTGCACCCTGCCGAATCAGGTTCGTGCACCCCTTGATCATTGCATAGATCCCTCACTTGGGCCAGCAATGAAGCCATCAATGAGTGTGGCAGCAGGTGCTGGAGATTCTGGTCCTTTCCCTCCACCATGAAGGTTTCTCATCCTCAGCATCACCCTCAACCATTGTATAACTAATTCCAGGGTGAGAATGTTAATTATGCACCTTTTACAGGTCCACCTGGACCTTTTCCTCCAGAGATCACACTGGAGCTCAAAAAGAGGATGGAGAAAAAGAACTTAACATTGAAGCGTATTGAAACACATTCAAAGTTGGAACTGTGACGGATAACCTGACCGGCACAGAAGAATCAGTCAAAAGGGGCAAAGCTCTGGTTCATGCAGAGAGCAGTTTTCAGAGCAGCATTGGCAGAGGCCCTGAAGGGTAGAATCCTTGCAACTGATGGTGTTGACCCACAACTTCACATGGTTTATCTTGCTAATGACAGCCTCTTCAATAGGGTTTGCCACATTTTCTTTTTCAGATGCAAAATTCCAGGATGTAGATGTCATTGATAAGAAATAGGACTTCATGCTTCAAAACACCCAAATTGTGCTGATCTCCTTAACAGTATCCTTTTCTTTCCGTCTGGCATGCTTCCAACATGTTGCACACACAGTTTTTCATGCAGGAATCACATAGAAGAGCTTTCTTTCTAGTGTTACTGTTGACAGTAATGTCATCCTTGTGTGATGCTTTTCCTTAATTCTTTATTACAGCCTACAGCAGAGAAGCAACCCCAAGGACCTGGATCGGAGGCTCTTGCCTTCAGCAACCTGTCCTGGGTTCCATGCTGGCTGCAATTTACCACAACCCACAAAATGCAGAGGTGAATTGGACCAGTTACAAAAGACTTTGCACTCTTGGGGGGCAAAGGAGGTTTTTGAACAATGTTGTGATCAATATGCTGGAAGGTGAGATGGTGGCAGGGCCTCCACCCCCAGAGCCTCCATCTCTTAAGCAGAGACGTGCAGCAGGTAATTCTGCTTCAGCTTTGACTCTGTTCTCCTTCCAAGTTAAGCAGGATGACCTTATATTCAATAATCAAACAAGAGTCCAGAATTGTATTTCACAGATTTGTTGGAAAGTGCTATAGGCTAACAGGAGAGACTACATCTGATGAAGTTCATTTAGCAGTTGACAAGAATATTGACATGAAACTTAGAATTGGCAAGAGAAAGTGTCTGTGGACATTGAACACTAGGTACCTGTAAGGTAATGGAGAGGGCCATAATGTGAGTCTGCTCACAAATTAGGAAAAAACTATGGTTGTGAAAGTTGCAATGACAATTTTGTTCCTTTTTAGACTGCACCCCGCTCTTATGCATAGCTTTCACAGGAGCAAGCTCCCATTTCAGTGAAGTACTTGAAAGTTGCAGTTTGAACAATTGAAATCCAATATTATTTGCAGGTTATTTTCAACTCCTTGGACATGCCCTTTTATCATCCCCTATATGATACATATTTTCCTAAGTCCTGAGAATTTCTCTGTGATTGTGTTTCAAAGGCAACCTAAGTAGAATTGAGAATTGAATTCAGATCTGATGACCCTATAAATAAAGGTGATTGAGATTTCTTTTATGACAACATATAGCAAACAAGAAAAAAGAGGAAACCCAACCATAAAGAGGTAAGAAAAAAAGTAAAACTGATGTATGATTTGATCAACAGCAGCTTCAACAATGGCAGTCACACATGTTCAGGCACCTTCAACAGAAACATGTAAATCCATGTCATTCCAGAAAATAGTGCCATGTATAAAGACAACAAATGCACAGAAGAGATACCTGGCATTTCCCACGAAGATGCAACATTATATACATGGAATACAAGTCTTTTGGTTAAAAAATCATCTGAATGAGGAAAACCAAGCACACTAGTGCAATGGTTTGAAGAACTTTTCTTCAAGATTATTCAGGAATCCTAGAATGTTTGCTTGCAGCCCTGGCAAAAAAACATGGGTTTATAGCCAAGACAGGGTTTTCCCTGCCTAGCTGTAAATCTTGGAACTAGCCTACAAATCTACGCAACGATCCATTGACCTCATCCTGGCTCACATTCATAAATCTTGCCAAGTTCTTGCCATCCACAACCTGATGACATGCTTGATGAACAAAGGTACATTTTACCACAAAATTGCAGAGGATTTAAGGACAAGCTAAAATGAAATGAAGTTTACGAGTTTGACATGTTGTCACCAACTCTCATAAGGTTATGAATGCACTTGGTGTCATGTTACCTTCAAAATTGTTGTAGGGATTTATCTGCAATCTCATAAACATGTTTACTACATGTGTATGGACCTGTTGTGGGGAGTCTCATTGAAGGATTGTTTTAAGTGTACGGTAAAGGGTGCGGGCATTCCCAAATTAAGGGACCTAGGAAAAGGTGGTAGCTGAGTCTGGTCCCACATTTTAAGAAATGTTCCCAGCTCATGGGCCTCACCCAGCTGAAACCATGAGGCCAACCTTATCATAAGCCTAAGCATAAGTAGATCACAAGTTGGGAGTTTGGAGAGGGATTTTACTCCTACTATTTAGGAATGAGAAGGATCTTATGGCTATTCCTAAATTGGAGGTGTAAGATCCCTCCTCTTTTTAGGACTGATTCACAGATGTCAGGTGGCCCCCAAATACAGTAAAAATTATGTGCTAGTACTTTACAAACCTGTGAGGGACTGCTAGCATCCTCAAGTGGGTTTCAGGAATAAGGTACAAGAAGAAGAGAATAGCAATGAACAAGGTTGATGATAAAAGTTAATTGAGCAACATTACCATCTGAAAATTGATCTTTGTGTGTGATTCCTCATTCTACTACAGAATATGGTACTAAGGTAAGCATGCTCATCACCAAACACAAGCCTACAATTGAATGCTGTCATAGTGCAAAGCAGGCAATGGATGCAATGCCCTTTCCACTTTAAAAATGCCTATGATCGAACACCCGAACACCCTATCTTGAACTATCGTGTTCAGTTTTTTCTCCATATTTCACAAGAAAGTGACTTTTGTGTTTGTTGGGTCCTGCCCCCACAGGGACAGGGACTATCACATTGGATCCAACTTTTGGAAGTTTTACCTTATTAAAACCAGTTTCACATTAGGTGAACCGGTTTCTTTGGTGAAAGTGTTTAGACTGTTTAGATTGGAACGGACGTTTTTGGTGTTCAGAGTGTGGACACAGTAGGTAGATGTGGAGCAGCTTATCTATTGGCAGGGTCAGCGTGTTTGTGATGCCTTGTTTATAGGTGTGATGGAGGTCAGTTTTTGTTTTTTCTTTTTTCGGGACCATTCTTCTGTGTAGTTATTTTTGGTAATTGGACATGGGAGTTCTCACATTCTAATGCATACAACTGAAAATAAATAGGGTGGAACATAGTGGGCTGGTACTTTGGGCGCATGGTTACAAAGGTGTGATTTGGGCAAGTTAAAAATAATTACATCAACAAAAGCAAATGCAATGTTTGGTAATGGGGTGATTTGGGCCATTTAAAATATATATATAACAATAGAAGCAAAGGCAACGTTTGGCTATGGGGGTGGTTTGTGCTAGTTTGAAGAGAACTACACCAATGCAAGCAAAGGCCATGTTGATTTGTTGCATTAAAAGGCATGTAACTCATTATAAATGAGCAAATGTCCTAACAATCTTACAATGCACAAAGATCATCAAAAGCAATAAATCCTAACAACAAACAACCCTAGCACAATATGATCTTTGGATATTGCAAATAAACACATTTACTAGCATCCCAAAGGAAGACCCCTTGTAGATTCCTCTTGATCTTGTGCACTTTATATTCCCACCAAAACATTCATCACAAGAACAAGTTATTTGGACAAAGATGAAGTCATTTGAATATTTTTGAATTCTCTCAAATATGTCTTCCCTATTAAAAATTGACATACTTGTACAAAACAAAGATTTATTAAGATGGATTCTCATAGAAACTCAGAATATTTTCTAGAGTTTCACCCACCATGCCTTTTTAATAGTTGAAAAGCCTAGTTCTTGGGAATAGTTGTGTTCCTTCCTAACTAAGTTTCTTAACTAAGTGTCCTTTCAAATCTTATACTAACTTATTATATAACACTCCCACTAAATTGGGATAAGTTTTGATTCTAGTGACACAACACAACTTTAAAGGTGCAATAATCATGTTTTTTCTATGTAAATTTTTAATGAAAATATCAACAACAATGTTCTCAATAAAACAAATATTTTAGTTGGATTTTTCCAAAAATCATTTTGGTTCGTATAAGTGAAATTACAACTCAACGTGTTTGGAATGTGAATGAAAATTTAGATTTTTAGCAAGAGAAATAACACTTTGATTATCTCCATAAATGATGGTGGACTCAATTTGTTCTTCATCAAGGCCAAACAATAGTTGTCATACCCAATTTTATTTTTTCTGCTACGAAGTTATAGACCATGTGTAACCAAAAAGAAAGGGTCCTGAAAACACAGCGCACTAATTGCCTTCAACGAAACCAAGCGTCCATGTTCTCCTGAGTCACTCGCATACAACTCAGACCTCCAAAAACATAGCACACAACCTACCTACTGACTCTTTCAGACGAGCATCACGAAATCACAAACCTGCAAGCATTTTCTTCCTACACAGTAGCAGAACAGGATTTCAATGGATCTATCTCCTGCCTTACACATTCCCATAGATGTTGGCAAGGGAAACTCTCTTGTTTCATTACAAACTTTGTACATTCCCCGAAAGCACAAGCTTGCTTTCCGTCTGAGATGTTCACAAAAACATTAGATTCCTAGCACTCTCTGAGCTCTTTCTTTAATTCTCTTGCAGTAACTTGACTGATTTGTCAGGCGCAACGGAAGTTTCTAACCTTCAACCAAGCTACCCACACACAAAGCTTTCTCTACCTTTTCACAAGGATTACTCCTCCTCTACTTCCTCCTTCTCTGTCTGTGCTCTCTAATCACCAAAAATCTGCCTCTCTCTCCTTCACCGAGCTCTTTCTTCTCTCCAGAACTCCGTCACACCCAAGCGTCCTCCCGTTTTGTTCTACACCAAGCTTCCCCATCAAGCTTTTCCTCCTTTTCCACCTTTTGGCGCATCAATGCAGCTCCACTCCTCTTCATCATTCGCGCTGCCTTCACTC
>Ga0116227_10008360_pt1 | contig 19586 bp, 9 predicted proteins | sample S1TSphgellanicum_FD_89693 | JGI IMG/M metagenome (GOLD analysis project Ga0116227, IMG submission 89693) | Host-associated microbial communities from peat moss isolated from Minnesota, USA - S1T2_Fb - Sphagnum magellanicum MG | ecosystem: Host-associated > Plants > Peat moss > Unclassified... | reverse complement strand
TCTTTACCCGCGAATGTTTACCAAATTACACTGGTTGATCTATAAATTTTTTTTAAATTCTTTAAAATTCTTGCTTCTTTGGGCTTCCATAACATTCTCGCACCAAGAATGTCATAACTATGTGCTAAAGTGTATACCAAGATTGACCTACATGGAACATACAACTTGGTGCGCATTCGAGAAGGCGGTGAATGGAAGATGGTGTTCAAAACCGGTTATGGCCATTTTGAATATGTTATGATGCCATTTGGCCTTACTAACATGCCTACTATTTTTCCAACATCTAATGAATGTTTTTTTCCATGAATACTTGGATGAATTTGTGGTTTGTTACATTGATGACATCTTCATTTCTCAAAGAACGTGGAGGACCATGAGCGCCATGTACGTCTTGTTTTGGATAAACTTTGGGAGGTTGGACTTTACACCAAATTGGAGAAATGTGAATTCCATCAATTAAAGTGGAATTCTTAGATTACATCATTTCCAAAGATGGCATTTGCATGAATCCTTATAAGTTTCAAACCATTGTTGATTAAACTACTCCAACTTTTATTCAAGATGTCCAATGTTTTATTGGATTTGCCAACTTTTATCAACATTTCATTGCCCACTATTCTTCTATAGTGGTCCTTTCTTATTCAATTGACTAGGAAAGACCAACATTTTTCTTGGGGAGTTGAAGCTGATAATGTCTTTCAATCTTTGGAAGCTTCTTTCATGATTGACCCACTTTTGATTTGTGCAAACCTTTTCAAACCTTTTGTTTTGGAAACAGATACTTTCGACTTTGCAATAGGTGTCGTGTTTTCACAACTTGGAAAAAACAATCTTCTTCATATTGTTAATTTCTATTATTGTAAGTTTTTTCCTATAGAAATTAATTACAATATTCATAAAAAAGAACTTTTAGCCATCGTGGATGCCTTTGAGGAGTGGTGTCATTTGCTAGAAGGAGTTCAACATGAAATCACTATGTATCCAAATTATAAAAATTTGCAATATTTCATGACAAGTGTTTTGAATCGACACCAAGCTTGGTGGGCATTGTCCTGGTTTCAATTCCAATTTGTCATCACATATCACCTTGAGTGTTAGTAAGGAAAACCTAATGTGTTGTCTTATCGTTCGTACCTTGCGCCTTAGGAGGGAAATGTAGCCTACAAGTAACAATGTGATGTCATTTTCAAACCTGAACATTTTCAACTTCAAATGTTGTTAGTAATTCCTAATGACATAACCTTTTTTTGTCAAATTCATGAAGATTTGAAAAAAGACCCTCTTGTTATTAACATCCAAAGCCAATCAAGGAGTCATCACCAAGTCTAGGATTTTTTTAGTGATCATGTTAAGTTCAAGTTTCAAAATGGTTTACTTTATTGTGATGGTATTTTGTATGTTCCTCATGGCCTTACGCGACTTCAAGTTTTTTTAGCTAGGCACGATGTTTTGGCTACATGCCATTTTGGATTCAACAAGACCATAGAGCTAATGTTTTGAGATTATTAGTGGCCACAACTTTAGAAGTATGTGAAGGAGTTTATCAAATCTTGTGATGTTTGTGCTCAAACAAAGAATCTTTGTTATTACCTTCATGATCTCCTTCAACCATTACTGATCCCTACATCCATATGGTCTTCAATTTCTAAAGATTTCATTACAAACCTCTCACCTTTTAATTCTTATGACTCCATCTTGGTGGTGGTGGACCATTTGACGAAGATGGTTCATTTCATTCCGTGTACCAAAACAATAACTGATGAAATAACAACCAAATTATTCTTTGATCATGTTTTTCAATATCATGGTCTTCTTGAAGATATCATTTTTGATCATGGGCCTCAGTTTGTGTCCAAGTTTTGGAAGCAACTTTTTAAACTTTTAAGTGTGAAGGTGAAATTGTCATTAGTTTTCCACCCCTAGATGGATGAGCCAATAAAACGAATCAATCAAGTTTTGGGGTAGCATTTATGGTGCATAACCAATTATCATCAAGATATATAATTGGTTAGAACTTTTGACAATGGAAAAATTTGCCTAAAACAACAAAATGCATTCATTAACCCAACAAATACCTTTATTTGTAAATCATGGTTTACACCCCAAGTTTGACATTCAAGTTGTGCACAAAGTCATGAATCTAGCAATTGAAGATCAAGCCATTTAGCTAGTAAATGTTCAAACCCAACTTGTATTTAATTTTAAATAAACACAAAAGTGATATAAGGAAAAGGTTGATGAACATCAAAAGGAATAACCTAGCTTCAAAATCAACGACTAGGTTTGGCTTCAATAATAACAGATCTAGACAACAAGGCCATTCACTAATAGAAATTTTGGGTTTTGTAACTATCGTTTGTAACAAAAATTCAGTTGCACGTGAGACATGTAATTGCAAATTTGTGTAGTTGCCTAAGACAAATTACACATGACATTCAATTGCATGTGACATTACGTGTGCAATATGTATATACAGTGTTAATATACATGTTCATCCATACATACCAATTCAAATGTAGTTGCGTTTTATGTGCAATTCTCCCTATAACTATAATGTAATCGATCAAAATATGACATGTGTCTAAAAATTGGACAACTAGCTTGTGGACATGTGTCATTATTTAATTATTTTTGTGTTTTCAAAATTAAAAATTCATTGGATTAATCTCAATCACTAAAAATTTTGCCACTAGAATGATGACACATGACACACCATGGAACGTTCATTGATCATTTGACATGTGTTCATTTTTATAGCAATTATATGGTGACACGTGGCAATCAAGGCCCACCTTTTAAAAAAAATTTAAATATTAATTAATGAAATCTTAGTTGTCCAATTTATGGTTAATAAGATGTTACACATGGTGCCTAGGTAGGTAATTATTAAATCCTATTAGGTAGGTAGGTTTATTTAGGTATGTAAGTAGGTTGAAAATAACTACGTTTAAGCTATATAAGTAGGTTTAAAATAATCTGATTTTATTTTTAAGTTTAACCCATCCCCAATGTCACTTGGTATTTGGTTGTTACATAGTTATTTTTCCTAGTTATATACTGAACTAAATAGAATTGGAATCGAAAGGATATGGGATAAAAATTCCACTGCAAACTTCATGAACCAACTTAGTTGCACATTAGATGCAACTACTATATTGGAGTATATTAGCTAAGGGAGGGCTATGTTGCTTCTGGTGTTTAAACAAAATTTGAAACCCTCTTTTTAGCGCATCTAACACATTAAGAATCGTTGAAAACATATTAGAAATGAGAAATTTATCCCCCCCAAAGTAAAGGGGGTCAAGAATTTTTATTAAAAAACATTGAACACTACAAAGGCCGGTTTTTAAACATCCAAAAAGTTCCTTCTATGTTGTTTTTTTTGCTATTAGAGTTCCATCATGATTTGTAGAACTTCAGGTGGCTCTCCTATAGCACTTTAAATCATTTAAAATGAATAAAAAAAAAGAAAGTCATGAAGTTTGAAAATAGGAGGGGTTTACAAAAAAAACAAAAAAACGTTTTACAACTTGGAAAGCTTATTTTCCTTATTTTTCTCGTTGATTTTTCATTATTCCTTTTCTTTTGCACTTCAAAGATGATTATAAGATTTTTTATAATTATTATTACATAATGAAAATATGATTTTAATATTATTATTTAATTTAAACTAGTAATTACCTTAGGATGTTTGTGTACTTGTAGGTTAATTAGTGTAGCCTATTTACCTCAATATTTTAACATAAATAATAAATTTTAAATATATAATACCTATTGAATATATATAGGGTTACATATATATTTACATTGATTATCAACCCTTGAGTTAAGTGTCCAAAGGGGTAAAAATAGAAGTGAAACCTTTCATTTCCTTCAATTTGTTCAACACCAGTCTTCAACACGATCTTGCACCATAACCTTGTCATGTTCTTTCCATGTTCATGTTTACATATGTTAACATAATAAAAATCTATTGTCACACTTGTCTTGCACATCTCATGTTCTTATTCGTAGTTTTTGTGTTTTTGTTTTGGAATCACATAATCTTATTTTGTTTCCTTGTTTCCTTGTTGGAAAGTTAGATTTAAACCTTTGTTTTAGCCTTTGTTCTTGAGGTTTTTTGTGTCCTTGACAACTAGGGTCCTTGCAAGTTGAGAACAATGATTCCAATTTGGAATTTATTATACACCTTTTAAAAGTTCATTAAAACCCATTTCTATTGCATATGAAGAAGGATCATTATAAGAAGCATTCAAAGATCTACAGAAAATTCATTCAACGATGTATTGGATGCACAAAATGTGTTTTTTTTCATGTTGGTGACGATGAAGGATCACCATTACAGCTAAAGATCAAAAATCATAATAGAATTTGCATGAACTTTAATTACTTGCCAAAATATTAATAAATCATGATTTATTCAAGGTTGTAGGTTTGATTGAAGTTCATGTGTTCCAAGCTCATTTTTGCAATGTCATACATCGAAAGTGAAGTTTTGATATGCATTATTTGGTTGATTTGGTTGTAGGTTAATAATTGTCCTTACCATGGTTCATTGCAAAATGATACTAAAAAATAAGATTTGGATGGGGAAGCAAATGGACAAGATGGCTAAAAAAAGGATTCAACATTATCAAACTTGGTATGGTGAGAAAAGAAAGGCACACACGAGGGAATAGGTGAAGACATGTTAAATGTGCAAAACAATAATGATAGCATAAGATGAAATTCAAAACTTACAAGTTGCTACCTTCCACCTCTTATTTATTACAAAACCCAATTCCAAACGGTCACGAAATATTTGTCTAGGATGATTACATTGTTTATTAGTAAGTTTGTCAAAGATTGAAACTCCAATGCCCAAAACATTGTGCTTGACAAAGCCATTCCCATTCATTGTTTAACAACATATTTTTTAATTATCTTCTAATTTACAATTTGTGATCATGAAGTACTATCAAACATGAAGTTAGGGACCACATAACATGTCAAAAGAAGTTTAGTTTAATTGTTACTAAAAACATTGTGTGTATGCAATAGAGGTGTTGCAAAAAATTTGGGTGTGGATAAACATAACATTCATAAAGCCATATGGAGATGAATATTATTGGACACCATGAAAGATACCTTTTAAATTACATGGAAGTGAGCTAAACATTCGAATGCCCTACTTAAGTGCATGAGGAATCTTGTAATACAATTTTGGACAAACCATACCACAACTGTAAAGATGTTGTGAGATGTTGCTCATAACTTCATTGGTTTATAGTCATTTCTACACTTATCATTCCACTTAGCTTTCAACCTCTTGTTGTTCATTGTAGTACTTGTTGCAAACCCAATTGTAGTTTCAAATATCAAAGAAGTGGCAAAGTTTTTTTTTTTTTTTGTTATTGAGTGTTAATTTTGTTTTGTTACTAAGTGTTGATTTGCATGATTTGTTGAATGTTAAATTGTTGATTATTGGATCCTAGATTAATAAGTTGTTGACTATTGATTGCTAAATTGCTAAATTCTTGAGTGATGAATGCTAAAGCTAAGTTGATGGATGTTTAGTGCTAAATTGTTGAGTGCTTGATGTTGAGTTGCTAAGTGCTGAGGGTTGAATCGTTAAGTGTCAAGTGTTATTCCATATTTAGTTCATAACCAAATTAACACATAAGAAACACATCACCAGTGTTTGATCACTATCTACTTTTTCCATGGGGATCTATTGAATGTTGAAGTGGTGGTTAGAGGTTTGCTTAAGCCTATGAAATAATGTTCAAATGTTGGTTGGGTGCTATAACATCAAGGAGTGACTTCTCGATGCAAGTTATTCATTTGTAATTAAGCTGGATTTTGCAAGTAAACCGAACCTAGTAACTTTGCCAACTTAATTGAGATCATTTTGTAATCTTGCTTGTCTTAACAACATTGAATATTCCCCATGTGTATTTCAAGTTTCTGAAATTTTCACCCTTTTGGCCACTCTTTCTCTATTTCTCAAAACTGCAGTTCCTTTTGAATTAAGTTCTTGATGTGCTTGAGGTTGTAGGTGAAGTAAGAATTTAAATTTGAGTTCACTTTCTTTTGAGATATTTTTGTTGGTGACATGCATTCAAAGTCTTTGCAATGGAGGAGGCTTGGGATCAAGGGGATGTTTTTGTTCAATATGTTGTTTTGGGAACAATTTCTCACCTTTAAAGAGAGAAAGAGACTTTGCTGAAAAGATTGGAATTGGACTTTCTTTTTTTTTTTTCACTCTTGTCATTTCCACGAATAAATGTGTCTAATTGTATGTATGTATGTATGCCCAAGTAGCAGAATCAGCCTTGTCGGGCACACCATTTCCTCGACAACAACACAGAAAATGTTCAATTCGCCAAGACTTTTCATTGTTGTGGGTCCACAAACCTTGGGATGGTTTTTGTTGAAGAAATTATGGCGACCCACCAACTTGAGTCTTGCACTCCCCAAGAATCATGCACCTTACTTGTCAAATTGCATAATATGGTAGACCCTGGACCCCATTGGGAAGATTGCATTTTATCACTAAAACAACTTTGATAGATTTTTTAAAGAACTATACACTAGTACCTTGGCTTGTTAGGTGGCTTGTTAGGTACTAATTAATTCTTTTTGGAAATGCCAAAAATTCTGAAAAATCTGTTGCCTGCCATGCAAAAAATTTGAATGAAGCTCTCAAGTAGAATAGCTTCAATTTATAGTATAATGTCAAATTATACATTATTTTTATTTTTATTGTCAAAAAATTATTATTATTGTGCACCTTGCTGCTGAACCAGCTTAGGTACTACTGAATTACAGGGGCTCAAATTGCAATAAGGTGGACCCAAGGGGATCTCAGGAACCATTATTTAGTATAATGCTGAATTATATATGAATCTCATCACAATATACATTATCAAAACTGAACTCAATCTCACCATTGGATCTTGGGGGTATGTCTTGTCAGTGGACCATAAATTAGTGAACCTCTCAACAGAGAGTTGAAGAATTAATCAAACTTGAATATCATTCATTTGTACAGAGACAGTTTCAACACATGTTTGAAGAACAATTAATTCTTTCTTTTTGAAGATTTCAATTTTCATGTGCAGAAAAATATCAATTTCCCAAATAATTCCCTATTTTATTTCACCAAAAAAAAATTCCTAGGAAAAAAATTTGTTGAAAATTTCAATATTTCTACAAATAATATACTTATCGTGCATTCACACTTGATGTTAAGTCAGTGTTGAATAAAGATCTAGGTGGCACCCAATGTTAAATGGTCGATAGCTTCATGTTAAGTGAATGTTAACTTAACATAAAATGTTCATGGGTAAGTAGGTATAAGTCCTAAATGACTAGTATGGTGTTAGGGGACTCAACACTAGAGTCCTTAACACCAAGTGTGAATGCACCTTTAGTGTCCAAGCTGCCAAGGTACTTGAGTGGATCTCTCTACCCAGCTTACCAGGCTTCCTTTCTCTAAGGACAAGTGGCCCCTAAGTGCGGTCGGACCTTATGCCTCCACCAGACTGCCATCACCCAAAACACAGGGGTTTATTTTGAACCCTTCAAAAGCCATCTTCCCCAAAAGAAAACAAGCCTCTCAACTGATGGTATATTTTATTTTCATATTTTTGAAAAAAATGACCCTTCTAGTGAAAAATGGAAAAACTAACACTTGCCAAAGGCTGGGTCCTCCCTTGAAAACCCTAATTTTTTTTGGTTGCTTCTAAACATTATGAATGTACCATCCTTATTTAAATGTATTTGCAAGGTTAAATATATCTCCTCTAATTAAGAGGGCCTCTCTCTCTCTCAAAGGTGAAGGTACCATGCATTGTGATTTGGTCTACTTGAGTCCCAAGTGAAGATTATATTCTTTTACTTTAGGGCAGTCTTTGTTTTGGCAATAGGAGGTGTCAAACATTTCGTTATGTCTTTGAAATCATCACTTATTTTGATCAACACTAATTTCAATCGAACCAATGATAAGAGGGGATCATGCTCCATTTAACTTTGATACCACCATTTGCAAATCAACCACTTATCTCATTTGCTTATCTTATTATGATGCCAAAAGGCATTTGAACTAGATAACTTTCATTTGAAGAGTTGAGAAAGTTTAAAACTTAGTTTTAAATAGGTTTAGGGTTTAAATAGGTCATGTTTGAATAGGGGAGTTTGGGGAAGTTCAAGGGGACACTTCTAAAATCAATGATGTTCAAAACATGATCTCCTTTGAGTTATAGATGAAACTATCGACATAATAATTTTGTTTTGTTATGTAAACAATTTAGTCTACAATGGGTGTTAACAACTATCTTAACACTCAAGATAATTATACATCTCTTTTACTTTTATATATTTTTCATAAGGTTTCAAGCACAAATTGGTAAATATGAAACAACTCTAGAACTCCTATAAAACTCATTTTGTTGGTTAGTTGATTGAAGATCTCTTAGTGTTGTGAATAGGGTGGTAAGTAGGACGAGTGTTTTGTTGGTAACCTTATGGTGATGCACTAGGAGTTGTTGAGATAAGGTACATGGAAGGGGAAAAAGAACTCACCTCTCGCAATAGTCCAATGAAAAAGATCGAGGACAAGGGCAAAGGCTCAAGAAGTGACTTAAAATCAAAATAAGGAAGAAAGGAAGAAATAATATTTTTCTTATAATTTTATTTTATTTTTAAAATAATTAAAGAATGTGTGACAAGGAGCTTGACTCCTTGCAATAACACAAGATTTTTTTTAAAAAAATAGGACATGGTGGTGAGTAGCTTTGTTGAAAAACAATTATAAAAAAAGATGAATAAAAAGAATGAGAGGAAAAGAGAAGTGAAAAAGAAGAAGTTATCTTACTTCTTCAAAAATTCACTTCACTTCACTTCTCTTCTTCTTCTCTTGTTCATTTTCATCTTCTTCTCTTTTGGTGCTTCTTTTTAAATCCTACAAAAATTTCAAGAGAAACTTGGAAAAGAAAACACACCACATGTGGCTTGGATTTTTTGGATGGTGTGTTGGTTGGTCAAGTCATGTGGGTGTACAATCCTTCCATGTAGAGGGAAGAAATCGGCTATTGATTTCAATTTATGTTTTAGCCTTTATTACATATAAACACCCAATACCACATCTACTACTCATGTTTGGCATTAATTGATTTTGAAGAAGTGGAGTCAGGAAAAACAATCTGAACTCAAACTGCTGAATTGAAAACAAGGAATTGAAGGCTAAACTTATTAGTAAAGGTAGCATTTCAAAATATTGGGTTACCACGGTTGCATTGGAAAACTATAAGGAGCCTTATAATAATTTTATTTGTCTACTATTTAAATCTTAAAATATTCATATTGAGGTCTTTGGACCCCATTTTTTTTTTCAAAAAATTAATTATTTTGGAAAAATATGCCAATGATCAGTCATAGGTATAATACATATGACCAGGAAGTGCCTTTGGGACTCCTAACAAAGAACCTTTGAGAAAAAAATGACATTGCCAAAAAAAAAAGCTTTCAAATGCAGTCTACTCTGCAAACTCCAACAAAATACTCATCGCCAAAAACAACCTGCCTAAATATAAAATCTTCAGTCTGCATTTTGGGCCCCTCTAAAGTCGGATCATTATTACTTGGGGAAACTATGAAACAAGGGGTGTGTCATACTGTGACCTTGCCATTTACATTAAAGAAGCCCAGGCTTAGGGGTTTAGGGTTTAAGGCAAAAGAAGAATTATGGAAACTCAAACATTTCATCATGCCAAAATATAATCTTCAAAAAAATATCCTCCCAAAGAAACCAAAATCCTTCGAGCTATTATAACTCTATGACTAATTTCAAGTTTCAACACAAGCCAAAATATCATCTTTCAAAAATCCTCATATAAAAATAGACCGATCACCTAAAGGGCCAATATCCCTTAAGCCACTATACTCTATAATGAAGTCGAAGTAGACTCTTTGTAACTACTTCAGTCCTTTTCAAATACAAATTTGGCTTCAATACCATCTTCATCTCAAATTTTTTTGTTCAAATGAAAGCTCATGTGAATTTGGTTTTAGCTTTTTGAATTTTCATCAAAATTTGCAGAACTCAATTTTCTGCACCAAAGTAATTAACACCTCCTTCTCTTGCCCAATTGTTAATAAATATTTTCATACATTTGGTGGAACAAATGATTTTTTTTACAGGATATTGCCAGAAATATCAACTTATTCTGAAACAAAACATTATCCTAAACATAAAACAACACATCTCTAGATTTTTCAATTGGTATCAATGGTAAAAAAAAACCCCATTGATTCCTAGTTTGACAATCAAAGCAAATTTAGGGCACATTCTTTCACTCTTAAGAAAAAAAAAAGCATGGGACCTTTAAAATGAAATTAAATGAGTTTCAAAAATGATTTCACAAACATGTAAATTGTGCAAACAAAGAAAAGAATGTGATTAGTGTAATTTGGAACCAAAATGATGCACTAAAGAACCACAAGTTAGCATGATCTCATAAGAATCACCATAGCTTGGAGTTAGGAAGAATAACTATTTTCTACCCTACAACATGTTTTGTATATCTCCATGAAAATTATATCAAAATGACATTTGGGTAAAGCATGGTGCACTAGTCCAAATTGAACATTATAGTCGTTATTTTCGACAAGTGATGAAATGTAATCAAAGGCTCTTGAACAATTGTATTGATTTTTTTACAATTTGGACAAATGTGCGATAATTTATATGTGTAATTAACGTATAATTTTTTTTTTCAATTAAAATAGTTTACTTTATATCTTTGGACTCTTAAATATGTAACTTGTTCTATTACAAATTACAAATAAGAATGTGGACTTTGTTTCCCTTTGGAAATTTAATAATTAGAAAAACCACATGAATTGATTAAACATATTATAATTACATGCAAAAATAAAAGTTCGATTTTATTTTTTGACATGTATGCTTTAAAGCAAAATATCTTAGAAAATTCATAATGGACATAAAAATGAAAAGTTAGAAAAAAAAAATCTAAGAATAATATGTACATTATCAATATGAAGAATGATGTGAAACCAATGATCTCATTCAATTAAGGCTAAGGTGCAATGAATAAATTTAGTAATTTTCTTATTAAAACATAATTATAATTTTGAAAATAACATGAATGAAGGAAGTGAAAAAAAAGTTCACAATAACTATTGTAATAAACTTATATAGGGAAAAAAAGTTATAGATCAAGGTGATTGAATCATTTAAAAAGAAGGCATGCACTTTCAAACATGATTATAACACTAGAGTTGGAATAGTGAGAGGGCTAACAAAGGGATTGCAAAATTTGTGTTCTCATGTGTGGATTTCTCATTTGTTAAAATTGGTCCATTGCACCATACTTTCACTTAATGTGTTTTTGAAACTTCCAAAAGAAATCCTAAAATTGCCAAGTTATGAGTCCAACCAATTTGGGGGGTCATAATTTTCTCATTTTTCCATTGAGTGGAGAGATTTCATAAGCAAAGACGTAGCCTTTGAAGACAAATTTAAAGCGGTATAGCAATTCCTTAGCCATCCTACCGTTTTCTAACTTAAAATTAGAAAAATCAAAATATTCCACTCATCTTGCCATTATGCAACTTGCAATTAGAGTTTACAAAAATGAAGGTATTAAATTTTGCAAACCACCCTTGGTTTAAATACTTATATGATGGTTGATAAGTTTTGGACCTACTTATAATGTAGGTATTACAATGTGCCGTTGGACATCTATTGGAATAGTATCATTTAGGGTTAATCTCATATTATCATCAAAAGTTAGAAGGAAATTTTAAGTCAAAGGCAACAAAATTTTTGCCTTATTTGTTGATGCCCATTATTAGGGGAACAAATTTTCTAATCTAATTAGCCTAGCAAGCATCTTAGTATCTTAGTTACTAGTGGCAAGTTTACATTTACCATCTTCTATTCACTATGAGATGAAGCTATTTGGTAATTAGTCCTTGAAGGTAAGTTAGTTGATAATTAGATTACAATTAGATAAGGGTTTGTGAAAGATATTTGAATAAAGGCCTAGATTACAAGAAAAGATGAGATGCCCTTTGTGGGTTATATGAGTGTAGGGACCTTGTGGTGTGAGAGATAATTTCATTGTATTGAATTCTAATTTTGATGTGAGATACATTTGTCTTAAGAAAATAAAAAAAAGTTGTTGGACTTGGTGCATCATAGGGACAAGGTAATGTCCTTGCACAAGTTGAAAATATATATATTTTCTTTAGAGTACAATGGAAAGTTGTGATGTTTTCTTTCTTTTTGGATTGTATTTTTGTCTTTTCTTTGAATGGAAAGTACATATATATTTCATGTAGAAGATTATATTTCTCAATATTTTCTTAGTGTATTTTCTACTATTTAGTTTGAATAAATTGGACAGTAACTGCAACAGTTTTAAAGGTGCAAATACAAAAAGGCAACAACTAAATACAATGGATGAAAGTAGCCATTGGGGACAATTTGTTGTTGAATGAAAAATTGAGTAGGATGGTAGGTACCTTCTTGCCACAGTGCTAAAACCTGGGTGGTTGAAGGCCACTAACATGAGGAAAGTAAGACTGCCTCCTGAAGGCTATCCTAAGTATGATTTTTTTATAAAAAATAAAATAAAATTTATACACTAATATGTGTAATGAAAATGAACTAATGAAATAATGAAACAAGTAGGTATATAGAAACAAGTGGTCATTTTTTTATAAAAATATGTAGCCAAGTCACTATGTCCACTAGGATGGTTGGTTTGTTAACCAACATGTAAGGTCAAGAAGGATGTTAGTAGGAAGAAAGCCAAGGTGAACCAACACATACACTAATAGGATATCAATGAAAGTGGATTGGATGTCATACATAATATCATCCCTCTCCCATGATGAAAAGCCTAGGATTAAAAAAGTAAAAGGTTTAAAATGATTCACAGATCTTAATATTTTAAGGTTTTTGAAAAAATGTTGCAGGTTCTTCTCCCATGGATTTAAAAAATAAAGGGTTAGAAATGACCCATGTATTTTTAGTACTTTAAATGTTTGAATAAGCATTGTGGGTCTTCCTCCGCATATAGAGGTGAAAGTTTTTTATTTTTTTAACGAATCATAATCAGCTTTAAAAATGGATTGGATCTATTTGATTTCCTATACCACCAAGGTTGCCAATGTTAAACTAAAACATTTGTAAATAATTGTGGTTTTAATTTTTCAATAGATACATTATGATTTGTTTAAAGCTTGATTATAAGCCACCTTTATGTTGATAATTTATTGTGACAAATTATAGAGCATAATATCATTTAAGTATAACCTAAAATCTAGGGAATAGTTATAATTGTGATAGGTAAAAATATGCACTTGTGTTAGATAAAGCAAAATGATTAAAAAAATGATAATGACTACCTATCAATTTTGTTTCATTTGAAAAAATAGGAGAAATGGGCTCTTTAATCATGTGCATGTAGTAGGTATTGCTAAAAGTTGGAAGACACATTGAAAACTAAACATAAGACACCTAAACAAATGTTGGTTGACATGTTTAAGCTTTATAGTGAAAGTCCTCATGATGAATTGTTTTAAATGCAACTAAAACCAATTTAGTCCTAACCTATTAGGAGTTCTTAGAGTTGATTTGCTTTGCTAAGTGCAAATGAAGGCAAACTCTCCCCAGGGGCATGGTGGTGGTGAGATGAAGGAATGAATACTTAGCCCTATGCCAACAATAAAAGTGACATAAGCCAATTGTAGAATATGGGCCTTAGAACTTTCATAATTTGCCATGCCTTGCCCATTCTCTAGTATATAGTATGTCATATCATCTATTGCTTTCTGTTTCTTGGATGGAAGTGAGTGAACCACCTCTCCAGTTTGCACTGGAAAAACAAAACCTAAAGCAGAAATGTATTTGTAAGTGTAAAAGAAAGAGGTTTAAGTACTACCTAGTGTTTCTCAAAACATTTAGGTCTAGAGTGGCATGTTATGTGATTTTCTTGCCCACATTATTTGACGTAATCTTCTGGTGATGATCGTAAACTCATAATAGTGACCAAAATTTTTGTTGAATGTGATTTCTTTTTGAATTGTGGAATCTGTCACCACAGACCTTCATGTCAGGGAATGGTCTCACCCTTGCCCATTATGTTGGGTGTATCACCTAGCTTGCCCTAACAAGTTGGACCCACCCCTAATGGTCTCACCCTTGCCTTACCCAACGTAATGGGCAGGGGCTTGATGATTCCATAATACGGAAAGCACCTAGAGACATTTCCTACTATATTTGAGGCTACTTTACACCTATAGGAGGTCTTTAATAGCTTACTAAAGGTATGGCCACACCTTCTATTATTTTCAATCTTAGGCTTATGTTAAGGATCTTAAAATTAGTCACTAGTCCATACCTAAAATGTTAATTAACAATAAGACTTTGAAAAAGTAAATTCATAGCCTCACACATTGGTGTTAACTAAAATTTCAAAAATGACACATTAACTCCATGTTTAGCATGCATCCTTATCTAATATCATTTCTTTTTCTCTCTTGCAAGAAAAAGGTGAAAATTTTACCTTTGTAAGTTTCGATTAAATTGCAAACTCCAAAAAATAACTTCATGTTAGTCACTAATTAATATCATGTGTGGATATGTTGAAATGATGTTTAGGAAGTTGAAGGTAACTTGTAATGTTAGAAATTGTGGTATTGTGATTTATGGCACTTTGTTGATTTTAAGGTGATGTTAGCATCAAGTGTGACCACACCTTTGTTACTAAGTAGGTGTGCAGATGTGCTTTATGTTGAGTAAAAGCTCACAAGTGAAGGACATTCCCCAATGCAAGCTTGAACACACAAAATATTTTGAAAAATCAATCAAATATAGAAGGTTGTCATAAACAAGAGAAGCAATGTTACTCGAGGCCCATCAAACAACAACAAATCAAGGTACACAAAACATAAAGCAAACAACACTTGTGGAATTGGATCCCCTAGGCCCCACCCCACCTACCTCCCACTTGCTACATGCAATTGTGTGGGATTCTAGTGGTTTTGTGTGCATACCACATCAGTAGTTTTCTCAATCATCATTCACAAAGGGGTCATTAAAGTTATGATGTTTACATATGCACTTAACTTGGTTTTTGGAACTTTGGCCCCAAAATTCCAAGAACACAAGACATGTTAATTTGAAAAACTTTGGTTTTGAGACATGTAAAAGTAAGGATGTGTTTGCAAAACATTAGGCATTTTATCCAATTGCATAACAATTGTTACATAACTACTTGAGATTTATCATGTTTTTAAAAAAATTATATTTATGCTGATAAATTTCCCCTTCTTTGGAATTGAATGATGTATATAATTGATTCAACAATTGGTTGTTGACCAAAACCTAGTCCAATGTTGTGAGAAGAGCCAAATGACTAAAACATCATGGCAATATTGTGAAGTGTCAAACATCCCTCCTACACCTTCAAACACTAGATTGAGATAGAAATGATATCTATGCATAACACATGTATGAAAAAATTCAATTCAAAATGCAAGGTAATAACAAAACATATTACACACAAACCCATCAACTAGGCATATACAATTTACACTTGGAAACCCATTTCCAATGCTGTTCAAGGGGCCATGCAAAGGTGTTCGGTGCCTCCCCAATTTCTTTTCTACATACTTAGCTACTATTTACCTAATATTGAAAAGAGTGACCTCTCAAAATTCTCGTTACACACACAATAATCAAAATCCCCCCATAGTCATGCTAGTATGTATTATGTACTTGGTGTGTTTCAATATTCATGTTACTTGTAATTTGAGTAGTTGAAACGTTAACCCTAGGAAAGAAAAGGTCACCTTCCAAACTTGACATCATTTTTAATTATCTAACAATATGGTGTAAAACTTTATAATTACATTATATTGGTAGGTAATAATTATTGTCATTAATGGATCATAAAAATTAATTTGAGTTTTTGAACTTGTCATAATTTTTCTATTGTGTTCATGGACATGTAAAATCTAAATTATTGGTTTTTGGACATGTTGTGTTTTTTCTTTAGTCATTTTGGCCATTAGGAGTCAAGATGTAAAAACAATGTGTAAAAACAACCCAAACTTCCCTTCATGAGTATAATGTCCCACTATAATGTAGATTTAACTTTTGTGTTGGTTTTTCATTTATATAGAAAAATTCTTACTATTGGTTCGTACTTCTTTCAAAAAATTCTAGGGATATTGGTTGTATACAAACACAGATTCCCCTCTTCAAGTGTAAACAATGCATCCTTATAATATGAGGGTTCTGTGTTTAAAAAAACAACTTGAAACAACCTTGAAATGGTAAAATTTTGAAGCCCACTTCCATGGGTTATCATTCAATTGAAATATTACAGGGGGCACATCAAACCACCAAAAACAAAAATTCTAACCTTTAATTTTTAACCCACCCTTTGCAAGTTTTTTTTGCATATAATTTTGCAAAGCTCAAAATTGCCACTTTTCCTCTCTCAAACCTCAAATGATGGCCATATTTATGGCAACATAATTTTTTCAAATATCATTTTTTACAAGAATGACGATTTGTTTCTTGATATCATGAACATTTATGAGGATGATCCAACAATGTCATTCAAACATAGGGAGTTAGACATTCATATTAAATGTTGAAATTATTGATAAAATACTCTAAATTACAAATTTGAACTTTAAGTTTGGGCAAAATGTGCAATGGGATTTTGCTGAATGAAAGAATCACATGACTAAACCCAATTTTGCTTTGAAACCCAAGGTCATGGGAATTTGGTTATGTCTTGGTTTTGGTGAGGTTGCATGTAATTCTTATGAGATTGCATGTAGAGGAAGGGGTGAAAGACATTTGTTTTGCATGGGTGAGAGGCCCACATTTGGTGTGCAGGGTTTCATTGAAAAAAATTGGCACTAAATTTAAAAGAAGCTTACAAGAAGCTTGAAAGTAGGTTATGTCTTGGGTTGAAAAAAAAGTTGCGTTTTTGTGATTTGGAGTAGTAGTCATGAGGTTCATGAGGGTTTTTGCACTAAGATTTGGAGTACTATGTTGAAGTTCATGTGATTTTGGGGTAGTGGGTTTTGTTTTTTCTCTTTGTGTGTGTGTGTGTGTGTGTGTGTGTTTTTTTGCAATAAATGGAGCAAAGTTGTGAGAAGGTTTATGTATTTTTATGATTTGAAATAAAGTTGTGAGGTTTGTGAGGTTCTATAACAATGAAATTCTAGAATTTTGTGATTTCTATGCAACTTTCTCCAAGATTTTTTGTGAATCTTGTGTTTTTGTTTTTTTGATGTATGTTGTTTTTGTCCTAATTTATGTATGTGTTTTTGTAGATGTGTGTTGTGTGTGAGAATGTTTTGTGTTTAGGTTGTTTGAGAAAGTGTAGTTGAATGTGCATGGATATGGTAAAGATTCATAAGGACACCCAAATGCTCAAGCAAAACACACACATTAATGCTAATTTTAATTTAATAAACCAATGAGGAGGGTTTTAAATGCCTTGTCATACCCAATTTGGAATGTTGATATCAAATATCAAATAGGGGGTGATTTTAAGCACATGCCTAGAGAGGGGATGAAAGAGAAAAATAAGGCCCAATGCAACTTTAAAGATGGGTTCAACTTTATAGATAATTCTATTGTGTTGAATTTTTTTCATTTGACTATTTTTTCACCTAACAGGACATGAGAATTCACACAAAAATTCAAGAAATATTCATAAAATAACATAAATTCATTTTTAGTTTTTAAAATATGTAACATCTACTTAATTCCATTGGTATTTCTAGCATTGTGTTATTTTTCATGGCCAAATTTTAGTTTTGGCTTAGAATGCGGAAATCTTATGGATTCAATAGGTTTCATCATTGTGACAATTTCTATATCAAAGTGGGTGGAACCAATTTTTGACCACATCTCAAAGGTTTTATGCCTTTGACAATCATTCAACTACTATCTAGAATAACAAATATTTCAGTTTTGTTACAATCTCGTCATTAGTTTTATTTTTTCCATTCATAAATTGTTTGCCAAATGTGTCATCATAACAATACAATACATAAATTCAAATAAACATTTTCAACTCCGAAGTCATTCATGAATAAGCCTTGGACACTACGTAAAATGCTCATTGGAACACTAAAGTTCATGATATTGAAAAAATGATGTTGAAATTAATTAGATTTTAAAATTGAGGATCACCTAAATGAGTTCCCATTGATTTCCCCATTGATGATTCTTTGCATGGCCCTAACCCTTATCTCATGGTCAATGTGGTCATACTTGTAAGAAACTTGTAATAAGATTCAAAAATGTAAAAAAACAATAAATGCAATATCAAATTCTTAAAAGTTTAAAAATCACATAATGTTTTGGATCTTCACAATTGAAGACTTTCAAGTCATACTCCACAACACCAAGATGTTCACTATCCTTGTTATCAAATTCCCCCTTGTTTTTTTGTTTGTAATGTTCTACCTATTATGTTTATGGAGGTTTTCAATAAGACATGCATTCAAAATGCACAAGCCATTTTTCTCAAATGAAGGGTGCTTTCAGGAATTACACATGTTACACAATTATTAACATCAACTTTCAATTCACACTTAAATTTTGGTAGTTCTCGCAAATAACAATAACACTAACAAACCCAAGTAAAGCAAATCAAAAATTGAAATAATCAACGATAAAAACGTGAAATATAAAACAACCCAAATTGATTTTTGAAAACACTGAACTTGTTTTCATTTTTTTAAAAATCATTGTCATTCACCTTTGGCAATTTTACAATAAAACAACAATTAACAAAGTTACATGAAAAATAATAACCTAATACAAGGTTCAACCCATGAAGAATATTGATTTGCTAGTTACTCAATTTAACAACAATGGGTTTTGGTTTTGTGACCCAAGGCCAAAACTTAAAATCCTTTAAAGGCGACCCATGCGGTTTGGATTAGGTCAAATTAAAGAATGGAGTGGTTAGGGTTTGTGACCCAAGGCGATAGAATCTAAGGCTTTCAAAGGGTGATTCAAGTGGTTTAATAATCAAAATAATGCAAAGTATCCACATGGTTTCGTAGTATCAAACAATTATAGGTGATTAATGTGGAGCTTTAGATTGGTTTTATATTTGCATCTAAAAACTGATCTTGGCCAAACATAAGGATTCATATGGATAAATTAAAAAGGGCACAAACCAGTTTGTTTAATCTTACACATAAAAGTGAAATTGTTAGGTGTATAAATAATAGAAAAATATAGATCAATTAAAAATTTTCATTTTTAAAAATAGTATATTGTAGTACCTTTTCAAGTTCAACATTTGGGTGTCAAATAATTATTTTATTTTTCAAAATCCTCTTTAACAATTAAAAATAATTTATGGAATTTTTGAAATAACCTACTAACTTATTTGATAGGTTTTCTGGACTTTGAACCTCTTACATAATGAGACCTTTTACAACATGTCATATTTTTCTCTTTTTTTTTTTTTTTTTTACAAAAATGAAAAGGAATAATTTTCAACCATTAGATTAAAAAAAATTTT